>Ga0068855_100000312_pt1 | contig 60380 bp, 50 predicted proteins | sample KBSCornC52_FD_66592 | JGI IMG/M metagenome (GOLD analysis project Ga0068855, IMG submission 66592) | Corn rhizosphere microbial communities from Kellogg Biological Station, Michigan, USA - KBS Corn C5-2 | ecosystem: Host-associated > Plants > Roots > Rhizosphere > Soil ... | reverse complement strand
GAGGTCGAACTGGCCCACGGCTTTCTGCGTGAGGTACTGGCTCAGGAAGGTGGTCGAGTTGCCGGGACCGCCACCGGTGAGCACGAAGGGCTCGGTGTAGATCATGAAGCTGTCCATGAAGCGCAGCAGCACGGCAATCACCAGCACGCCGCGCATCTTGGGCAGCTGGATGAAACGGAATACCGCCCAGCGGCTGGCGCCATCGATCTGTGCCGCCTGGTAGTAGGCGTCGGGAATGGAGCGCAAGCCAGCGAAGGCCAGCAGCGCCACCAGCGGAGTCCAGTGCCACACGTCCATCACCAGCACAGTCAGCCAGGCGTCCAGTGGATTGGAGGCATAGTTGTAGTCGATGCCCAGCAGATTGAGCACATAGCCGCCCAGGCCGATGTCAGCACGCCCGAAGATCTGCCAGATGGTGCCGACCACGTTCCAGGGAATGAGCAGCGGCATGGCCAGGATCACCAGCGTGGCCGAGGACTTCCAGCCCTTGTGCGGCATCGCCAGCGCCAGGCCGATGCCCAGCGGGATCTGCACCAGCAGCACGCAGAAGGAAAAGATCAGCTGGCGCAGCAGCGCCGCATGCAGCTCGCCATCGCGCATGACCTCGCGGAACCAGTCCAGGCCCACGAAGACCTTCTGCTCGGGGCTGATGATGTCCTGCACCGAATAGTTGACCACCGTCATCAGCGGAATGATGGCCGAGAAGGCCACCGTCAGGAAGACCGGGAGGATGAAGAACCAGGCCTTGTTGTTGTAGGGCTTGTTCATGGCTTAGCGTCCTATTCTCTCGTCGTTGCTGAAGTAGATCGTCTCGGGCTTGGCCAGTCGCAGCCATTGACTACCGGTGGCGATCTTCATCTCCGGCGACAGGCGCGCCTTCACGCTCATGCCCTCCAACTGCGCCGTCACCAGCTGGCTGGTGCCCACGTGCTGGACCTGGGTGATCTCGGCGCTGACGGCGCCCGCCGTGCCCGGCGCGGCCAGTTCAACGAATTCGGGACGGATGCCCAGCTTCAGTTCACCGCTGCTGTTCTTCAGTGCCTGCAATTGCGCAGCCTCGATCTGCAGGCGCTGCTGGCCCAGCAGGACGGCGTCGCCTTCCAGGCGCACCGGGCAGAAGTTCATGCCGGGGCTGCCGATGAAATAACCGACGAAGGTGTGGTCGGGACGCAGGAACAAGGCCTCCGGCTTGCCCTGCTGCACTACCTTGCCCTCGGTCATCACCACCACTTCGTCAGCGAAGGTCAGGGCTTCGACCTGGTCGTGGGTGACGTAGATGAGGGTGAGCTTGAGTTGATGATGGATTTCCTTGAGCTTCTGGCGCAGCTCCCACTTCATGTGCGGATCGATCACCGTCAGCGGTTCATCGAAGAGGATCGCCGCCACGTCCTTGCGCACCAGGCCGCGACCCAGCGAGATCTTTTGCTTGGCGTCGGCCGACAGACCGGCCGCGCGCTGCTTGAGATCGCGGGTGAGGTCGAGCATCTCGGCGATCTCGCGCACGCGGGCCTGCACTTCGCGCTCGGCGATCTTGCGGTTGCGCAGGGGGAAAGCCAGGTTGTCGAACACGCTCATGGTGTCGTAGAGCACCGGGAACTGGAATACCTGCGCGATGTTGCGATCGCGGGTGGCCATGCGGGTCATGTCGCGGCCATCGAAGAGCACCTGCCCTTCCGACGGCTGCAGCAGGCCGGAAATGATGTTGAGCAGCGTGGACTTGCCGCAGCCCGAGGGGCCCAGCAGCGCATAGGCGCCGCCGTCTTCCCACACCATGTTCATGGGCTGCAGGGCGTAGTCCTTGAGGCTGGCCGGATTGCCACTGTAGGCGTGGCCCAGGTTCTTGAATTCGATGCGGGCCATGTCAGCGAGTCTCCATCGGGGCGCTCAACAGGCGACCCTGTGTATCGAACAGGAAAGCCTTGGCAGCGGCGATGCTCACCTGCACCGTGCTGCCGATGGCCACCTCATGCACGCCCGACAGCTGCGCCACCAGCGGGACATCGCCATGGCGCAGATGCAGGTAGGTTTCGGAGCCGGACAGTTCGGCCAGCGTCACACTGCAGCCCAGGCTCACGCCAGGCCCGGTGAGCGCTTCCAGGCGCACGTCATTGCAGCGGATGCCCAGCTTGCAGCTCTGCCCTTCGGAGAGAGCCAGATTGCGGCCGGCGATCTCGAGCACGCTGCCGTCGCTCATGCGGATCGCCGCCACGCCAGGGGCCGAGGCAATGGCCGTGGCTTCCAGCAGGTTCATGGGCGGATCATTGAAGATCGCCGCCACCTGCGTGGAGGCCGGGCTGTTGAACAGTTCCAGGGTCGGCGCGAACTGCAGCAGGCGGCCCTGGTGCATCACTGCAGTGTGTCCGCCCAGCAGCAGCGCTTCCTGCGGCTCGGTGGTGGCGTAGACCACGGTGGTGTCGCCGGTGGCGAAGAGCGAGATCAGTTCGCTGCGCAATTCCTCGCGCAGTTTGTAATCGAGGTTGACCAACGGTTCATCCAGAAGTACCAACGGCGCGCGCTTGATCAGCGCACGCGCCAGCGCGCAACGCTGCTGCTGGCCGCCGGAGAGCTCGCCCGGCAGGCGTTGCAAGAGATGCGCGATGTGCAGCTTGTCGGCGATCTCGTTGACGCGCTTGCTGATTTCCTGCTCGGGCTGCTTCTGCAGGCGCAGGGGCGCGGCGATGTTCTCGAACACCGTCAGGCCCGGATAGTTGATGAATTGCTGGTAGACCATCGCCAGGTTGCGCTCGCGCACGCCCACGCCGGTCACGTCCCGGCCATCGACCAGCACGCGGCCTGCGGTAGGCTTGTCGAGCCCGGCGATGATGCGCATCAGCGAAGTCTTGCCGGCCTGGGTCGGCCCCAGCAAGACATTGATGCCGCCTTTGGCAAGGTTCAGGTCAAGCGGGTACAGGTGCGTTTCGGCACCGACCGTCTTGGCCACTTGTTTCAGTTCCAGGGTCACGCTGTCTCCTCGCTACTTTTTTTAATTGATGGCTTGCGGCGACCTGGGATCAGAGGGAGGCATGATCAGGCAGACTCGCCAACCATGCCTCCAGCCGTCCTCTGTGCTGGGGTCCGCAATGCAGGCCCAGCTTGCTCCTGCGCCACAGGATATCGTCGGCGCTGCGCGCCCATTCATGTTGCACCAGGTACCGCGCCTCGGCTTCGTAGAGGCCCGGGCTCAGTTCTTCACCGAGCGCGGCCAGGCTGTCGGCCTGGCCGATGATCTGCTCCACGCGCGAACCATAGCTGCGCGCATAGCGATGGGCAAGCTCGGCAGGCAGCCAGGGATGGCGCGCCTGGAACTTGCGCAGGTAGGCGTCGAAGTCATAGCGCGCCACCATCTTGCCGGGCTGCTCCAGGTCCCCGCCCGGCAGCGGCGCGCCCGCGGTCCACGACTGCGAGGATGCGCCCAGGTGCGGCGCCAGCATGGCCAGCGCTTCCTCGGCCAGCTTGCGGTAGGTGGTGATCTTGCCGCCCCAGACGTTCAACATGGGGGCACCGGCGTCATCGCATTCGAGCAGGTAGTCGCGGGTGATCGCCGAGGCATTCTCGGCGCTGTCGTCCAGCAGCGGACGCACGCCCGAGTAGGTCCAGACCACGTCTTCCTTGCCGATCTGGCGCTTGAAATAGCGGTTGGCCATGTCGCAGAGGTAGTCGATTTCCGCCGCATCGATCTCGACCTTGCCGGCGTCGCCGTGGTATTCGAGGTCAGTGGTGCCGATGAGGGTGAACTCTTCCTGATAGGGGATGGCGAAGATGATGCGCTTGTCCGGGTTCTGGAAGATGTAGGCGTAGGGATGGTCGAACATGCGCTTGACCACGATGTGGCTGCCCTTGATCAGGCGCAGGCTGCGCCCGCTCTTGGCCTGCGGCACGGCTTGCGCAAAGCGCGCGGCCCAGGGACCGGCGGCATTGACGATGGCGCGGGCGCGCACTTCTTCCTGCTGCACGCCGCCCTCGCGCTGGTGTTCCAGCACGGCATGCCAGATATCGCCTTCGCGGCGCGCACTGATGCACTTGGTGCGGGTGAGGATGCGGGCACCGCGCTCTTGCGCGTCCATCGCATTCAACACCACCAGGCGCGCATCATCGACCCAGCCGTCGGAATAGACAAAGCCCTTGCGGTAATCGCCCTTGAGCGGCTGGCCGGCGTCATGACGGGCCAGGTTGGCACCCTCGGAGGGAGGCAGGATCTCGCGCTTGGCGAGGTGATCGTACATGAACAGGCCGGCGCGGATCATCCACGCCGGGCGCTGATTGGCATCATGCGGCATGACAAAGCGCAGCGGCCAGATGATGTGCGGCGCCGAGCGCAGCAGCACTTCACGCTCCTGCAGCGCCTTGCGCACCAGCTTGAATTCATAGTATTCCAGGTAGCGCAGGCCGCCATGGATGAGCTTGGTGCTGGCCGAGGACGTATGCTGGGCCAGGTCGTGCTGTTCACACAGCAGCACGCGCAGGCCACGGCCCGCCGCATCGCGCGCGATGCCGGCGCCATTGATGCCACCGCCTACTACCAAGAGATCATATTCGAGCGTCATTCGCCTCTTCTCCACTTCGTTCAGTGCGCGCAAGCCGATTTCCCCGGAGTTGCCGATGCACCGTAAGATAAGCGACATCCCGAAAGTAAATCAACAATTATTTGTTGTTTTAAGTTCGTTTATGTTTTTTAATGTTCATATTCGATCAGGATAATTATTCATCTATCAACTACCACACCATGCTCAACCCCAGGCAACAAACCCTGCTGGAATGTGTGCGCAAGCACGGCACGATCTCCGTGGAAGAGCTGGCCCAGCAGCTCAACGTCACCACCCAGACGGTCCGGCGCGACGTCAAGGCCATGGTCGACGCCAGCCTGCTGGCGCGCTACCACGGCGGCGTGGGGCTGCTGTCCTCGACGGAAAACATTGCCTATCCGCAACGCCAGGTCATGCATGCCGAGGCCAAGCGCCGCATCGGCCGCACCGTGGCCGCGCGCGTGCCGGATGGCTGTTCGCTGATCCTCAACCTGGGCACCACCACCGAAGAGGTGGCGCTGGCCCTGCAGCAGCACAAGAATCTGCATGTGGTGACCAACAACCTGAACGTGGCCAATTCGCTGGCCAGCAACCCGGCGCTGGAGGTGATCATCGCCGGCGGCGTAGTGCGTGCGCGGGACCGTGGCATCGTGGGCGAAGCCACCATCGATTTCATCCGCCAGTTCAAGGTGGACATCGGCATCATCGGCATTTCCAGTATCGAAATGGATGGCGTCCTGCGTGACTTCGATGCACGCGAAGTCAAGGTCGCCCAGACCATCATCGAACAATCCCGCCAGGTCTGGCTGGTGGCCGACGCCAGCAAGTTTGGCCGGCAGGCGCTGGTAAAGATGGCGCACCTGTCCCAGATCGACGTGCTCTTCACCGATGCCCCGCCCCCGCCGGAACTGGCCAAGCTGCTGGCCGAGACGGATGTGGAAGTGGTGATCGCCAAGTGATCCGCCGCAAGTGATCTGCAACCGGAGCAAGATTCTTGTTGCGTTCCAGTTAAGCGGTATGGACAGAGGAAAATCAAGTTTTTGAACAATGGGCGACATGGATCAATCCATGCGCATTCATCGATTGTCGTCATGCCGGGCGCGGAGGATAGTGACATCTGCAGGCAGGCACAACAGGTCGCCAGTGCAGCACAAGGCCGCCGCCCTGCCCTTGCATCCCGTTGATCCCCCCGAGGAGTGCATATGACGCAAATGATGAAAGCGGCCGTCGTCCGCGAATTCGGCAAGCCCCTGTCCATCGAGCAAGTTCCCGTCCCCACGCCTGCGCCGGGACAGATCCTGGTCAAGTTCGAAGCCAGCGGCGTGTGCCATACCGACCTGCACGCAGCGCACGGCGACTGGCCCGTCAAGCCCACGCCCCCCTTCATTCCCGGCCACGAAGGCACCGGCTACGTCGCCGCCCTGGGTGCGGGCGTCAAGCATGTCAAGGAAGGCGACCGCGTTGGCGTGCCCTGGCTGCACACCGCCTGCGGCTGCTGCTCGCCCTGCCGCACCGGCTGGGAAACCCTGTGCGCCGAACAACAGAACACCGGCTATTCCGTCAACGGCAGCTTTGCCGAATACGGCCTGGCCGATCCCAAGTTCGTCGGCCACCTGCCCGCCAGCCTGGACTTCGGCCCCGCCGCCCCGGTGCTGTGCGCCGGCGTGACCGTCTACAAGGGCTTGAAGGAAACCGAGGTGCGTCCCGGTGAATGGGTCGTCATCTCCGGCATTGGCGGCCTGGGCCACATGGCCGTGCAATACGCCAAGGCCATGGGCATGCACGTAGTCGCCGCCGACATCCACGAAGACAAGCTGGCCCTGGCCAAGAAGCTGGGCGCCGACCTCACCGTCGATGGCCGCGACCACAATGCCGTGGCCGAGGTCCAGCGCATCATCGGCGGCGCGCATGGCGCGCTGGTCACAGCAGTCTCGCCCAAGGCGATGGAACAGGCCTTCGGCTTCCTGCGCGCACGCGGCACCATGGCCCTGGTCGGATTGCCGCCGGGCGACATCAGCCTGCCGGTGTTCAACACGGTCTTGAAGCGCATCACCGTGCGCGGCTCCATCGTCGGCACCCGCCAGGATCTGGAAGAATCGCTGGTCTTCGCCGCCGAAGGCAAGGTCGCGGCGCACTTCACCTGGGACAAGCTGGACAACATCAACGCCATCTTTGCGCGGATGGAAGAGGGCAAGATTGATGGGCGGATTGTGCTGGATCTGAAGTAAAACAGCGTCAGGATGTCATGCTTGGATGGCAGTTCATTTTCATGAACTGCCATTCAGTACGCCTACAGCAGCTATCGGCAGTTCGAACCGAATCTGCGCATCAAGCCATGGCACTCAGTACGCATCATCAATTCGCTCAGTGAAGCTCACTTCGCCGATAGAAGCTAAGTGCTATACCGATTCCTCCAAGCGCGCCAGCACATATACGATTGAGCCATAGAAGAGCTCGAGCGGATAAATATCGCATCGAGTGATATCCGCTCGCGGCATAGATATACATGAAGACGATGTCGATTAAAGCCGTTATCACTGCCAGAGCCGTATATTGAGCCAATACAGGACTCTTGGCATCAATGAACTGAGGTAGAAATGCGGAAAAAAACAATAGCCCCTTGGGATTGGACAGCGCTACAAATAACGAGCGTTTGAAAGCCGTTTTTCCGTCTAGAGGGATGGACGTTGAGGCGCGGACATCGATGGCCTGGACTGTCGACCTCCACAATTTCCAAGCCAAATACAACAGGTAGATTGCCCCGCCCCATTTAACAACCGAGAATAGTTTTTCGGATGCCAGTAATATCCCTCCGAGACCCAAGGCTACGGTACCAATCAACAGCAAATCGGATAGTGCTGCTCCAGCAATACCGAATAGCGCAATTCTCATACCACCTTGGGCACCATTGCTCAAGGCAAGCAGCATAGTCGGTCCTGGAATAATGGTGACCGCCGAGACGGTGATCATATACAAGACAATAGTTGGCAATTCCATTGGTTACAGCCCTCACTGATCAGATACATCATGCTGATAGGGATTCGGAATCTCTGCCGGCGACCGGCATCAAGGGTCATGAGAGAAAAAAACAGGTGATGGAACAAGCGCGCCAGTATCGACCGCGGCATCGCCACCGGCACTGCAGTAAAGCCCCCCGTCCGTACGCATGCTAGTGCTTTAGCCTTACTTTGGCAGGAGGAAGTCGATGCGATACATTGTCATCAGCTGGCATTGTTGAGTTAGTTGACACATCATTACGAACGCTGCCCCCTGCTCAGTGTCATCCGACATCTCCAAAGAATCACGCTGACTTCCGCTCCCAATCGTCGGATTTCCATCCCTATCAAGATAAACCATTGGACGATTCCCCTCGCTCTTCTCCAAAAAATTTAGCGGGGTCAGTGGAATATTGTTCCGATTTTTCACTAATCATTTTTTCTCATTCTTTCTGAAATTGAAGATGCAGCTATAGGCATAAGCATCTTCCAAAGATTGCAAATCAATAGGCTGACCATATCCACCGAAGGTCTCTCCAGCGCTCATCACGGCCCAGTATCTCGAAAACTCCTTTTCCACCTCTTTCACAAGGACATATCCCTCCCCCGCGCGTCCGTTTAAGGACGAAACATCGCCAATAGACTTATGAGCGTACATATCGCGGAAGCCCGGAAATCTCTCCCCGCTATAGGTGCCAAACTCCAACGCGACAATGCGTCCCGCAACACGGGCTAAAAGAACTCTCTGCAGCGCAGATCTGTCAGCTGGATAACCTAGCGCGTGGAATCGATCAGCGGCATAGCATCCCTGGTCGGGTAAGTTCTCGGTAGCAGGATCTCGCCCATCATCCTTTTCCTGATATATCGAAAAACCATGCACCATGATCTTGGATTCAGGAACCGGCCCATCGAAGGCGTTCACATCGACGCGTCCAGTAGCATTCGGATTCAGCATTTCAACGTAGATATTCGCCCGATCCCGCATGCGCTCCGAATAAGCTCGAAAGGTGTAGCCCTCCCAACCCTTGGCATCTATGTTGGTACCAATAACATCATCCGGTTTGGAAGGCGTAAAACTGAAGGCGGCAGAAGACATCCCAGCGATGATCTGTCAGGCTTCGAGGCGGGAGGGAAGATGATCTGACATTTCAAAGACGTGTTGGACACCGTCCGTCTCTGAAATCAAATTCCAATGGATTTGTTAAAGAAATTTGAAGGCGCCATCGTCACACTTCTAGGCGCGCGAATATGGTTCGATTTCCCGCCCCGCTATATGCGACGCGGCAGGCTTGCGCCATTGCGGCTAAAGCACGTGCTCGTGGATGAATCAGGAAACCGGATGAATTGGGAGAAACGAGGGAGCGAACGGAGATTTCTGCTGGAAATCCGAAGCAACGGATATCTGAAATCTGAAGACGAAAAAAAATGGCGGCCCTTGATAGGACCGCCATTTTCATTTGCTACCTCATGCCTACCAATACCCCAACCCCTTCCACCACACCATCCCAGTCGATGGTGCCGGTAATGATGAGCACGAACAAGCCCACGAACGCTACCACCGTGGGATCAAGCGTAAAGGCCGCACCCAGCAGCATGGCCGGGACGTTGGCCCATAGCAGCAGCAACAGGGCGAAGGTGCCCAGCATCACCTTTTCGCTGGCGCCGAGCTTGCCCATCTTGTCCAGCTCGCTGCGGGCGTAATCGACGGCGTTGGGCGTGGACTTCAATTCCGGCGGCGAGAGCAGGTAGATCACCATCGGCATGATCAGCAGGCACACCAGGCCGGGCAGCAGCATGCACAGCGCCCAGGTGGTCCAGGTCAGCTGCAGCGCATGGCCGGTGGCCTTGGCGACGTAGTTGACCACCAGCGGATTGGGCGCGGTGGCGGTGAGGAACATGGCCGAGGTGATCGGATTGGCGTGGTAGTTGACCAGCGCCAGATAGCTGCCGACCTTGTTCTGCGTTCCCTTGGCGGGATCGGAATCGAAGGCGTTGGCGATCGACTTCATGATGGGGTGGACGATGCCGCCGCCGCGTGCGGTATTGCTGGGCGTGAAGGGCGCCAGCACCAGTTCGCAGATGGCCAGGCCATAGCCGATGCCGATGGTGCGCTTGCCCAGCAGGGCAATGAACATCAGTCCCACGCGACGGCCCAGCCCGGTCTTCTTCAATCCGCGCGAAATCAGGATGGCCACTACGATGAGCCAGATCAGCGGATTGGAAAAACTGGCCAGCGCATCGGTGATCGCCCCTTTGGAAGAGGTCGAGGTGACCTGCGACAGTGAGACGATGACGATGGCCATCATCGCCATCACGCCGATGGGCATGACCTTGAGGATGATGGCGACGATGGTGGTGAGGAAGATCGCCACCAGCGCCCAGGCCTTGGGCTCCAGGCCGGTCGGACAGGGCGTGAGCAAGAGCACGATCAGGACCGCGGTGGCGATCAGCGCCGGGACCAGCTTGAAGGGAACGGCATCGTTGAAATACTTGAAGGCGGCTTTGAGTTGGGCAAGCATGAGGGCATCCTGGATGACTAAACACAAGATGGCCGCACAACCTGTTGCCGTACGGCCATCTTTCGCCAGTATAGTCAGGGCCCCGCTCGTGCTGGCGGACAGACTTAGGATGATTTGATCTGCGCCAGTGTTTGGCCAACTTAAAGCGCCAAGGCGGCGTCACGCCACCACTCTTACGCAGCGGCTTGCAACACCCTGCCCTCGCCAAAATAGAAGGACTGGATATCGGCGCGCTCGCGCAACGCCGGCGCCTGGTCGCTCAGCACACTGCGTCCATGCTCCAGCACCGTGGCGCGATGCGCGTATTGCAGCGCCACCGCCGAGTTCTGCTCGGCCACCAGCAGGGCCACGCCCTCTTCGCGGTTGAGTCGGCTCAGTTGCGCAAAGATGTCCGCCACTACCTTCGGCGCCAGCCCCATCGAGGGTTCATCGAGCACCAGCAGGCGCGGCCGCGAGATCAGCGCGCGCCCAATGGCCAGCATCTGCTGCTCGCCGCCCGAGCACAGCCCGGCCAGGCTGCGGCGCCGTTGATGCAACTGGGGGAAGAAGGCATAGATGCGATCCAGTGCTGCGCGCAGCACGGCGCGCCGGGTGAAGTGCGCGGGCCAGCCGGTCAGCAGGTTCTCTTCCACCGTCAGCGAGGCAAAGCAATGCCGCCCCTCCAGCACCTGCGCCAATCCCTGCCGCACCAGCTCGGCGGGACTGCTGCGGGCCACCTCGCGGCCATCGAAGAGGATGCGGCCGGCGCGCACCTGTCCGCGCTGCGCCGCCAGCAGATTGGAGACTGCCTTGAGCGTGGTCGACCTGCCCGCGCCGTTGGCGCCCAGCAGCGCGTGGATCTCGCCGGCCTGCACCTCCAGGCTGACTTCCTCCAAGGCCAGCAGCGCGCCCTGGTAGCGCACCTCGATGGCCTCGATCTGCAACAGCGGCGCGCTCATCTCAGCTCCATGCGTGGAAGGGAGGCTTGACGCCATTGAGGTAGTAATTGCCGACGATGGCGTATTTCCAGCGCACCGGATCATGCAGGGTATGGGTGCGCGCATTGCGCCAATGACGGTCCAGGTTGTACTGGCCCAGGGTGGAGCGCGTCCCGGCCAATTCAAAGAGCTTGTTGGTGGCATGGATGGCGATCTCGGTGGAGAGCACCTTGGCTTCGGCCGTCAGGATCTGGGCATGCGCCACGCTCTCGGCGTCGGGCGCGGCGACTGCCGCATCGATGGCCCGGCCCGCACGCTCCAGCAGCGCTTCGCTGGCGTGCAGGCGGATCTGCAGGTCACCCACGGCCTGGATGGAATAGGGATCTTCCCAGGCATGGTCACGCTGGCTGTCGATCCACGGGCGCGACTTGGTGCGCACGAAGTCCTGGGTATCGGCAATGGCGGCGCGGGCGATGCCCACGTCCACCGCCGCCTGGATGATCTGGAAGATGGCCCCATCGGCGGAGGGTTCCAGATACCCCTTGTAGGCCGGGATCAGATGCGTCTTGGGCACCTTCACCTGGTCGATGATGACGGTGCCGCTGAGGGTGGTGCGCTGGCCGAAGGCAGACCAGTCGTCGATCACGGTCAGACCCGGCGCATTGCGCTCGGCCACCACGTACCAGGTGCGGTTCTCTTCGTCGTTGGCGACGATGGGCACGTAATGCGCCAGCAGCGCGCCGGTGGAATAGAACTTCTTGCCGGTCACGATGACGTGGTCGCCGGCATCGACGAAGCGTGTCTCGAAGTCCGCAGCCCGCTTGGAGCCGGACTCGGAAAACGCATTGCCCCAGCGCACGCCGCGCAGGAAATCGGCAAAGAAACGTCGCTGCTGCTCCGGATCGGACACGGTGCGCACCGCCGCCACGAAGCCCAGGTGGTTCTGCGTGATCTGGCCCAGCGACGGATCGGCAGCGGAAATGATGGCGATCACCTCGGCCAGCGTGGCATAGGAGACTTCGGCCCCGCCGAAGGCACGCGGCACGTTGATGGCCCACAGGCCGCTTTGCGAATAGGCTTCGATTTCTTCGACCGGCCAGCGCCGCAACTGGTCGCGTTCGGATGCGCCCTGCGCCAGGCGCGGGGCCAGCGCATGGGCCACGGCGATGGCTTCGGCGTCGTCACGGATCACGTGGGCCGGTTGGGAGGCGCGCGGCAGGCCGGGGACCGGGGCGGCGGCGGACGAAGTGGAATGCAGGGAAGGGGCGAGCACAGCGGACATGATCAAGCCTTTCAAAAAAATGAGGATGTACGTGAAGAGTGCAGGCGGCCCTGCAGGGCCGCCGTGCCATCAGTCATCGATGCTCTTGCGCACCTTGATGTTCTTTTCCTTGGCATAGGCCAGGGCAGACTTTTCGATGATGGGACGCAGCAGCTTCCAGTCCGGGGCGATCCAGTCCGAGACCACGTTCCACTGCTTGCCGTCCCATTGCTGGAAGGCCACCAGGCCATCGCCTTCGTGGTTGTCCCAGGTCACGTGGATGGAATGGAACAGGCCCTTGGCGCCCAGCGCTGCGGTGCGCGCCTGGTCGATATTGAGGTTTTCCAGGCCCCAGCGGATTTCATCACCGGTCAACGTGCGCTTGCCGAATTTGGCCTGGGCGATGCGGATCGCTTCCACATTGAGGATGCCGTTGAGCACGCCCAGGTTGTGATAGACGCTGCCGATGCGCTTGGGGTCCTGCAGATTACCCTTGCCGGCGCCATAGACGGTCTTCTGGATCTCCTGCAGCACCGGATACTGCGCGCCCGCGGCCACGGTGGTGATGGCCACGTAGCCCTTGGCGGCGTCCCCTGCCGGAATCACGTCTTCTTCCGAATTGGACCAGACGTTGCCGATGATGCGGTCAGCCGGGAAGCCCGACTTCTGCGCCGTCTTCAAGGCCACCGGATTCATCACGCCCCAGCCGCGCAGCACCACGTAATCCGGCTTGGCGCGGCGGATGGCCAGCCATTGCGCCTGCTGGTCATTGCCGGGATGCGGCACTTCGATCTGTTGCAGCGAGAAGCCGTATTTCTCCGACAGCAGCTTGTAGATGGGGATGGTTTCCTTGCCATAGGGCGAGCCGTGATAGAGCACCACGATCTTCTTGCCCTTGAGCTTGTCGGTCCCGCCTTCCTTGCTGGCGATGTAGTTGACGATGCCCGAGGTCTCGCTGTAGGGATTGAGCAGCAGCGGGAAGATGTACTTGAACACGCGGCCATCGGTAGTATCGGTGCGGCCATGGTTGATGGTCAGCAGCGGCACCTTGTCGGCGGTCACGCGGTCCAGCAGGGCGTAGGCGATGCCCACCGAAAGCGGATTCCAGGTGGCGATGTTGGGACGTTGCTTGAGGCGCTCGTAGACTTCCACGCCGCGCTCCACTTCGTACTGGGTCTCGCCCTCTTCCCAGGTCAGCTTGACGCCGCCCACGCCGCCATCGCGCAGGTTGACCAGGTTCAGGTAATCGATGAAACCGCCGAAGAAGCCGGTCCCGCCAGCGGCATAGGGGCCGACGCGGTAACTCTGCAGGGGAAAGAACTGTTCATCGGCGCGCGCCTGTTGCAGGCCAGCCGTCAGAAGGACTGTGGTGAGGGTAATCGCTTTTAGTATTTTTGAGTGCAGCATGGTGACGTAACTTCTCCGTGGTGAGAGTGAAGAGTGAAGGTGAAAGCAAGAGGAACCGATATAAATAATTATCAAGAAATCCAAATACGCCGGCGCGCACGCTGCCATAGCGCAGCCAGTCCCTGCGGTTCGACGATGAGGAAGAAGATGATCAGTGCGCCCAGCACGATGCGCTGGCTCATCTCCAGCACGCCCGAATCAAACCACTGCCCCAGCAGCAGGCTGCCCAGGCGCGACAGCAGCAGCGGAAACACCACGATCAGCGCCGCACCGAAGAAGGCCCCGCGTATCGTCGCCAGGCCGCCGATGATGACGATGAAGAGGATCTGCAGCGAGCGGTCCAGATTGAAGCCCGCCGGCTCCACCGTGCGCAGGTAGACGAAGCCCCACAGCACCCCGGCCACGCCGATGACGAAGGATGAGATGGCAAAGGCCAGCAGCTTGGTGCGCAGCACCGGCACGCCGATCACGCGGGCGGCCTGCTCGTTGTCGCGCACGGCGATGAAGTGATGGCCGGTCTGGCTTTGCACCAGCCGCCAGCACAGCAAGGTCAGCACGGTGACGATGGCCAGCGCAAACAGGTAGCGCCCGGCCGGCGTATCGAAAGCGATGCCGCCCACCACCAGCGGCGGGGCATCGATCACGCCGGAGGGATTGTCATTGCTGAACCAGCTGAACTTGACCAGCACCCACTGCACGAAGAACTGCGCCGCCAGCGTCGAGACGGCCAGGTAGAAGCCGCGCAGGCGCAGGCTGGGCAAGCCGAACACCAGGCCGATGGCGGTGGCAGCCAGTCCTGCCAGGACGATGGAGACCAGCAACGGCAGGCCGTCCACGCGCAGGTTGAGGTTGTAGGCGGCGAAGGCGCCCACGGCCATGAAGGCGGCGCTGCCCAGCGAGAGCTGGCCGGCATAACCGGTCAACAGGTTCAGCCCGACCGCCGCCAGCGAGAGCGCCAGGAAGGGAATCAACAAGGCGTCGATGAGGTAGGCCGATGCCGCCCACGGCACCACACCGTAGGCCGCCACCAGCAACAATAGCCAGGGCCATGCATCGCGCAGCAATGCGCCACGCACGCTGAACCTGCGGGAAGAGAAAGCAAGAGAGATCGTCATGTCAGCCCCTTTGCCATGCCCGCTGGCCAAACAGGCCACTGGGCCTGACCAGCAGGAAGGCCAGCGCCGCCACATAGGCGAACCAGCCTTCGATGCCGCCGCCCACCAGCGGGCCGAGATAGACTTCCGCCAGTTTTTCCAGCGCACCGATCAACAGGCCGCCGACGATGGCGCCCAGCACCGAATCGAAACCGCCCAGCACCAGCACCGGCAGCGCCTTGAGCACCACCAGCGAGAGCGAGAACTGCACCCCCAGACGCGCGCCCCACAGCAGCCCTGCGATCAAGGCAATCAAGCCGGCGGTGGCCCACACCGCCGCCAGGATGCGCGGCAGGCGCAGTCCCACCGCCAGCGCCGCAAAGCCGTCATCGGCCAAAGCCCTGAATTCCAGCCCCAGCCGGGTGTAGCGGAAGAACAGCGAGAGCAGCGTCACCATCAATGCTGCGGTAGCGGCGGCAAAGAGGTCGAAGGAAGAGATCATCATCCCGCCCAGTTGCAGCGGCGTATCGGCAATGCCCAGCTCCAGCGCATGCACCTGCGTCCCCCACAGCAACTGCGCCGCGCCCTCGATCACGTAGGACAGGCCCAGCGTGGCCATGAACAAGCTCATCGGCGATTGATTCTGCAGCGGCCGCAAGACCACCCGCTCGATCGCCAGGCCCAGCAGGATCATCGCCGCCAGCGTCAGCAGCAAGGCCAGCACGAAGGCAATGCCACGCTCCACCAGGCTCACGAAGGTCAATGCGGCAAACAGCAGCTGTGCGCCCTGGGCAAAATTGAGCACGCCCGAGGTCTTGTAGATCAGCACGAAACCGATGGCCACCAGCGCATACATCACCCCGGAGAGCAGGCCGCCGGTCAGCACTTCGGCAAAGAACACCCAATCGAAGTCGGACATCACGCGGCCTCCTGCTGGGTCACGCCCAGGTAGGCCTCGATCACGGCGGCATCCTGGCGCACGGCGGCCGGCGCGCCATCGGCGATCTTGCTGCCGTGATGGAGCACCACCACGCGGTCGGACAAACCGAAGACCAGGCCGATGTCATGTTCGATCAGCAGGATGGCGGTATCGAACTGATCCCGTGCGGCGCGCACGAAATCGGCCATCTCGCTCTTTTCGGTAACGGTCATGCCGGCCATCGGTTCATCCAGCAACAGCAGCCGGGGTCGCGCCACTAGCGCACGCGCCAGCTCCACGCGCTTCTGCAGGCCATAGGGCAAGTCGCCGACAGGGCGCTCGGCATAGGCGCGCAGGTCGAGGAAGTCCATCATCTGCTCGGCCTGTGCGCGTGCGTCGATCCGCTCGCGGCGAGCGCGACCCACGCCGATGATCTGTTCTACGAAACTGGCCCTCATGGCGTTGACGCGGCCCAGCACGATGTTGTCGCGCACGCTCAAGCCCTTGAACAGGGCCAGGTTCTGGAAGGTGCGCGCCACGCCCAGTCGTCCCAGACGCGCCGTCGGCACCTGCCGCAAGCGCCGCCCGCCCAAGCTGACCGTGCCTTGCGTGGGCCGATACAGGCCAGTCATGACATTGACCAGCGAACTCTTGCCCGCGCCATTGGGGCCGATCACGGCCAGGATCTCGCGTTCGTGCAAGGCCAGGTCAACGTGGCGCAGCGCCTGCACGCCGCCGAAGGACAGGCTGACGCCCTCCAGCTGCAGGACGGGCGCAGCACTGGTCCGCACCAGCGGCGCCGCTGCCGGGCTGCTGTGCGCAGGGGGTGCTGTCTCGGCCAGGCCGGGCAGCGTCGCGCCGAGCGTGCTGCCCATGCTCACGCCACCGCTTCCAGGGCGGGAGCAGCGGCAGGGCTGGCCGCTGTGGCTGCCTGGCGTGCTTCCAGCTCGCGCACCAGCGGCAGCACCTTCTGGCCGAAGTATTCGACTTCCTCGATGAAGTGCAGGAAGCCGGTCAGCACCAGATCCACGCCGATGGCCTTGAGCGCGACAATGCGCTCGGCGATCTGTTGCGGGGTGCCGATCAGGTTGGTCTTGAACCCGTCGTTGTATTGCACCAGATCCTCGAAGGTGGACTTGGCCCAGTTGCCCTCGCCTTCCGGCGAGGCCTTGCCGGCTTGCTTGACGGCGTCGCCAAAGGCATGCACGGCTTCCACGTGGGCGTGGTCGATGATGTCTTGCAGCACGGCCTGCGCTTCTTCTTCGGTATCGCGGGCGATCACGAAGGCATTCACGCCAATGCGCACCTTGTGGCCGTTCTGGGCGGCCTTGGCCTGGATGTCATCGATCTGCGCCTTGAGGCCTTCGAGCGTATTGCCGTTGGTGAAGTACCAGTCCGAGACGCTGGCCGCGTTGTCGCGCGCGGCACGGGAGCTACCGCCCTGGAAGATTTCCGGATGGGGCTTCTGCACGGGCTTGGGACTGAGGGTGTAATTGTTGAAACGATAGAAATCGCCCTTGAAGGTGAAATCATCCTGGGTCCAGATACCCTTGAGCGCGCGGATGAATTCATTGGAGCGGCGATAGCGTTCATCATGTTCCAGCCAGGGTTCGCCGATGGCCTGGAACTCGCCCTTGAACCAGCCGCTGACCACGTTGATGGCGATGCGGCCATTGGAGATGTGATCGATGGTGGCGATCTGCTTGGCCACCACGGCCGGATGCCACGGCCCCGGCAAGATGGCGGCCAGCACCTTGAGCTTGGTGGTGGCGTGCAACAGGGCCTGGCTGAAGGAGACCGACTCGTGCTGGTATTCAGCGCCATAGCCGGCGGTGAAACGGATCTGGCTCAGGGCGTATTCGAAACCGGCTTGCTCGGCGGTCACGGCCAGGCGCTGGTTGTAGTCCAGGCTCCAGTCGGTGCGCTGCGGGATCGTGCTCACGACCAGGCCGCCACTGACATTGGGAACCCAGTAGGCGAACTTGACGGCGTCGGTGCGGGTGACGGCTGCGGTAGTGGATGGTGCTTGGCTCATGGAAAATCTCCTGGGGGAAGGGCGTTCATCGGGGATGGAAAGACGGCAATGGACACCGGCCGTTACGCGTGGACGTGTGCCTGGGTCGGCGTCGCAGCGACCGCCTGCAACACCGGCAATGCACGCTGCACGGTCAGCGCAATGCGCTCCTGCAGGGCCGGGCTGATGATGGTTTCGTTATCGAATTCCAGGGCATTGGCGTACACGCCCAAGGGCAGGGTCAGCGCCTGGAAGAAAGCGAACAGCGGGCGCAGCTGGTGATCGATGGCCAGCGCATGGCGGTCGCTGCCACCGGTGGCGGCCAGCAGCACGGGCTTGCCGATCAGCGACTCTTGCGGCACCAGGTCGAACAGATGCTTGAACAAACCCGAATAGGAGCCGCGATAGACAGGACTGCCGGCGATGAGCACATCGGCCGATTCGATGGCGGCGATCTTCTGGCGTACGGGGTCGGGCAACTGCGCCAGTTCGGTGGCGCTGAGCAACTGCCCGCCCAGATCGGAGAGGGCCACGACTTCAGTGCGGATGGGAAGGTGCTGGCCCAGTTGCGCGGCGATGGCATTGAGCAGGCCCAGGGTGCGGGAGGGACGGCGGCCGCTTCCGGCGACGATGACGACTTGCAGGGGACGGCTCATGAAGAAGGCTCTCCTTGGATGGCTAGAGGGAACGCGGTCGTTTGCGTCCTGTTCCTTCAGCGAAGAACGTGCCAGCCCGCGAAGCCTTGCAAATCAAGGACTTGCGAAAAACGGTGCTACTGCCACAGCAGCAATGTGCTCGTGGACTGCTGCTGGAGCAGCACTCGCTGTTTTCCTTGAACACTTAGTTTTCAGCACGCCAACAGGCACGCGGCGGTCTGCTTCTGTCTATCGGTACAGCACGACGGAAGATCACCAGCACCTTGTCAGTCAAGCGTTTGCGCCCGGTGATCCAACGTATACCGAGCATGCTTATGCTGAATCGGTCGTTAATCGGCATCGTGCATATTGTTAGAATCGATTGGCGTCTTCTTCCTGCGTCCCCCCCGCGCTGCAGGAACCCTCAGTCCGGAGCCTGACATGCACGCCAGCCATCGCTCTGCCCATCTGTATGCGCTGCCCTCTTCGCCGGAGGGTCACTGCGATCTTGCAGCGCGTACGTCGCCGCCGCTGCTGACCTTGCCCCATGCGCGCAAGCTGGGCACCTCCATCCGCGCCACTGCGCAGGTATTCCATGATCCCGTTTCGCTGGCCTTGCTCGAACGCGTGCAGCGCGTGGCGCCAAGCGACGCCAACGTGGTCATCATCGGCGCCACCGGCACCGGCAAGGAATTGATTGCACGCCACGTACACGACCTGAGCCAGCGGCGTGATGCGCCTTTCGTGGCGGTGAACTGCGGCGCGTTTTCGGAGAACCTGGCCGAGAGTGAGTTGTTCGGCCATGAGAAAGGCGCTTTCACCGGCGCCATCGCCCACAAGCCGGGCTGGTTCGAGGCCGCCAATGGCGGCACCCTGTTCCTCGATGAAATCGGCGATCTGCCGCTGGCCATCCAGGTCAAGTTGTTGCGAGTGCTGCAGGAACGCGAAGTGGTGCGCCTGGGCTCACGGCGCAGCATTCCCATCGATGTGCGCATCATCGCGGCCACCAATGTGCGCTTGCAGGATGCGGTGGCGGCCGGGCATTTCCGCCAGGACCTGTACTATCGGCTGCAGGTGGTGCAGCTGGCCATTCCGCGCTTGCGTGAGCGGCCTCTGGACATCCTGCCGCTGGCCTATCACTTCCTGCATGAATATCGCCAGCGCCTGGGCTATGGCGCGGCCCGCATCGATGCCGAGGGCGAACGCAAGCTGCGCCAGCATGACTGGCCGGGCAATATCCGCGAACTGGAAAACGCCATCCACCATGCGCTGCTGATCTGCCAGGATGACTGCCTGCGCGCCGAGCACTTCCATCTCTCGCATGTGGAGCGGCGGCTGGACTACGCAGTTGCCGCCGCCGGCGAGCGCGGCAACGATCCCCTGCACGCCCTGGAACAGGCCTTGCAAGGCCTGTTCAACCAGTCGCAGGAGGGCCTGTTCGAGAAGATCGAGGACACCATCTTTCGCACCGCCTTCGAATTCTGCGAACGCAACCAGGTGCAGGCCGCGCGCCTGCTCGACATCAGCCGCAACGTGCTGCGGGCGCGGCTGATCCGTAACGGTCAGATCTCGGCGCTGAAATAGGCCGCATTGCAAGATGACAAGTTTTCCTGACGTTTTTTCACAAAAAACTTACAACTAGCCAACAATTAGTAACGATTATCATTTATATTCTGGCTCCCGATTATTTGCATGGCAGCTTGAATACAGATGATGTTGATGTCCCGAGGATTCCCCGCCCCCAGCGCCGCCGGCTGGCTGCTGGCGGGTCTGTTCGCAGTAACGCCGCTGGCCTGGGCCGACACCGCCACGACCAATGCCCAGGAAGGCAGCAGTGCTGCGGCCCTGCCTGAAATCAGCGTATCGGCTGGCCGCGAGAAGAACAGCTACAACACGCCCTCCACCAGCGGCGCCACCCGCACCGATACGCCGCTGCTGGAGCTGCCGCAATCCGTACGGGTCATGACCACGCAGCAGATCGACGACCTGGGCGCCGTGCGTCTGGCCGACACGGTCGACTACGTCAGCGGCATCAGCCGTCTCAATGACTTCGGCGGCACCTGGGACAACTTCGCCATCCGTGGCTTCAGCAGCACCGACATGGGTTTCCTGGTCAATGGCTTCCCTGGTTCGCGCGGCTACAATCCGCGCCGCGACACCGCCACCATCGAGCGCATCGAATTCCTCAAGGGGCCGGCCTCGGCGCTGTATGGCAGCAGCGAGCCCGGCGGCACCATCAACATCGTCACCAAGAAACCGCAGTTCAGCGCCAGGAACAGCGCCGAAGTCAGCGCCGGCACCGGCGGCCTGCGCCGCGCCACGGTGGACAGCACCGGCCCGCTGAGCCAGAACCTGGCCTATCGCCTCATCGCCATGACCGAAGAGGGCGATAGCCGCTCCAGCCTGCTCAGCAACCGCCGCTCGCTGGTGGCGCCCTCGCTGGCCTGGGTCATCGACAAGAACACGCTGCTGAACTACGAGGGGGAATTCCTCCAGGCCAGCACACCGCTGGACCGCGGCATCATCAATGTGAGAGGCGTGCTGGGCGGCCTGCCGCGTGACCGCGTCCTGAGCGAACCCTCGGACGGCAACATGGCCATGCGCAGCAATACCCACCAGCTCACGCTGGAACACAGCCTGTCGGAACAATGGCGTATGCGCCTGGGAGCCAGCTACAAGGAAAGCAGCTTCGATGGGTTCTACACCGAAGCACAGCTGGGCAGCAACGCATTGCAGGCAGACCAGCGCACCCTGAACCGCACCCGTACCTGGCGTCAGTTGCCCTCGCGCGACATGTCCTTCCAGGGCGAGCTGCATGGCCAATTCAAGACCGGCGACATCGCGCACACCTTCCTGATCGGCGCGGAAGCCTCCAAGCTGTGGATGAACACCGAGATCCTGCGCTCGGCCAACACGCCCATCGATATCTACAATCCGGTCTATGGCAGCCCCCTGCTGCCGCTGACCAACCGCACCAGCAGCTCGGACGAGAACCAGCGCGTCAAGGCCCTGTTCGTACAGGACCAGCTGTCGCTGTCGCCGCAATGGAAGCTGCTGGGCGGCCTGCGCTGGGACCAGTACAACCAGAGCCTGGTGAGCCGCGTGACTCCCGTGGGAACCACCTCGCAACGCCAGAGCGCCGTCTCGCCGCGCGCCGGCGTCAGCTACCTGCCCAATGCCTGGAGCTCGGTCTACCTGAGCGCGGGCAAGTCCTTCCGTGGCAACAGCGGCGTGGATGTCAATGGCCGCCCCTTCGATCCGCAGCGCTCGAGCTCGTATGAAGCCGGTCTGAAACTGCAAAGCACCGATGAACGCCTGGGCGCGAACTTCGCGGTCTACGACATCACCAAGACCAATGTCCTGACCGCCAGCGACAATCCCAACTTCATGGCCGCTGCCGGCGAAGTCAAGAGCACCGGTTTCGAAGCCGATGCCTATGGCCAGCTCGACGCCAACTGGCGTCTCTCGGCCAACTTCTCCTGGGACGACGCCCGCGTGAGCAAGGACCGCACCCTGCCCACCGGCACGCGCCTGGCCAACATCCCGGCCTATAGCGCGGGCCTCTTGGTCATGCGTGAAGACGCCCTGGCCAATGGGACGCGCTATGGCGTGGGCGGCGGTGTCAACTACGTGGGCAACCGCTCCGGCAATGCCGCCGACACCTACTCGCTGCCGGCCTATACGCTGGTGAAGCTGCTCAGCTATTGGCAGGTCAGCAAGAACGTGCGCCTGTCGCTGGACGTGCATAACCTGTTCAACCGCAACTACTACCCGGGTTCGTGGAACAACCTCTACGTCATGCCCGGCGCAGAACGTACGGTGGTGGCGCGCATGAAGATCGATCTCTGATCTTTCCGCGCCCAAATTGACATGCCCCCTGCCGCGAGGTCGGGGGCATTTTCTTTGGCGCCTGCCTCAATGCTGCGCCGGGATCAGTGATGGGCGGTAAAGCCCTGCTGTTCGAGGAACTCGGCCACGCGAGGCTGCCACGATTGCGGGAAGCGCGCAAAGAGCAGGTGGCCATCCTCGCCGTGTGGCGGGAACAGCACGAACTCGCCCTTGCCGCCAGCGGCCTGGAAGGCATTGAACCATTGGCGCGGATAGGTCGGTCCCATCCACTGGTCATTCTCGGTATAGATCCACAGGGTCGGTACCTGAGAGGTCTTGCCGTAGTCGCCGAACATCTGCTCCAGCTTCTGCGGGCCGCAGGGTTGCTGCGGATGGGTCTTGGGATTGCCGCCACCGCCGCCGGCGAAATTGATCGCCGCCTTCAGGCCAGGCACCTGGTGCGAGGCCACCGTGATGGCCGTGGTACCGCCGAACGACTGGCCGACCACCACCACCCGCGAGCCATCGGTCCCCGGCAGCGCCTTGACGGCGTTGATGGTGGCGATGGTCTGCTGGGCGGCGGCCTCGTAGACTGGCGGATAGACGCGGCTGTTGCAACCGCCGGCATCCTCCAGGTCATCACCGCCGGTCACGCCATAGCCCACGCGAGTCGGGACGGCGACCACGAAACCATAGCGGACGAAAAAGCGCGAGGCCACCGTGAAGCGCGCCCGGCCCAGATTGGCCCGTCCGGCAGCCTCGGCTGCGCGGCCGTGGTTGAGCACCAGGATGGGAGCTGGGGCCGGATTGGCGTCATCGCGCCAGATCGTCACGCGCATATTCTGTTCGACCGGTTTGCCGTACATGTTCTTGAGGCTGACCGGCACGTCGATCTGTTGTTCGATCAGTGCCGCATACGCGCCGTTGGCGGCGCCAAGCCCTGCCCCGAGCGTGGCGGCCAGCAAGAGCGGCAGCGGCATGCGCCATGGGCGGCATAGGCCGGGTCGATGTTCTCTGGTGGGCATGGAAGGCATTTCCTGTGCGGGTGATGCGCATGCAGGTGCAACCCCATGTGGCCCTGCATCGCTGCGATATTCTAAGAGTTTTGTCTTGCAGCGCCCTGACGGCCGTGTGCAGCATCGGCGCAAGAGAGACAGGAAATCCGGGCCTGCGCCGAGCCCCGGGGAATGCCAATGTCGATCACGATGCCGAACGATGCCTGACCAGCCATTGACGCCTGCCGAATGTCAGAGTCCCGGTGCATCCAGCCGATGTCGGCATCGTTCCTTGACCCTGACATGCACGACGCGCAAGAGAAACTCCCCCTCCGCTCCGGCGTGCCGCCTGCACGGCAGGCTAACGTGCCCCCCGACACGTTGCCGATCTGCATCGGCACGGCTACTCTATTACAGCCTTGCCAGTTTGATTAGCCCCCGTTTTGCGAATGCATTCATTAACGTTGATTAACAATCATCGTAAAGTCAACGCAGCGGAGAGATTGATCGCCATTCATCCAAATCATTTATTACACTTGTTAAGCCAAAACGACTAATCAATCCCAGCCAGATGTAATACATTCCGGATCTATGACGCGTCTAAAGAAAATCGAGGTTGGCCAGCTCAGCGTAGGGATGTATTTTTCCGGCTTCGATGGGCCGTGGATAGACACGCCCTTCTGGCGCACCAGCTTCCTGGTGCGCAAGACTTCCGAAATCGCCCGCGCCCAGGCCGCCGGCTATACCTATTGCTGGATCGATACCGACCAGGGCATCGACCTGGCCAGTGCCGAGGCGGATCGCCTGCCAGAAATCGAAGAACCCGACGGCGCCAGCGGCACCTCCAGCCGCTCCGAGCTGGACGACGCCCTGCGGCTCTATGAAAACGCCAAGCAGACCACCCAGCAGATGTTCAAGCAGGCGCGCCTGGGCAAGACGCTGGATGTGGAGAACTGCAAGAACCTGGTCGAGGAAATCGCCACCTCGGTAGCGCGCGACTCCAATGCCTTGCTCAGCATCATCCGTCTCAAACGGGTGGACGAATACACCTATCTGCATTCCATCGCCGTCTGCACCCTGATGGTGGCGCTGGCGCGCACGCTGGGCATGGACGATATCGCCTGCAAGGAAGCCGGCCTGGCCGGTTATCTGCATGACGTCGGCAAAGCCTTCATTCCACTGGAGATCCTCAACAAACCTGATCGCCTGAGCGAACAGGAATACAAGATCATCCAGCGCCACCCCGCCCTCGGCTACGACTACCTCAAGGGATTCTCGGGTGTGCCCGACTATGTGCTGGACGTCTGCCTGCATCACCACGAGAAGATCGACGGCTCGGGCTACCCCTCGCGTCACCAGGGCAACCAGATCAGCATGTATTCGCGCATGGCCGCGGTCTGTGACGTCTATGATGCCGTGACCTCGGAACGTTCCTACAAGAGCGGTTGGGATCCAGCCGAATCGCTCTCGCGCATGGCCTCCTGGCAGGGGCATTTCGACCGTCCCATTTTCCTGGCCTTCGTCAAGGCGCTGGGCATCTATCCGATCGGCTCCATCGTGAAGCTGCAGTCGGGGCGCACGGCGCTGGTGATCCGGCAGAACCATGTCGACCTCACCAAGCCGGTGGTCAAGGCCTTCGTCACTACGCCCTCCATCGAGGTGGTGGAAAGCGAGATCATCGATCTCTCCGCGCCCGGGCAGACCGACGCCATCGCCGAGCGCAGCGGTCAGGATTGGCTCAAGAGCAACGGGCTGGTGATCGATTCGCTCAAGGCCATGATGGAAGCGTCCGACCTTCCCATGCGCATTTCCGGTTGATCGTAGCGATAGATCCTGCGTCTTGAGGCCAGTGCCCGCCGCTCAGACCGGCGCATCGGGAGGACTGGCAGGCGCAGGATGGCGTCGGCGGAAATAGTCCTCCAGATGCTCGATGCATTTGACGATCTTCTGCGGCGGGCTCTCGCGGTACTTGGTCGTCAGGAACGCGCAATAGACATCCAGCTCCCAATCCGGGAGCACCACCTCGAGCCGGCCGGCATCCAGATCCTCCTGTACCTTGCACGCCAGCAGGCGCGCCACGCCATGCCCCTGCAAGGCCAGTCGGCGTAGCGAGCGGGCGTGGTTGGCCGTGACGCGCGGCGTGAGGCGCAACTGCGCGCACTGGCCGCTACGTTTTTTCAAGCTCACCTCGACGCTGCTGCCATGCGGTGTGAAGAACAGGAAATCGTGCTGCGGCAGATCTTCAGGCTGACGGATCGGCGCGTGCGCCCGCAGGTAGGCTGGCGCGGCGCACAGCACCGCCGGCAGCGACGCCAGGTAGACATCGTTCTCACCGGGCATCTTGCCCACGCGCAGCGCCAGGTCCACGCTCTTGTCCATGAGGTCGATGTTGTGGTCGTTGACATCGATGCTGATGCGCAGCCTGGGATTGGCGCGGATGAAATCGTCCAGCGCCGGCACCAGGTATTCGGAGGCCATGAAGCTGGACGCGGCAATGCGCAGTTCTCCCAGCAACTCCTTGTGCAGGCTTTCGGTGAGCTGGCGCGCCTCGCTGGCCAGGTCCACGATGCGGCTGCAATTGGCATAGAAGCTATGCCCTGCCTCGGTCAGACTGAGCTTGCGGGTGGTCCGGTGCAACAGGGTGGTGCCGAGCATGGTCTCCAGGGCGCTGATATGCTGGCTCACCGAAGAGGAGGTCAGCCCCAGCTCCCGGGCCGCCTTGGAAAAGGCGCCCAGCTCTACCACCCGGGAAAAGATCACCATGCGCGGCAGGTAATCCATTGCGTTGTTCTTCATCGTCGTGCGCTTTGGGATAGTCGATCACATGAGGCTCGACTATAACGGCATCGTCACGTAATAAAGCGAGCAAGCTACGCGTGAATTACGGTTTATTTTCTCTTCAGTCAGGAAGACGATCCCATTGTGCAAGAGCATCTGTGAGTTTTCTGCGCAGCGCTCACCGCCGCCGGCCCGTCGCGGCGAGCGGCGCAAGCGGCCTGGCTTCAGCCGTGGGTAGCCGTGGCCAGGGTGGAAACGAGAGTGCAGCCGCAGGCGGCGCGCTGCCCATGCAAGGCCACGCTGCGACCATCGATCTGGAAGCTCGGAGCGCCCTCGATGATGGCATTGACGCCATGCCCGGGCAGTGGACACATCACCTTGTCGCCCACCCGCGCCACGCCCAGCCCACCGATGAGATGGGTGGTGGAGGCGGTGATGACCCGGCCGCCGTGGGAGGTCGGGTCGCCCAGTCGAATGACGGCTGCAGCCATGGCTTGATCTTTCGCTATGTTGGAAACGACGTCGGTACGCTCACGCATCCAGGCCGAAGAGGCGATCCAGATCCTTGAAGGTGGCTTCCTTGGTCTTAAGGTCGTCGCTGCGCAGTCCCCGATAGAGGCGCAGGTATTGCGCTTCCGGCAGGGACTCCTCGGTGATGCCGTAGCATTCCAGCAGCTTGTTGGTGGCGTTGACCAGCGGCAAGGTCTCGGTCTCGGTGCGGATCATGCCGCGCAAGGCTTCCAGCAGCGCCTCGTTGGATTCATCGGCCGGCACGTAGAAGGCGGCGCGCGAGCGCAACGTGCGGTCGGTGCTGGACATGAGCCGCAGGAAGACGTTGATGAGCGCCGGATCGGGCTGGCGGCGATACAGCTCCCAGGCGGCGGCCAGGGCCGCGTCGTCATTGAGCACGCCCTGGTCCAGCAGCTCGCGCACCACCGGCGCGGCGCGCTCGGCATCGGCCAGGAACAGGCCCTTGACGCTCTCGTCGGAACCGCCCGGCCTGGTCATCTCCAGCAGATGGTCGAAGGCCTTGCTGCGCTCCTCCGCCGTCATCGGCGCAAAGTAGGTTTCGTTCAGGCCGTCCAGACGCTCCCGGTTGTACATCGTGAAGAAGTCGAGGAAGTGTTGATATGCGCTCATGGTTTTCGTTGGTCAAACTTGAGTAGATCGCCGATGTAATTATCGGACAGAGGATGAGACTGGCCGCCCAAGTCTACGACATGCATCTTGATGTCGGTGATCTGGCCGGTGGTTTTCTTCAAGTCCATCAGCAGGGGCTTTTCACTGTTATGCCAGACGGTGCCGGCATCCCACAGCTTTTCCGGTGTTTGTACCACATTGACGACGCCGGAGGCGCCGTTGGCGTATTTTTCCGAAACGCTGCCCCACAGGCCGCTGGCGTAGGGGCCTGGCTGTCCGCCCGAGGCATTCCAGGGATAGGCCTTGTTGACATCATCCCAGCCATCGATGATGCGCCCGCCTGGCGTGGTTTCCAGCGTCACCCCGCCCATTTTCTCGGCGTAGGCGCGCGCGGCGTCAACCTGACCCAGCTTGGATGCCTGCCCCGAAGTGCCGGACCAGAACACGGCGCCGTCCTTGGGCGAGGACACATCGAGCCGCTTGACCACCTCGTCCCAGCTATCGCCCGGATTCTTGGGCAGATACGGGCGCAGGATGCTGCGCGCCTCTTCCAGCTTGGCCGCGGCCAGCGCCTGGTCACCCGCCTTGGCGGCGGCGTCGGCCTCGTTGGAGAGCTGCGTGATGCGGGCGCGATCGGCTGCCGCAGCCGCATCGACCACGGCCTGCTTCTTGCCGTTCGGGCCGGGCTTGGCCGGATCGACGGGATCGGGCTTGTCCTTGAGCGGCGGCTTGCCGGCGGCGCCGTCGGCAGGCTTGGCTGCGGTCTTGGCGGCAGGTTTGGCGGCGGGCTTGCCAGCTGGCTTGGCCCCAGGTTTGGCCGGCAAGGCCTCCGACTTGGCGGCCGGTGCGGCGTGGGGTGCGGCAGCCGGGGGCTCCTTGGGCAGCACCTGGCCCGGTGTATCCCGCACGCGCTGGGTGGGCGGCTTGGCCGGCGCGGCCTTGCTGGCCTGCACGCCCGCCGATGCGGTATGGGCTTCCTGGGGGGCAGCCTCGGCCAGCACCTTGGCCAGACGCGCATCGAGCTCGGCCAGCGCCTTGGGGATCTTGTTGAGCGCTTCCTGCTGGACGGCGTAGAACTTGCGTTCCCACTCGGCCAGGATGGCGATGCGATGCTTGACGACGTTGAAGTAGCTCAGGCTTTCCAGGTGTACGCGCAGCGACTTGACCATGCTCAGCAGCTTGCCGCTGAACTTGCGCAACGCCGCCATCAAGGCCTTTTCATAGGGCGCGAACTTGACGGCGCGCAGGAACTTCATGACGTCGCCCTTGATGAATTTCTGCAGGAACCGCACCAGTTCCACCAGCTTGGAAGCTTCCTTGATGAGCAGCAGCATCACCGAGCGCAGCGCCGCACCCAGCTCGGAACCCGCCAGCCCGCCGACGATGGCGCCCACGCCAGCCGCAGCAGCGCCGCCGGCGGCCATGGCCAGGGGCAGCGCGATGACGATCAGGCAGGCGCTCAGCAGCACCCACTCCATGATGTCCTCACGCTTCTCCGGATGGCTGGCCATGCGCAGGATCACCGCCACGGCGTCGCGCGCACTGGTGACGATGACCACGCCGGGCACGAAGCTCACCAGCATGTCGGCCACCACCGCCGAGAGCGGCCTGTTGTCGGCGAACTCGCCGAAGAGTACCGACTTCAACCAATCCATGCCGCCGACCACGCTGCTCCAGGCGTCGTCGAGGATGCTGTGTTCGTCCTTGTCCTGGCTCACGACTTGCCTCCCTTGCCCAGCGCGCCGAGCACCTTGGGCGCCCAGTTGAGCAATTCATGCACGTCCTCGTGCAGTTCGGTGTTGACCATGGAAGATGCTTGCAGCGGTTGATAGTTGTATTCCACCTTGGCGCTGGTACCTGCCGGCACGCCGCTCAGGCGCGCAATGCCCTGCGCGTCCAGCGTCCCCTTGCGCACGCTGCCATCGCTGAGGATGGCCTTGTAGGCGGCCCCGGCCAGCGGTTCGCCCCAGTCGGTGAGATGGCGGAATTCCATATCCGAGGGCTGCAGCTCGCTCTTCTGCACATGCGGCATGACGAAGTTCTGGCTGGCCGGCCCCGGCATGGAATGCAACGAGGCCTTGGCCTCCCACTTGCCGGGTGTGCCCTGGGTGATGCCTGCGCTATTGATCTGGATGAAGGAGCCGCCGGCCGAGATCATCACCTCGTCCTTGGCGTGGATCTCGACCCTGCCGCTGGTGGAGAGCAGGCGCGCCACCTTTTCGGCGATGAGGTCCAGATCATCGCTCTGGGCCTGGATTTCCACCTTGCCCTTGGCGGCGAACAATTTCATTCCGGCGTTCTGGGCGAACAGGCTGATCTTTTCCTTGACCGTGGCCAGGAGGCTCTTGCCGGTGGCGATGCTGGTGTCCTTGCCGGAGGTCAGGGTGGTCTCCTGCGCCGAGTGCACCTGCGTGCCCTGGTCGGTGGCCAGGCCAATGCCGGCGGGCGCGGCCATCATCAGCAGCGGCTTCTTGAAGCGATTGGCGCTGCCCTGCCCCTGGCCGCTGTATTTGTCCTCGGTGGCATCGACGAAGTCCTTGAGGCTGTCCTGCGCGAGCGCTTCCGCACCGGCCTTGGAGGCACTGTCGGAGAGCCCGCGCGCCAGGTCCGCGCTGGCCTTCATGAGGCTAGTGGCTTCGCTGGCGTCGAGCTGCGTGCCTTGCGGACCGGGACGTCCATAGCTGCTCAGGTAGAGGCCTTTTTGCGTGACCACCGCGCCATAGTCATCAGTGCTCAGGGCAAAGCCGGAGCCATAGAAATTCCTGCGTTCATTGTCGGCCTGGCTGACCAGGTAACCGAGATTGAGCTGAGCGTTGGACTGGCTGCTGTAGAGGTGGACGCGGTTCTGACTGGTGGTGTCATCCATCACCAGCTGGTTGAAGCCGTTGCCGCCGAACTCCTTGGACTTCAGTCCTGACAGTCGGCCATCGGTGTGCCATTGCGGCGGCTGCTCCTGGTTGAACAGGCGGCCGGTCGCCACGGGCCGGTCGGGGTCGCCGTTGAGGAAGGAGATGATCAGTTCCTGTCCCACCCGGGGCACCTTGACCTCGCCCCAGTTCTCGCCGGCATTGGGATAGCTCACGCGCACCCAGCACGACGCCTTTTCATCGCCAGGATTGATGCGGTCCCAGCGGAACTGCACCTTGACGCGATTGAGCTTGTCGGTAAACACCTCTTCGCCCTGCGGCCCGACCACCACCGCCGTCTGCGGATGCATCACCGGCTTGGTGTGGTCGAAGGGACTGCGGTAGGGCAGCTTGCGCCGCTGCACTTCAAAGCGATTGAAGCAATGACCGGTGCGGGCATTGCCGCCCTCATCGTCGTTGCTACGCCCCATCGAGGCCTTGAAGGCATCCAGCTGCGGCTTCAGGCTGCCGGGGAAATCCCTGGCCGTGCCGGACAGGGGCAGGTTGTTTTCGATGAACCACTCCACGGCGATGAGCATGAACTGGCTGTCCTGCTTGCTATCGCCGCGATGGGCCGGGTGGTCGGTGAGCGTAAACCAGCGACCGGCCGCCAGGGTGCGCGCCCCGGACACCCCGGTGAAACGCTTCATCGAAGATTCCCACTGTTCCACCCGCAGACGCGCCTGGCGGTCGCCGTCGTCCTGCTTGGCGTAACTGTAGGGGCCGCTGTATTCATAGACTTCCAGCTCGCCCGGCAAGGCCCCATGCTCGGGCAGCACACGCTCCTGGGTCTGCTTCTGGTCGCCCGGCGACTTGTAGTCATCGGTGCGCGTGGCCAGCCGGGTCGAGGCCAGTCCACGGCTGGCGCTCCAGTGCAGGATGCGGTTGACTTCGTCTTGCGTACCCGCGCCGTGGAAAGCCAGCTGTTCCGGCGCCAGCGGCTTGGCCTGGTCGGTGTTGTCGGTGATCACCAGCACATGCCCCGAGCCATCCGGCTTCTGCTCGTGGTAGGCATACCAGCCCTCTTCTTCCATCAGGCGCTGCACGAAGTGCCAGTCGGTCTCGTACTGGGTGCAGTAGGAGCGCGGCAAGGCTGGCGTGGCGATCTCGAAGCGGTAGTTGCCGCGGGCATAGGCGTGCTGGTCGAACACGTCAGCCAGGATGTCGTCGGCCTTGCTGTCCTGCCAGATGCGTGCGTCCTTGCGGTATTTGAGGAAATGCAGCCACGGCGCCATGCCGATCTGGAAAGAGGCTAACTGGCCATCGCTGCCCAGGCGCCTGGCCGTATGCACATAGCCATGCACAGGCGCGTAATCGCTGCCGTCCTGCTGCAACCAGAGCGTAACCGGCTGGGCGATGAGCTTCTTGAGTTCGATATCGTCGCGGGTGGAGACCAGGTCGATGGTGTAATCGTAACCCCGCCCCAGACGCTCGCTGCCCACCATCCGTTGCGGCAGCAGCACGTCGGGGCCCAGCACGGAATCGAGCTTGAGGATACGTTTTTCCTGGCCGACGAAGGTGTCGGCCAGTGCAGAGAGCGTTGTCAGTACATTGTCCATGGCGCTAGAGGGCAGTAAGCAGACTGGAAAACGGCATTGCCCCCCCAGCGCCATGATCAGCATGGGCTGACCACAGTGACACGAACTTGCTCAGGCGAGGACGAACAGGAATGCACTGGCGAGACCATCGCAAGCCCCCGTTTGCATTTTGGTTACGCACACAGTACCAGCAGCACCTTGAACAGACGCACGCAGAAATCGAACCAGGGAGATTGGATGCTAATTATTATTCATTCGCCAACACGTTCCCGTTTTGGGATCAGGCAACGTAAGCCGCTTTGAGCCAAAGCCTGTCGATGAGTTCCCGACACGCCGTCAGCAACAGACGCTTTTCTGCCGACCTTATTGTTGAGCTTGAAGGCCGGAGGCCGCCTCAGCACGCGCGGCGCTGTCTATTTTCGTCAAGCCGATTGACCCTCTGAAACAAGCTTCGATGAACAATCCTCGCTACCTTGATCACAGCAAGCTTGTTCATCGGATTCCACCGCAATGTCCTCGCTTGCGCCTGCCCTATACGGTATGGAGGCGACTTCCTGTCAAACGAAATACCACAGCCACATCAAAATGGAGAACCGTCACATGACTGATACTCAAGCATCCGAGCCGCAACAGCCGTCCCTCTACGAACGTCTGGGAGGCTATGACGCGATCTACAAGTTTGCAGGAGAAGTGCTGCGGACCTGTATGACGCACCCCGCCATTGGCCATATCTGGAGCCACATGTCCGAATCCACCTTTCAGAAGGAGCACATCAATTTTGTCGATTTCCTGTCGGTTCACTGGGGTGGGAATGCGCAATACAGAGGACGCGACATGGTGACCGCACACCGTGGAATGGGCCTCACCGAGGTCCACTGGCAAGCGGTGATGGAATGCATGGACGAGTGCTACGACAACTTCGCAGTCCCCCAGGATATCCGCGAAGAAGTCACGGCCTTTCTGACCAAGTTCAAACCCGCCGTCATCGGCAGCCCATCCTACCGTGACGTCGTGCTGGCCCATCCGGAAATGGACGTGGCCAAGGGAATGAAAAGCGTAGGCATCACTTGGCCCAGACCTTGAGTTTCGTGGTCGAACCAAACTTGCTCACCTGGTGATCCATCACCGATGGCTCGCCAGGTGATCGTCCGGCGATTTTTTCAACCAGCAAGATGACTTCCTCAAAAGAGGAATTTCCTTGCCAGCATTCCCTGTTCTTTTTTCATGTCCCATGCGGGGTAAGCAAGTGGGGCTTCGATCTCGCCTTGAGGTTCTCTGCGCAGGTTCAGGCGGGACACGATACGCAGCTTCCTGGTGACTCCTTCAAGGTAAAACTCAAACAACATGACCTTTTCGCGCCGCTGTCTGGTACTCAAGCCACCAGCCATCGGCGCGGATCAAGCTCGCACACGATGGCTGCCCGCCTTGTCAGAATATCTGCAGCAACCGCAGGTTCAGACGGAAGTTTTCCTTGAATCCATTGCCCACCGACAAGTCGCGACCGATACTGCCCATGATCTGCGTCTTGGCCGCCACGAAGGTGCTGCCGCCGAAGGAAATCTTCAACTGATTGGGCTGGTCGTGATTATCCACGCCATTGACGCGGGTCTCACCGCCCCAGGTACGCGACAGCCCGGCGCTTGCATTAGTGGCGGCGGAAAACTGGTAGCGCAGATAGGACTGCAACTGATAAAGCGGCGCCTGACTCATGCTGCCTCGGCCACTTCCATAATCGTTGTTCTTGCCAAAGACCATGACGTCGCCCGTCAGGTCGAGATACAAGGGACCGGATATCTGCTGGACCAGACCGGCTTGCAGGTCGAACTTCCAGCGATTCTCGCCCACGTTGAGGGCGCGGCTGTCGGAATACGATCCGGTGGGCAGGTAGAGATACGGGGCCACCGCAAAGAAGGTCGATTTTGAAGGATCGTTGACGAGCCACACAGGCGCCGCCAGGATCAGGTCGCCCAGGGCGTTCTCACTGCCCAGCGCCCTGATGTCGCGGCCACTGCGCAGACTGGCGAAGGGCAGCAGCACCTGGGGACCCACGATATAGCCGCCGATGTTCATGTAATGCACCAGGCGCAGGATGGTCACGTCGGAGGTCAGCAAAGGATTGCCAGGATTGCGGTTACCTCCACTGTAGCTGGCATCGCGTTCGGCATGCTGCTGATACAGCAGACCGGCGGTGGTGCCAGCGGGGGCCGGCACATAATCTGCCGGATCGACATCGATGGCGCAAGCGTCGGCCATCACGCCCATCGCCAGGGCAACGGCAATGGAGAATAAGACCGTTCGCAACGAGGCGAAACGGCGTCCTGCTTTCAAGTGCATGTTCATCTTGTCCTCTCTTTTCATATGGATGGAATCGCCGTGTTCCGGACAGGCCTCGTCACATGCCTGCACCGATCCGACGGTGATGAAAAGATAAAGAGGCAAGGCCCGCCTGACTCGTCAAATCAGGCCAAGGTACTTGCCATAACAAGACATTCTGAAAACCGATACTTGCCACGCCCGCCTTGACGTGGATTGCATGCCTGTCGCGCCCCTCCTGGTGTGCAGAACGCAAGGCCGGAAATACGTAAACGATTTCCCATTTTTCCTCACGACACTGGCTGGCTTGTCCGCAAATGACAAACGAATGACCTGCACGGACAAGCATCGACAGTGATGCTCGCCAATGATAGCGATGCACGGTGGCCGCGACGAGCTTGTGGACTGCCGCTGCTGACCTTCCCATTGCAGTGCAATGCCCCCTCGCGGTGCATTCGAAATACAGGAGCGCGAATTTCATGCCTATCGTCCGACCCACCCCAGAGCAGCTCAAGGAGCTCGCCAGTTCCCTGCACATCCAGCTCACCACGGAGCAGGCCAGTCAATATCTGGAATTGATGCAGGCAAGCTTCGATGCCTACGATGTCATCGATGGCTTGCCCGATGAAATTCCCGCCGTCAAGTATCCGCGCTCGGCTGGCGCTCGGCCGGCGGCCAAGGACAATCCCCTCAACGCCTGGGCCTGCAAAAGCACCGTCAAGGGCGCCGCCCAGGGCAAGCTGGCGGGCCGCACCGTGGTGCTCAAAGACAATGTGGCCCTGGCAGGCGTGCCGATGATGAACGGCTCTTCCACGCTGGAAGGTTTCGTGCCGAGCTACGACGCTACCATCGTGACCCGCCTGCTCGATGCCGGCGCCACCATTCTGGGCAAGGCCACCTGCGAGCATTTCTGCCTGTCGGGCGGCAGCCATACCTCCGATCCGGCTCCGGTGCACAATCCCCGCCGCCACGGCTATGGTTCCGGCGGCTCCTCGTCGGGCAGTGCCGCGCTGGTGGCGGCGGGGGAAGCGGAGATGGCCATCGGCGGCGACCAGGGCGGATCGATCCGCATTCCCTCGGCCTTCTGTGGCACCTATGGCATGAAGGCCACGCATGGCCTGGTTCCTTATACCGGCGTCATGCCCATTGAAGCGACGGTCGATCATGTCGGACCGATCACCGCCAACGTGCGCGACAACGCGCTGATGCTGGAAGTCATTGCCGGCGCCGATGGACTCGATCCGCGCCAATATGCACCCGAGGTGCAGCGGTATACCGCAGCGCTTGATCGTGGCGTGCGTGGTCTGAAGATCGGCATCCTCACCGAAGGTTTTGCCCTTGGCAATATGGATAAGCGGGTGGCAGACAAGGTGCAGGAGGCGATTGCCCAACTGGAAAAACTGGGAGCGTCCGTGGCCACCGTATCGGTCGAGGAACATGCGCTGGCCGGTGCGCTCTGGCAGCCCATCGGCTGCGAAGGCCTGACCATGCAGATGATGCATGGCAACGGCATGGGCTTCAACTGGAAGGGTCTCTATGACCTAGGTCTGCTGGATCGCCACTCCCATTGGCGTGAGCATGCCGATGATCTGTCGGCTACGCTCAAGCTGTGCATGTTCGTCGGCCAATACGGATTGACCCAGTATCAGGGACGCTTCTATGCCAAGGCCCAGAACATCGCCCGGCGCGCACGCGCCGGCTACGACAAGGCGCTGGCCGATGTCGATCTGCTGGTCATGCCCACCGTCCCCATCATCGCACAGCCATTGCCGCGTCCGGGCTGCCCCTTGGCCGAGTACGTCGCGCGCGCCTTCGAGATGATTGGCAATACCGCGCCGCTGGACATCACCGGCCACCCGGCGATGTCCATCCCCTGTGGCACGGTCGAAGGCCTGCCGGTGGGATTGATGCTGGTCGGCAAACACTATGCCGAAGCCACGCTCTACCAGGCGGCAGCGGCCTTCGAAGCCAGCATGGAATGGCAGCAGCATTGATGTTTCTTTCGTGAAGTTCCTAAAGGCATTTTTTCCCACCCCGCATTTTCGAGCCAGGAGTCAACAAATCATGAGCAATCCATCCTCTTCCGCACAGACATCCACCCCCGGTGAACGGGCCTCGGCGCTGTTCAAGGTTCTCAACGACAAGAAGCTGATCCCGGCAGGCTACATCGAAGGCCTGACCGATCTGCTGGCCAACAAGTTCGACCCGGCCAATGGCGCCCGCGTGGTAGCCAAGGCCTGGAGCGATCCGCAATACCGCGAACTGCTGCTGCGTGACGGCACGGCCGCCTGCGAAGAGTTCGGCTACACCGGCCCGCAGGGCGAATACATCGTAGCACTGGAAGACACGCCCACACTCAAGAACGTCATCGTCTGCAGCCTCTGCTCCTGCACCAACTGGCCGGTACTGGGCCTGCCGCCGGAATGGTACAAGGGCTTCGAATTCCGCGCCCGTCTGGTGCGCGAGGGACGCACGGTGCTCGCTGAACTCGGCACCGAACTGCCCAAGGACATGACGGTGAAAGTCTGGGACACCAGCGCCGAGACCCGCTACCTGGTGCTGCCGATGCGTCCGGCCGGCACCGAAGGATGGAGCGAAGAGGCGCTCAGCAAGCTCATCACCAAGGACGTGCTCATCGGCGTGGCCCTGCCCAAGGTAGGTTGAGCACCGGTCCGGTGCACAGCAGCTTGATTTTTATTTCTCATCAATCAACGGAGATTCAAACATGGATGGCTTTCACGACCTCGGCGGTGTTCAAGGCTTCGGCCGGATTCCGCACACCATCAACAGCCTCGATTACAAGAAGGTCTTCAAGCAGGACTGGGAGCACCTGGCCTATACCCTGATGTTCCTGGGCGCCGATCACATGAAGCTCTACAGCGTGGACGAAGTGCGTCACGCGGTGGAACGCATCGAGTTCCGCCAGCAGGCCAACACCCAGTACTACGAGCGCTATGTGATCGCCACCGCATCGCTGCTGGTGGAGCTAGGCGTGCTCACCCAGGAGGAGCTCGACGAGGCACTGGGTTCCCACTTCCAGCTGGCCCGCCCCGCACAATCCCAGGGCCGCCCCGCCATCACCGGCCGCCCGCCCTTCGAAGTGGGCGACCGCGTGCTGGTGCGCGACGAACGTGTCACCGGCCACATCCGCTGCCCAGGCTATGTACGCGGCAAAGAGGGCGTGGTGCTGCACCGTACCACCGAACAATGGCCCTTCCCCGACACCATCGGCCACGGCGACAAGAGCGCTGCCATGCAGCCGACCTATCATGTCCAGTTCAGCAACCGCGATGTATGGGGCGAGGCCTGCGACGACGGCTTCGTGGTGGTCGACCTGTTCGAAGGCTATCTGGACAAAGTACCGCAACAAGGTGGACGCGCATGAACAAACCGGCGCCCGAGGTATTGCTGAATGCTCAGGCGCAGAGGATCCCGGTGACGGTGTTATCGGGATTTCTCGGATCTGGCAAGACTACCTTGCTCAACCATATCCTGCGCAACCGGGCGGGGATGAAAGTGGCAGTCATCGTCAATGACATGAGCGAAGTCAACATGGATGGCGACGATGTACGGCGCAATACCGAACTCTACCGCGGCAATGATGAGCTGGTGGAGATGAGCAATGGCTGTATCTGCTGCACCTTGCGCGCTGATTTGCTGGAGCAGGTCAGCGCATTGGCAAGGTCGGGCCGTTTCGATTATCTGCTGATCGAATCGACCGGCATTTCCGAGCCCATTCCGGTGGCGGAAACCTTTGCATTTCTCGACAGCGATGGTTTCAGCCTGAGCGAGCTGGCGCGACTGGACACGCTGGTCACCGTGGTCAACGGCGAAACCTTCGAACAGCAACTGGCTGACCACGCCGCCATTGCCCAGGCCGACGGGACCAGCACGCGTCGGCTGTCCGACCTGCTCATCGAGCAGGTCGAGTATGCCAACGTGATCCTGGTCAGCCGCATCGACCTGATCGACGCCAGCGCCTTCGCCGCGCTCAAGGCAATGCTGCAGAAGCTCAATCCGACTGCACGGATTCTGCCGATGGCGCACGGCAAGGTCGATCTGGATCAGGTACTCGATACCAGGCTGTTCGATCTGCCCAGCTTGGCCCGCATGCCAGGATGGATGCAGACCATGGATGGCGCCCACCCACCTTCGGAGGCCGACACCTACGGCATCTCTTCCAGCGTCTATCGCGCGAGACTGCCCTTTCATCCCGGCCGCCTGCTGGATTGGCTCGGACGTCCTTGGCGCAATGGCCGCCTGCTGCGCTGCAAAGGCTATCTCTGGATGGCCAGCAGATATGCCGACATTGCCATGCTGGTCCAGACCGGCGGCCAGTTCCAGTGGGGCTTCGTGGGCCGCTGGTGGCGTTTCATCGAGCAGACCCAATGGCCGCAGGACAGCTATCGCCGGCAAGGCATCCAGGAAAAGTGGGACGCACTGGCGGGCGACTGCCGACAGGAACTGGTCTTCATCGGCCAAGGCATCGATTGGGACTTGCTGACCGAGGAGCTCGACGCCTGCCTGCTTACCACCACCGAAATCGAGGCCGGTCCGGACGCCTGGGCACAGCTATACGGTGCCGCCGCGTTCGACGAGCGCGCCAGTACCACTTTGCATTGATATTTTTCCAGAAGGAGATCCCGCATGGAATCCGCAATCGACCAGCATCTCAAATGTCCTCGCACGCTCTCACGCCGGGTGGGCGATGATTACCAGCCTCCCTTCCCGATGTGGGTCGGCCGCGCTGACGCAACCCTGACGCAAGTGACGATGGCCTACCTGGGCATCCAGTTCAAGGAAGAAAAGCGGGCAGACGCACTGCAGGCCATGCGCCACATCGTCTCCAGCTTCGCTCTGCCCGATGGCCCAGGCAACCATGACATGAGCTATCACCTCGACAACCAGGGCTATGGCAACTTCATCGTCGTCGGATACTGGCGTGATGCGGGCCGCTATTGCCGCTGGATGCGCTCCCCCGACGTCGCCGGATGGTGGGACAGCGATGCCCGGCTCGCCGATGGCGTCGGCTACTTCAGGGAAATCTTCTCGCCACGCGCCGAGCAGTTCGAGACCCTGTATGCCTTCAAGGAAGATCTGCCAGGGGTGGGCGCTGTCATGGACCGCATCAGCGACGACATAGAAGAGCACGGGTATTGGGGATCGATGCGTGACCGTATTCCCGCGTCGCAAGTGGACCGGATGCGCCCGTCAGGCCAGCTGGAAGTGATCTCCGGCGAGCCCGCCAAAGGCGGCCGGGTGCGGCTCAAGGGGCATGACAACATCGCCCTGATTCGCTCCGGCCAGGATTGGGTCGATGCCGACGCGCAGGAGCGCGCGCTCTATTTCAACGAGATGCTGCCACCTCTGCAGGATGGCATGGACTTCCTGCGGGATCAGGGAAAGGAGATCGGCTGCTACAGCAACCGCTTCGTGCGCAATGTGGACCTGGAGGGCAATCTGCTCGACATTGCCTACGACATCGGCCACTGGCGCTCGCTGGATCTGCTGGAACGCTGGGCCGAATCACATCCCACCCACCTGCGCATCTTCACCACCTTCTTCAAGGTCGTCACCGGTTTGAAAAAACTCAGGCTTTATCACGAGGTGTCGGTCTCCGATGGTGCTACGCAATGGCTGGAATACATCAACTGCCATCCGCAAACCGGCATGTTGCGCGACGCCAAAACTTCCTGAGCAGAAATACTCCCGGGCCAGTCAACCGACAGGTCATCAGCAAGACCACTGGGCCATCCACCCAGTGGTTTTTTTTCGCCCTGAGCCACATCCTGAGCACTGCCTTGAACGACGCTACCCTCACCTGACAGCATTTTCTGCGCTGCACTGAAACGCTTTCCCCTGGCCGCTTTCCGGCCAATCGAGGGTCGTGAACTGCACGCAATCCATCAATCAAATTCCTCCTTCAGCGCAGCTTGTCCAGATATCCGAAGGCAGGCATAAATTTTGCACAAAATATGTAGCGCCATTGGCAGCGATGCATGAAATTCTATTGCCCTTGTGCGTTCATCTGGCGGATACTTTGCTACCGGGGATCGGTCCTCCAGCAGCTACCACGCTGCACGAAACCAGCCAGCCAAGCCCATTCGCCAGCCCGGTCATCAGCCAGCATGTCTGCATCGACTCGATAGATCAGGAGTGCCCCTTATGAAGGCTCAATACACCACTGAGATCGTCGAAGCGCCACGGCGCTTCGAGTATTGGAATGATGTCGGTTGTCGTCATTGCCTTCAGGCTGACAGCAAGCTATTGGGCACGCCAGTCTTCGACGGCGCCATGTCAGTGAGTTCCATCGGGATGCTCGATATGGCCATCATGAGCTCGCCCTTGCACCATTGGCGACGTGATGCGCACCATATTCGTTCAAATCCCGACGATGACCTGTGGCTTGCCTTTATGGTCAGCGGCGAAGCCTATCTGGCACAGGACGGTCGCCAGACCCGCCTGCAATCGGGTGACATGGCCTTGTACGATGGCGCCCGCCCTTTCGAGTTCGCACTGGGCCCCGAGAAGATCTATCTGACCCGCTTGCCCCGCAAGTCATTGTTGAGCCGCTGTCCCGAAGCCGAACACCTGACCGCGCAGTTGATCGACGCGCGTCGGCCCGGTGTGATGGCGTTGCGGTCGATGCTGGAAGAGGCAGGCACTTGCGAATTCAACGATGCCGAGTCGGCGGTACGCTACAGCGCCGCCTTGCTGGACGTGCTCGCCTTGAGCCTGGCCGCGCCCGGTTCCAGGGCAACTGCGGCAGAAAAGAATGATCTCTACAAACGTGTTCTCGCCTATCTGCGCGAGAACTATACCGACCCGCAACTCAATCTCCACGTCCTGGCCGCCGCTCACCACGTCTCTGAAAGAACGCTGACACGCGCCTTTGCCCAGCACAACCAGACTCCCATGGACGTGCTGCGCCGGGTGCGGCTGCAAGCCAGCTATCGCGCGCTCACCGAAGGCAATGTCGGCAATGTCACCACGGCGGCGCTGGACGCCGGGTTCTCCGATCTGTCCCACTTCAGCCGGGTATTCCGGGCCGCCTTTGGCTGTACCCCGCAGAGCCTGTTGTCGCACTAGGTCCCTGCTCCATAAAGAACAAAGAACAAAGAATAAAGGCTGCCGATTGGCAGCCTTTATTCGTTTGTCCGACCTGCGTCACGTTTCACGAATGCGCCTGATCGCTGGCGATGGCCCGACCGATGACCAGGCGCTGGATATCATTGGCCCCTTCATAGATCTGGCAGATGCGCACGTCACGGTAAATGCGCTCGACTGGAAAGTCGCTGGTATAGCCGACGCCCCCATGGATCTGGATCGCATCGGAGGCAATTTTCTCGGCAGCCTCGGAGGCGAACATCTTCGCCATCGAGGCCTCCTTGAGGCAAGGACGTCCCTGATCCTTCAACTGGGCGGCGCGCCACACCATGAGCCTGGCCGCATCCAGCAAGGTGTTCATGTCGGCCAGGCGGAAATTGACGGCCTGGTGCTCGATGATGGGGACTCCGAACGATTCCCTCTGCCGGGCATAGCTGACGGCGGCCTCGAAGGCGGCGCGCGCCATGCCTACGCTCTGCGCGGCAATGCCGATCCGGCCGGCCTCGAGATTGGACAAGGCGATGCGATAGCCCTCCCCTTCCTTGCCGAGCAAGGCTGTGGCAGGAACACGGCAGTTGTCGAGCATGATCTGGACCGTATCGGAAGCATGCTGTCCCATCTTTTCTTCGCTGCGTCCGACCACGAAGCCCGGCGTATCACACGGCACCAGGAAGCAGGAGATGCCCTTCTTGCCTGCTGACCTGTCGGTGACGGCAAATACGATGGCCACCCCGGCGTGCTTGCCGCTGGTGATGAATTGCTTGGTCCCGTTGAGGATGAAATCGTCACCATCGCGCTCGGCCCTGGTCCTGATGGCTGCTGCGTCCGAGCCGGTATGCGGCTCGGTCAGGCAGAAGCAGCCCAACATCTCGCCGCGCGCCAACGGCTTGAGCCATTGCTCTTTCTGGGTCGGGCTACCGTATTTCTCGGTAATGCCACAGGCCAGGGAATTCTGGACCGAGACGATGGTTGAGGTCGCCCCGTCGCCTGCGGCAATCTCTTCCAGGGCCAGCACCAGGCTCATGTAATCCATGCCGGCGCCGCCCCACTGCTCCGGCACGCACATACCCATGGCGCCCAACTCGGCCAGTTCCTTCAGGGCCTCGGCGGGAAAGGTATGATTTCTGTCCCAGTCCGCTGCAAAGGGCAACAGGCGTTCCTGGGCAAAGTGACGCATGGCGTCGCGAATCATCTCGTGTTCAGGGCTGAGCAACATTTCCAGACCTCTCTTCATGCGAGCAGTGCTCGACCGTCATGACAGCTCCAGGGCGATGGCGGTCGCTTCGCCGCCGCCGATGCACAGACTGGCGATGCCTGTCTTGAGACCGCGCGCTTTGAGCGCTCCCAGCAAGCTCACGATGATGCGCGCCCCGGAAGCACCGATGGGGTGCCCTAGCGCACAGGCGCCCCCGTGGACATTGATCTTCTCCATGTCGATGTCCAGTTCCCGGCTGGCCGCCATGGGCACCACCGCAAACGCCTCGTTGATTTCAAACAGGTCCGTGCTGGCGGCATCCAGCCCGGTCTTGGCGAATATCTTGCGCAGCACGCCAATGGGTGCTGTGGGGAATTTCTCGGGCGCGCCAGCGTACGAGGCGTGACCCAGGATTCTGGCCAAGGGCGTCAAGCCCTGCTTGAGCGCCGCCGATTCGCGCATGAGGACCAAGGCCGCGGCACCGTCAGAGATGGAAGAGGAATTGGCGGCAGTGACCGTGCCATCGACATTGAAGGCTGGTTTGAGCGTAGCGATGCGCTCCAGGTTTACCGCCATCGGCCCCTCATCCTGGCTGATCACGACGCTGCCCTTCTTTCCCGCCACGTCAACAGGAACCACTTCCCAGTCGAAGCCACCGCTGGTGATCGCCTGGCGGGCGCGCAAGGTGGACTGGACCGCATAGGCATCCTGCTGGGCCCGGGTGAAACCGAACTCGCGGGCGCAATCCTCAGCGAAGGTTCCCATCAGGCGACCGCGATGCTGGTCCGAATAGGCGTCTTCCAGTCCATCGAGGAACATGTGATCCAGCAACCTGTCGTGCCCCAGCCGGTAACCCCGTCTGGCCTTGGGGAGCAGATACGGGGCATTGGACATCGACTCCATGCCGCCGGCCACCACCATCGACGCCGAACCGGCCAGGATGCTGTCATGACCCAGCATGACGGCTTGCATGGCCGAACCGCAGACCTTGTTCAAGGTCGCGCAGGCTACCGTCTGCGGCAAACCTGCACGCAAGGCGGCCTGCCGTGCGGGGGCCTGGCCCAGGCCTGCCTGCAGCACGCAACCCATCCACACCTGCTCGACCTGCGCGATCTGGTCAGCAGATAGCTGGGCACGTTGCAGGGCGGCCGATATCGCCACGGCGCCCAGGTGTGGCGCCGGCAGATCCGCCAGTGCTCCCTGGAAGCTACCCATGGCGGTACGGGCGGCCGACACAATCACAACCGGGTCTTCGGACATGTTTTTCCTCTTTGCAGCTTCATTGATCTTTCATGCATCTTGTTCATTCACACATCTGCCGGGGCACCGCTATTTGGCGCTCATGCGCAGCGCACCATCCATGCGGATGACCTCGCCGTTGAGGTAGCGGTTTTCCAGGATATGCATGACCAGGCCGGCGAATTCGGATGGCTTTCCGAGCCGGGGTGGGAAGGGTACGTTGCGGCTCAAGGACTCCAGCACTTCCTCCGGCATCCCCAGCATCATGGGAGTTTCGATGATGCCGGGCGCGATGGTCACAACGCGTATGCCATGACGCGCCAGCTCGCGCGCCATCGGCAAGGTCATCGACACCACCCCGCCCTTGGAAGCGGCATAGGCCACCTGCCCCATCTGCCCGTCAAAGGCCGCAATCGAGGCCGTGTTGATGATGACGCCACGCTCGCCCGACTCGTCGGCCGGGCCAGCGCTTATGTGCTGCGCCGCCAGCCGCGCCATGTTGAACGAGCCCACCAGGTTGATGTTGAGTGCACGCATGAAACTGTCCAACCGATGCACGCCGCCCTTGCCCAGCAGCTTCTCCCCCGGGGCAATGCCCGCGCAGTTGACCAGTCCGACCACCGTCCCCATGGCGCTGGCCACGCCAAAGACCTCCTGCGCGCTGGTCTCGCTGGTGACGTCAGTCAGTACGAACCGGGCATTGGCGCCGAGCGTGGCCTGCATCTTTTCGCCGGCCACCGGATTGACATCGGCCAGCACCACCTTGGCGCCGGCCCTGATGAGCTGCTCGGCGGTGGCCGCCCCCAGTCCGGAAGCCGCGCCGGTGACGACGTAGACACCTTGTTTTACAGCCATTGTCTCTCCTCGCTTATTCTCGATTGAATCAAACGCAACCCGCGCGTGTCAGGGATGGCCAGCGCGCCGGTCCGCTTCCATCTTGCGCAGCACGAAACGCTGCAGCTTGCCGCTGGGTGTCTTGGGCAGGGCGTCGAGAAACTCGATGGCGCGTGGATAGGCATGGGCGGACAGACGCCGTTTGACGTGTTGCGCCAATTCCTCCCTCAAGGCATCGCTGGCCTTGAACTGGTCCGAGAGGACCACGAAGGCTTTGACGATCTCGGTACGCTCCGGGTCCGGCAGGCCGATGACGGCCACGTCAGCCACCGCAGGATGCTCCAGCAATGCGCTTTCGACATCGAACGGCCCGATACGATAGCCCGCCGAGGTAATGACATCGTCGGAACGCCCAATGAAGCTGATGCTGCCGTTGTTCTCCAGCTCGACGTTGTCGCCGGTGGAGTAATAGCCGTGGGCAATGGCCGGCGTATCCTGCTTCCAGTAGCCGGAAAACCAGAACAGTGGCGATCTTGCGATGTCGATGGCCAGCTCGCCTGGCTGGTTGGCACCGAGTTCCTGGTGGTTCTCGTCGAGCACCACGACGCGATACCCTGGCATGGCAAAGCCGGCCGATCCTGGCACGACCTCGTGTCGCAAGGCGTGATGGTTGTTGACCACCATGCCCAGCTCGGTCTGCCCGTAATGGTCATGGATGGGGACCTCCAGGGCGCTGGCGAACCAGCGCACCACCTCGGCGTTCAATGGTTCACCAGCACTGCTGACCGCGCGCAGCCGGCCTTTGACACTGGCGGCAGCCTCCTCGCCAGCGGCCATCATCATGCGATAGGCAGTGGGCGCGCCGGCCAGGCTGGTAATGCCCAGGCGGCGGATGGTCTCGTAAGTCCCGCTGACGGTAAATGCGGCTTCGTTGAAGGTGATGCCCTGGCCGATGGCCAACGGGCCGATGATCGCGTAATAGAGGCCATAGGCCCAGCCCGGATCAGCCATGTTCCAGAATTTGTCCTGCGGCAGCAAGCCGACTGCCTCGCGCATGTAGACCGAGAACGCCTGCAACGCCGACAGCGGCACCGGCACGCCCTTGGCCGCACCGGTGGTGCCGGAGGTGGACATCATGAGCATCAGGTCGGCGCCGCTGCGCAGGACCGGCGCGAAGTCATCCGACTGGGCGTCCAGGGCGGCGCGGAAATCGATGTCGCCGGCACGCAAGGGGTCGTTGCTTTCCCTGACCGTGCAGACCTTGGGACAATTGGCAATCTCATCCAGCTTGTCCCGGTTGGCCACATTGGTAACGATCAGGCTGGCGCCGCTCAGTGCCAGCCGATGTTCTATCGCCTTCGGACCGAAGGCCGTAAAGAGGGGCTGGTAGACCGCGCCGGCGCGCAACGTGCCCAGCACCGTGGCCAGCAGTTCCGGGGTGCGCGGCAGCATCCCGGCCACGATCTGGCCCGGCTGGATGCCTTGCTGCTTGAGCAGATTGGCCACCCGTGCCGCCATCGAGCGTACCTGCGCAAAACTGTATTGCTGATGCTCGCCATGCAGGGAGACAAAATCCAGGGCGATGTTATCTCCCTCGACATGCCGGTCACAGCACTCGACACAGGCATTGATGCCCGTCTCGAAGTCTCCTTGAAACTGCTCTCGCAGCGTCTCGATGCGAAATCCTGCATAGACGTCTGCATAGTCCGGCTTGCGCGGCGCGGGGATAAGGTCAGGCATGGTGTCGTCTCCACTTTGTATTTTTTGCGCTTACACTCGTGACTTCAATGTGTATGGCAATAGATACTAGGCCGGCAAAACATTGCAATCAATGACAAATAGCTGCTGATTCCTTGATCGGATTTACCATGTTGAAAAAGACCAGCGATACGGCTTCCATCCCTTTCTCATTTGTGGAAGACGCCTTGGGCTGCCTGGTCAGGCAAGGATATGACACCGAGCCAGTGCTGCAGGAGGCGGGGCTGACCACGGATGAGGTCGGGCCGGTCAGCGCGGAGCAATATGGGGCGTTGTGGCTGGCTATCGCGCGCACCACGGACGATGAGTTCTTCGGCCTGTCGGCGCGTCCCATGCGCCAGGGAAGCTTCACCTTGCTGTGCCATGCCGTGCTGCATGCAGAGTCGCTGGGACAGGCATTGCGGCGGGCCTTGCGCTTCCTGCGCATCGTGCTGGATGAACCGTATGGCGAATTGCGGATCGATGGCGGCAAGGCCCACATCATCCTGATCAAGAACAGATCGCCCTATCCTGCCTTTGCCTACCGGACTTTCTTGCTACTGCTGCTCGGACTGGCCTGTTGGCTGGTAGGCCGGCGCATTCCCTTGCAGTGCATCGACTTTTCCTGCGCGCTGCCGGAAGGAAGACCTGATTATCTGGAATTCTTCGGAGTGCCCGTCAACTTCAACAAGCCTCGATGCTGCCTGAGCTTCGAGTCCATCTATCTTGATCTTCCGGTGATCCGCTCTGACGCCGCGCTCAAGCCCTTCCTGCGGGATGTGCCGGCCAACCTCCTGGTGCGATATCGTCATGACACCGGGTGGGTCACCAGGCTGCGCGCCTGTCTGAAGCAATCGCCCCCCACCGACTGGACGGACTTCGAAGCCATTGCCGAACGGCTCGGCGTATCGCCAGCGACCCTGCGGCGTCGCCTGCGTGACGAAGGACAGAGCTATGCATCACTCAAAGATGAGATACGTAGTGGCATCGCCCAGACGCTGCTCGGAGCAAACGAGCTCAGCGTGGCTGCAATAGCTGCGCAGCTTGGTTTTACGGAAGCCAGTGCATTCCATCGGGCCTTTCGCAAGTGGACAGGAAAAAGTCCGGGGGCTTTTCGGCGCGACTTGTTGCGTGCCAGGGTGATCGACTCAAAGCAATCTGTGTTGACTTGCTGAGGTGGACTCGATAACGCACAAAGGATCAAACAAGGGCTTCATCCAATTTAAGGGTGGCGGGGCGGCATCAATATCGGCATTCTCGAATTGACTTGGGCATAGGAGACTTAGTGTGTATTGAAGCTGAAATGGCATTCCATATCGGTGCCTGGCCGATTGCAGATCTGCGGATAGCATTTCCTGGCCTTTTCAAACACGGAACGCTTTGAAGAGTCTGGATCTATTGCTGATCTTGGCGTGCAGTTGGTAATCTGAAATCTGATATGGCGGGAGAAATTGCCTCTTATTCACTCGTGAGAAGCGCTAATCCATCGTATTGGATTCACTAGCTGCTTCTGGCGAACATGACGCCCCGCCTCCCCTTTCGGCGAATCCAATTCACCAGTCTCGTCTCTACAAAAGTGAGGATCGCATTGAGCAGCAAACCGCCCAAGGCTAAGGAGAAGATTTGCCTCGACGATGCATAAATCAGCGAGAAAACCGTCGAAAGAAGCGCAATAATCGAACCGATTCCAATAGCACTCGTCAGCCATGGATGGTGCTCTCCTGCGCCGATTTTCGTAATCGCAACATAGAGCGGATTGCCGTCTGCGGCAGCAACTGCCGTGATATCGCCTGCAGATGAAAACAGCAGTACCGAAAGTCCGATAAGCAAGACTGTCCCTACGGCCAAAAAGAGAGCCTTGGGAAGGTTTTTCATTGGCGCGTGCATATCGCCTGCGGCATTGGCCGCTTGTTCAACGCCAAGAAACATGAACAATGCGTAGGGGATCGCTTGAGCAGCGCCAGCTAATCCTTGGGGAAGAAAAGGGTTAGCTGGATTGCTTATCGCCGGAAGTGACGACCAGGAAAGGTGTGTGACCATTACGCCGCAGAAGAGGGTGAGGACGAGAAAGGAGATGACACCGCCCAAGGTGGTGAGAGAAGTCGCCCCTTTGCGCCTCGTAATTGAGCTCAGATGAGAGCGACAAGCAATGTAGCTTTTGCTGCAAATCCGCCAAAGCCGAACACAGATTGGCAGTAAGCAGCGATGAATGAGGTACATGCGCCGACAGCAAATCCCACAGAAACTGCGATAGATGCACCGGAGAAGAAGCGTCTAGCAATACCCAGCCCGATGCCGGCGTAAGAATCCATTCCCGTTGCGTCGCTAGGATGTGCTGCAGCAAGTTCAGCAACGCATTGAGTCAAACAAACATAGAAGGTGGCCATGGTGAGGGACGCGATAAACATCCCTCCCCACCCACCAACAGCTAGACCGGTATTCCATCCTGAGAAGCTGCCAGATATCGCAAACGCAATCCCTAGTCCTGCGACCGATAGCCAATTGAGCTTTGGGGCCGATGCTGCGTTTTCACTGTGGGCTGCCAGCGTTGCTTTAGTGAAATCCCCTGTTTTCTTCACGAATTCTCTCCACGGCAGGGGTACTGAGATGCGGCAGAGGATAGTAATTACTTGGCCAGGTCCGTGAGCCAAAATTGGCAATTTGGCAGACGCCAACAGTCTTTGCGCTCCGTTAGAAGACAGCAGCATTGACTGTTAACAGGCGTCCATGCGGTAGCGGTGGGTCGAAAAATGGATGGGGATTGGGAATGTTGGCTGACCTGCGTCGTTAATTTGTAGCCGGTTAGCGACAGCTACCGGGATACCCACGGGGCCGAGCCGATCTGCAAGGTATTGCAGGTTGCCCCGTCAGCATATCGGCGTCATGCAGCACGGCAGCACAACCCTCAATTGTGCTGTGCTCGCAGCCAGCGTGATGCGGTACTGCGCGCTGAAATCAGCCGGGTGTGGCACGCCAACATGCGTGTGTACGGTGCCGACAAGGTCGTGGTCGTGGCGATAGCTGAACCGCGAAGGCATCTCTAGCGCACGTAGTACGGTAAAGAGATTGATCGGTTGGCAGCCGTGGCGGCAGCTAAGATATCGCCTTGGCCAAAACCATCAACGGCTTGTACAAAGCTGACCTGATTCATCGTCGTCCTCCCTGGAAAACCCGGGAATCTGTCGAATTGGCCACGCTCGAATGGGTGGCTTGATTCAACCATCATCGACTGCTGGAGTCTATCGGTTATATCCCTCCGGCAGAAGCTGAGGCAAACTACTACAGCCGGTGCTGTCAGCAATACTGCGATGCCGGCATAACGTAAACCCAATAGCCTCCGCGAAAGTCGAGGTGGTTCAAACTAGAGATGACTGGGCACTTGCTGTAGGGATGCTCTGTGGCCTTTCGGACATAAGTCCTCGATATATTGTTTCTTACTTTGGGTGCCCCCAAGATCCCACCATTTACTAAAATCAAGCTAGTATCAGCACCAGCAAAAACGATAATAAATCTTATTCACAATGCAATCTGTATCGGAACTGATCATGCGCACAGGTGTTGATAGAGCGGACGGCAATGTATTTTTAACCAAGCCGTCGCCAGTTACCCAGGAGAAAATAATTGGTTCCGCAGCAGAGTTGGATCAACGTCAACAAAGCAAAGATATGCATGCACTGCAAGCCTTAGCTCACAACGGTAATCGAGCTAAGCAGTTAAAAGATATGCATCACTTAGTTGGTGGCGGATTAAGCTTAAAACCCAAAGAAGTGGTTTCGCCGTTGCAACTGCAGACCACTGATGTTGGTAAGGCAGTGCGTAACGCAGGGATAGTTCAAAAGGTTGGGCCTGCAGGACAAGTTTACGCTGAATCTGATCAATGTCACTTTGATCGACACCTTCCAGAATGGACATATTATTTTCCCGGGATAACTACGGAAGCCAACGTAAGAACTGTTGCGCAGACCCTATTTGCTGCAGCAGGTCGTTATGATTGGACTCAAAGTGGGGGAAATGGGCTATACGACAGGCCATACCAAGGTCGCACCGTTCGTTTAGTGTGGTCAACCGAAGGGAGGGGGATCACGTCATGTTTTGTCAGGGAAACTAGGTCAGAAAGCGCGCAACGAGTCGCTGCGCAACAAGCTGCGGTCGTTGCCGCGCAAGCACCACAACCTAACGTACAGGCGCAATTGGGACAGCCCGCTCAAGCACCAGCGCCAATAGGGCCGCAACCTCAAGTACAGGGGCCACAACCGCAAGCACTAGCGCCAATAGGGCCGCAACCGCAAGCACCAGCGCCAATAGGGCCTCAACCTCAAGTACAGGGGCCGCAACCGCAAGCACCAGCGCCAATAGGGCCGCAACCTCAGGTACAGGGGCCACAACCGCAAGCACACGTGCAAGTGGGGCCGCAGCATAATGCACAAGTGCCGACAGCTGCACCGAACGTGCCACAGCAACAGTACATTTTTCACGCGGGATACTATTGGGCTGCGGACTACTCGTATTGGCTGGATCATCAACAGGGAAATATGGTGCGACAAAGGGTCGAATTACAAGCGAATGGCATCAGATACGACTGGCTTTACTTGCAATATGTGCCTTAGATTGTTTGGTGTTTAGATGCCGTGCTCTTATTAGGCACATTGATGTTCAAATGGCATTGATCTACCCACAGACTGACAGCTTCCAAAAGCCACTGGATCCATTCCACTTCAGCAACGAGTTGACCCTTGAGGTGCTGCCATTTGATCTGGAACAGTAGAGCTTAGATCGATTAAATCTTCCAGCTCGCCCGATCCGCCCGGCTATATAAACCGGGCAATTAAGCAGCTACTTTCGGCGAAATTAAGGCGTTGTAGCGCCTGCGCTTGATCACAAACGACCTAATTCGTCCGAAGCGGTCTAGGGTGATCCAACAAAAAACCCGGCAATATTCTGGCAATCTCACGTAAAAAAGAAAAAGGCTTTCAGCGAGATTTTCGCTGAAAGCCTTTTCAGTACTGGTAGTCATAAAGCTTACATGAGTTAAAAACAAAAAAGGGTTGCAGACCTCGTTAGTCTGCAACCCTTTCAATTAATGGTAGCCCCCCCGTGAGTCGAACACGGCACCAACGGATTATGAGTCCCTAACGTCGCGTGACTTTAGGCAACAATGCGCCACAACATCACTCCAAATGAAATGTCATCCAACCAAAAACAACTTTAGGTATCACATGCGGTTGAACCTTCGTTGAACCCGAATTGAGCGCGGAGCAAATTACCATACGACTGACGCTTACTGAGAGAACGAGCTACATCCGTAGTGTCATCATGGGTTGACGCCACAGAATGGCGGCAACCCATGACATAGGATATTTCCTCAGCGCCGATCAAGGGCTTTCGCGGCATAAACGCGAATGAATTCGCATTTATTCCACGTTCCCTTGACGGAAGGTATGGCTCGTTTAAAGAAGCTCTAATTTCGCTATGTGGACATTCAATTGAATTACGGATTGAGCCAATCTTTGTCGGGACGAGTGAGCAGACGAGCTGAAAAATAAGCTTGATCTAGGTCGAAAATTGTCTTGAGACGATATAGCTGATGAGTATCGTCACGCTCAACGAGAAAACATGAATATTCCCCGGCAACGCTAGCAGAGGCAAAGGGAAGCAATAATTGCATTCTCTTTTCCTCGACGTAATATACGGGAATAGCGACCTTGTAGTTACGCCGGATCTTTGGCTTCAGATTGGCTAGCGCTCCTTTTAAATAATTCCGAACAACTTCATCGTCAGCATTGGGCAACCCGGCTCGCTCTTTTGCTCGGTCAAACAAATGCTCAAAAACCTCCGACTCTAACTCGTAATTAAGATCAAAAATAAAATCGCGGCTATCTTTTGAATACCAAGCGATGTCCGGCACAGAGGTGCCAAAATGATCCCGATAGAGTTGTTTGTTGGGGGAGAAGCAACCCTTAAACACCCAGTCGGGGACAACTCGTGCTGGCGCATTCGGCCGAGGCTGATACTTCTGAAAAACCGCCAAAAGATCAGATCCGTGCGGATCTTGAAGGCCCGTATTAAAACAAATCCATTCGCCGTCTGCAGAAACCTTGAAGTACTGCCCCGCTGCCCCCTGCTCAAGCTCAACAAGACGAACGAAAGTGTAATTCAAGTAATTTTTTAATTTTGCAACATTCCCTACAGGATACTTCTGCAGAAAACGTGGTTGGTTAAATTCCCACGAATTCAAGCCTTCCGATGTAAGGCTACCAATGTTGCGAAAAGGGGCTGCGTAATCTCCATTAATTGGATAGAAGTGAGCAAATACATCCCCAAGTGACTGATTAATATGCTGCTTAAATAAGCTTTCGTAGACTTTCAACTTCTCCCCTTTCCTTTTCCCCAAATGAAAATAGCCCCCAAATGGGGGCTATCTTCTGCTGTATATGTCTAACAAACCACGGTTTTATAAAGCTGTATGTATATATCTTAAGAGGCTGCAAACAACCAAGCTGTATGGTTAAGCGTTGTTTTTTTGGAAATTGTAGAAATGAAATCTATCGGCAAAAAAGCCGTAATTAGATATTACCACCAATTCCCATACGTGAGCAACCCTATACACTGCATTCAAAAAGTGTGTGGTTTTCTCTCCTCAGAAGTTGCTTTAAAAGCAACAATTTTCCGAGGCGAGTTAGCGCCTATACTACTACTAGCAAAAGATACCCACCGCAATTATCAAAGTGAAAGTGTAGCAACATGACGCTGAAACTCAAAGATTTCAGCGAGGACCGCCTCCAGATGATGATTCGTATCAATAGCGATCCAATCGCCAGCATTTCCTTTGAATACCAAATTGGCACAATCTTGAATCCGCTGATCTCCCCAGCTGAACCCCGCCCCCATGTAGTGCCCTGAATTTATGACATATTGTGCCAAGGCGTGAGTTTGAGCTCCCTTCGGCGGCACCTGAATAGAATGCCCGCGAACAACCAGGTAACGATTAGCCAAGGTATAGCGAATCTTTCCGTTCATGTTTGGAGCGATTACGTCTTCTTCGCCACTGGGATTTCGGATGCCATAATCCCCAAAAATAATGTCGGTATTGCGGCGCTCTGCACAAATTGACTTCCACAATACCGCCTCACGTCGCTCAACAAATCCAGCAGAATTAATCTTCTTTACAGCTTGGTTTACTGTGGTGGGCAAAGAACATCCTGCCACAACAACACCGCCAAATCCTTTGGGCTCAAGAAGCGTCAGAGCATCGGTCACGACTGGCATCAAATCAACAACTGCCGAGTGAAAGATATCGCCAAGATCCACAACAACAAAGCAATCAGCCGGATCGATATCGAGCCGATCAATTATCTCATCGAGCTTGTCCATGAAATAATCAGGATCGCCGATATCCTCAAGTGCATCGCCTTCAAGGCGGATGCAAAAAGTATTCTGCCCCTCGCCACTCAACCCAACCAATGCACGTTGATACTCTGGATCGTCCCAGCGGTCATAAGATGCAACAGCACTAACTGGAACGCCCAACATCGCAAGCTGCGAGCAAGCATAAGCAAGAACATGTTCCCCATTCTCGACTTGCGCGTTCGGTCTCCAGCGAGGAATATCTACGAAAACTTGCCCACCACTCCACGCTGACGAAATCAAATAGGCCAGCTTGTCCAAGTGGTCTATAGCGGTAACACCGTCCTTTGGCCGGTGCAGATCGAACATAGGCAAGATTTTCGCAATAGAGCGAGCGGATAGCTTTTCCAGCGCCTTCAGCTCACCTGGCTTGACTTTCAGAATCGGGAAATATTGAGGATTCATGCACGGCTCCTGGCTACTTAATCAACATCCAAACTGAAGAGCTTTCGCACTTCACCCTGCCCTATTAACTCCGGAAAGAGTTGATAGTTATTTTTCTCACGATGAACACGCCCAGCAATAATTGAAGGATGAATTTTGAGCTCACGAGATAGCCGATCAATCGATTCTCTAGTTGGCTTCAAATACGCATCACTTCGCTTCCAAATAACTCGTGGAATAAAAGAATCTCTGGCTATACGATTCGCCTCGACTTCTCGACGATCCTCAGAGGCCGCATCCAAATTGTCCAAAAACGTTTCATCAGATCCTATATGCTTCCAGAGATGGGCCACTTCGTGCATCAACGTAAACCAGAAATTATCCAGACGATCGAAACGCAAAGTTAATGCTACGATCGGTGTACCATCGGCATCCTTAAGAGCAGCACCATCAAGCATCGTACCCTTCAAATGCGGTTCAATTACAACCGCTATGCCATGCCTCTCTAGAAACTCTACAGCCAAAAGAGGCCCACGCTCAAACCAGCTAAGCTGCGCAAGTTCTTTCAAAAAGTCAGCTGAAAGAGTATTTGCATCAAACGTTCCTAACCGAACTTTTTTCTCGCGGCTCAGCTGAATTACTTTGGCCAACCAAGCAAATAACGCGTACTTCGTACCTGGTGAATAAGCATCGCCGCTTAGAGTACGCTTGAACGCAGCATCGCCAAATTGAACGCCAATATCAGCAATAAATCGCTGGACAAGCTCTTCTATTGAGTCCGAAGCTTTATCTGTAAGTTTACGAACCCATCCTCTTGCTACCATCTCTTTAATTGGAAATTTCCCCCAATCAAGACTATCGCTTTTCTGGGGTTGAGATGGAACGGACAATCCAACCAGTGTCTCTGTCGAAATCCCCAAACCAATGGAAAGAGCACGAATCATCTGAACAGTGAGAGGCCTCTTGCGAGCCAATACTTCAGAAACACGACTTCTTGTGCCAAAGTACGAGACCAAATCAGTCTGTTTCAGCCCCTGTTCCTCCATGCGAAAAAGAATGGCATCAATGGGGTCAGGTGTTTCAACAGGATATTTCTGGTTTTCATAAGCATCGACAAGCACAGACAGAAGCTCCAGCTTGTCAGCTTCTGGCGACCCAACAATCGGCATGCCAGACATCAAACGCTGAATTTCTGCCAAATACTCTTGATACTGCTCATCAGAGCGAATTACTTTAAATTCAACCGTAGTTTCCATTGCAATTAAGACATATCTTTCAAATCGGTAACGACCGCAATATTCAGCGGAAACATAATCGACAGCTGAATCGAGCGCGGTTGCGAAGCCACACGAAATAGAAACACATCAGCATTGGCGGCCGTAACTGAGGGGAACTGCTTGATCACATCATTACGATGTTTCCAAGAAGCATTTACCACTTCAGAGATCCAGTTAACCAACCAAACATCTGTTGTGGCGTCCAGACCGCGCAAAAGTTGCAATTTATTACGTCCCAGTAGCTTCATAACCATATCTGTTCACGATTTGGGAACAGATTATCAGAACGCAAAGAAAAGTCAACATGTTCCCAAAATGGGAACAATTAATTTTACTGTATATTTATACAGCTATCAAGGCCAAGTAGTTCCTCTCAGATCTCGCTAGCAAAATATGGATATGCATATAGCGCGCCCGAGTCAACTAGCACGCCTCGCAATATTCAAGAAAGAGAAAAGTCAAAGCACTCGGACGAAGGAGTAATTACCGCTTGATGCGCGCCTTAGCAACCCGCAATCGTCTCACAGCTATCATTCGTACGCCTGGTTTGGCGATGACAGCTACCGAACTCCCTCGATAGAGATTTGCTTTACTAAAAAGGCGTGGATGAATCCTGATCCATAGTTTTCCCCTACGAGTCTGGATTTGCGACTCTGCAACATATCTAACGCGCCCGGTGAAACGTTCGCGAATTTTTTTTACACCATGTTTTGACAGTAGCGTCATGACCTAGATACGCATGATTTTTAAGATCAACAGAATCTCAGTTTTAGTATTGCTGAAGTTCGTTGAATGGAAAAATTTGGGGAGGAAAGAAATACCACTGCGTGAATTGCTGTTCTTATCCTCTGCAACCCCACCTATCACAACCAACTCCCCGTCCTCTAAGGAAAGAGCGGTTTTTATCTCCCGCTTTATCAATGTCGGCGAAGCGTTCACTCCCGTATTGGTACTGACGAAATTGGAAACCTGCTGCGTAAGATTAAGATCCACTATTGACTCACGCACTATTGGCTGGAGGTCGAATATGACGCCGCTCGACCTATACTCGACAGATTGCAACGGTGTATTTCCATTTCCGCCATAGCTAACTTGAGACAACACGGGAACATCTTGGCCAACGACCATATGCCCTGTTTCCCCCGAGGTCACGCGCAAGCTGGGCGTCGAAACCACGTTGAATCGGCTATCAGATGAAAGATTCGACAAAACAGCGTTGATACTGAGATTAGCGAACTTGAAAACATTCGCCATGGGATCGATTGCTTGACCAAGCGAACCACTGATTTTTCCTCCTAAAAGATTCAACGCGATATTGAACGCACTTCCGTCGCTATTGGAGGTTTGAACCTCGTACAAAATGGCCTGAACCATGACACTCTTCTTCGGGGTATCCACCTGCGGCATAACCTGCTTCAGTCGTGCAATTTCTTCTGCTGACCCCAGAAATACCAAGGTGTCACTTCTTCGATCAATGAGTGCAGCGGCAGAGCCCGCTGGTACCGATTGTTGAGGTGCCATGTTTTCTGGAGCAGTATGAACTGCCTTTTTCGCGGTGAACTGGCCTTTGAATAGTGGAGCCAAGAGGTCACTCAAGTACGACCCATCCCTATATAGAGGCCGATAAACATATGCCTCAAGGGGCGGCTCGACCCGCTCCTCTTTAATCTTCTTGGCGATATATGCGATTCCGTCGCGATTGGTGATTACCAAGCCGAGCGATTCGAGAAAGCCAGATAGGAATCGAGAGAAGTCCCCCATCTGAGCGTCGTATCGAAATGAAACGATACGCTTGTCCGCTAAAACATCCGGGTCAATCACATAAGGCGTGTCTTTTGTTTCGGCATATATCAATTGCACGACCTGTGCAATCTGCACTTCGCGAAACTCCAAACGTGCAGGCACCACGTCCTTCCTTACAGCGAACGATGGCATTGAGAAACACAGAAGAATCACAAGCAAAAAATTTTTCATGGCCGTCAAGGGTGATTAGTTGGCATCTGGCCAAGAGGTGGCAGAGGAGGCTTAACTACGGCATCGGTGCCAATTGGTACGCCAGAAGACCCTGTCCATACCGTCACTAATGATTGATCCACGCTCCCCGTCATTGAATAGCGAGACCCATTGAAGACAGATGGCGACTCAACTCTTAAAACACCACGAGAATCAGCCAGTACAACGAATGACTCGTTGCGAACCATATAGCTGCCGACGATGCGCCATATCTCACTGCGCTGAAGCGGTGCTACCGAAACGTTTCCTGGCAAACCTTGGGGATTCGATTTTGCAGCGATACCTGATTGAGCAACTGACTGATCAAGCTTCTCGTTGCTCTGCTTAGGATGAAAGAAGCGCCATATCGCAAATCCGCATATGAGGCATTCCGAGAGGGTATTAAACTTGCAAAACTGCTCCTACCCCGTGGGCAGCTTACGCACATTCTTAGGCACACGTTTGCCAGCCATTTTATGATGAATGGTGGCAACATTTTGACTCTCCAGCGGATTTTGGGGCACCACAGCCTTGCTATGACTATCCGGTACGCCCACCTCTCACCTGACCACCTACAGGAGGCCAAGCGCCTCAATCCACTCGCCCAATTGAATGAGCGTTGAACCTCCGTTGAACCTTGCAAATAAAAAAGGGACTCCGATCTCTCGGAATCCCTTTCTGGTACTGGTGGCCCCCCCGTGAGTCGAACACGGCACCAACGGATTATGAGTCCGCTGCTCTAACCAAGCATGAGCTAGGGGGCCAAAAAATCAGCCGGCGATTTTAACATTTCCGCCGGCTGATGATGATGCCCTTCTATCAATTCCCTTCGAGGAAACTCTTCAACTTGTCAGAGCGCGACGGATGACGCAGCTTGCGCAAGGCCTTGGCTTCGATCTGACGGATGCGCTCGCGGGTCACGTCGAACTGCTTGCCCACTTCTTCCAGCGTATGGTCGGTCGACATCTCGATGCCGAAACGCATGCGCAGCACCTTGGCTTCGCGCGGGGTCAGGGAATCCAGGATGTCCTTGACCACGTTGCGCATCGAAGCGTGCAACGCCGCATCAGCCGGGGCCAGCGTGTTGTTGTCTTCGATGAAGTCGCCCAGATGCGAATCGTCGTCGTCACCGATCGGCGTTTCCATGGAGATCGGTTCTTTGGCGATCTTCATGATCTTGCGGATCTTGTCTTCCGGCATTTCCATCTTGATCGCCAGAGTCGCGGGATCCGGCTCGGCGCCGGTTTCCTGCAGGATCTGACGCGAGATGCGGTTCATCTTGTTGATCGTTTCGATCATGTGCACCGGAATACGGATGGTGCGCGCCTGGTCAGCGATGGAGCGGGTGATGGCCTGACGGATCCACCAGGTCGCATAGGTCGAGAACTTGTAGCCGCGACGATATTCGAACTTGTCCACTGCCTTCATCAGACCGATGTTGCCTTCCTGGATCAGGTCCAGGAACTGCAGGCCACGGTTGGTGTACTTCTTGGCGATCGAGATCACCAGACGCAGGTTGGCCTCGGTCATTTCACGCTTGGCCATGCGCGCCTTCTTCTCGCCGGCGCCCATCTTCTTGTTGATCGCGCGCAGGTCTTGCAGCGGCAGCACCACGCGGGCCTGCAGGTCGATCAGCTTCTGCTGCAGTTCCTTGATGGCCGGCACGTTGCGGCTCAGCACGGCGCTGTAGTCATGGTTGGCGGCCACTTCGCCGTCCACCCAGTCCAGGTTCACTTCATTGCCCGGGAACACCTTGATGAAGTGAGCGCGCGGCATGTTGCACTTGTTGACGGCCACGTCCAGGATCTGGCGTTCCACGGTGCGCACTTCGTCCACCTGGGCACGCAAGGTGTCGCACAGCTTCTCGACGATCTTGGCGGTGAAGCGGATGCCCAGCAGCTCGTTGGAAATGATTTCCTGCGCCTTGACGTAGGGCTTGGAGTTGTAGCCTTCCTTCTCGAAGGCCTTGCGCATGTTCTCGAACTGGGTGCCGATGACGGCGAACTTGCCCAGCGCGTCGCGCTTCAACTGTTCCAGCTGTTCGGCGGAGAAGCCGGCGGCGCCAGAGCCGGTGCTCTCGCTTTCCTCTTCTTCTTCGTCTTCTTCCTCTTCTTCTTCGTCCTCGTCGTCTTCATCGGAGTCGGAAGCAGCGGCGTCGACCTGCTGCTCGCTCTCGTTGGGATCGACCAGGCCGTCGACGATCTCGTCGACCTTGATCTCGTCCTTGGAGATGCGCTCAGCCGCGGCCAGGATCTCGGCGATCGTGGTCGGGCAGGCGGAGATGGCCTGGATCATGTCCTTCAGGCCATCTTCGATACGCTTGGCGATCTCGATTTCGCCTTCGCGGGTCAGCAGTTCGACCGAGCCCATTTCGCGCATGTACATGCGCACGGGGTCGGTGGTGCGGCCGAAATCGGAGTCCACGGTCGACAGTGCAGCTTCGGCAGCGGCTTCGGCGTCGTCATCGCTGGCGACGTTGGCCACGTTGTCCGACAGCAGCAGGGTTTCGGCGTCGGGGGCGTGCTCGTAGACCGAGATGCCCATGTCGCTGAAGGTGCCGATGATGCCTTCGATGGCTTCGGGATCGACGATGTTCTCGGGCAGGTGGTCGTTGATTTCCGAGAAGGTCAGGAAACCACGCTCCTTGCCGAGCTTGATCAGGGTCTTGAGCTTCTGGCGACGGCGTTCCAGCTCTTCTTCGCTGGCTTCGGTGTCGGAGGAGAAGGCGTCTTTCAGCAGGGCCTTTTCCTTGGCCTTGCGGTCCTTGGCCTTGGCCTTGTCGGCGGCCTTCAACTCAGTGCGCTCGATGGTGTTGAGCGCCGCCACTTCGTCGCTCTCGGGCTGGAATTCCTTGGGCTTGCGGCCACGGCGGCCCGGCACCTTGACGCTGGGCAGCACATAGCCGGAAGTGTCGATGGCTGCCAGGGCAGCGGCATCAGTGGTTTGGCTTACGCTCGACGCGGCGGTCGCGCTGACGTCCTTGCCTTCGACCTTTGCTGCTCTGGTGGTCTTGGCGGTCTTGGTTTCGGGTTTCTTGGTGGTCACGGAAGTCTTCGTCGCTTTCACAGAAACCGCTTGTTCGGCGGCTTGAGGTAACTTGTTGGCTGGCGTTGCAGTCGCCTTGGGCGCTGCGGCGCGGGCCGGCTTGGCGGCAGTTGTCTTGACTGCCGTCTTTTTCGGCGTCGCTGCTGCTGCAGTCTTTGCCGTGGTTTTTACGGTATCGGCTGCCTTCGCTGTCCCCTTGACTGGCGATTTGGCGGCCACCGCCTTGGTGGGCCTGGCGGCGGCGGTCGGTTTTGCCGCCGTCACCGTCTTGCTGCTCTTTGCCGACGCTGCTGGAGTTTTCGCGGGTTTCTTCATTGCATTTGCCATAGAATCAACTGCCAATTGAGAATTCACTCATTGCGCCAATCAAGTCATGCTAATGA
>Ga0068855_100000309_pt1 | contig 60596 bp, 60 predicted proteins | sample KBSCornC52_FD_66592 | JGI IMG/M metagenome (GOLD analysis project Ga0068855, IMG submission 66592) | Corn rhizosphere microbial communities from Kellogg Biological Station, Michigan, USA - KBS Corn C5-2 | ecosystem: Host-associated > Plants > Roots > Rhizosphere > Soil ... | reverse complement strand
TTCCAGGTTGCACTCCGTGCGCATGGCCGACTTCGATGCGGAATGTGTCGAGCTGCGGGCCGTCCTTGGAGCGGCGAGGCGGTCGCCGCTCACGCCGTGGCCCGGAGTCGCTTGCAGCGGTCCGGCTCGTATTTTCGTGCGCGTGATGGAGCGGCTCCCGCGGGGAGCCTTCCCGCGCCGAGCCCGCTTTGGGCGTCAACAGAAATGGTGCCGGACCTTGAAGCAGGCTGGCCAGCGCCGCCGCGACTTCGACGGCTGGAATGTTCTGCTCGCGCTCGATCTGCTCGATGAGCGGCTGGAACGCCTTGCCTTCGCCGCTTTGCACCGCGTCGGCGATGGATGTCTTGAACTTGAGGATGCGCTGCCCGTTGACCTCCTCGACGCCGGGCAGCTGCATCTGCTCGATGGACTGTTTGGTAGCTCGCTCGATGATACGCAACATGTGAAGTTCGCGCGGCGCGACGAACAAAATCGCCTCGCCGCTGCGTCCGGCTCGGCCGGTGCGACCGATCCGGTGAACATAGGTCTCCGAGTCGTAGGGAATGTCATAGTTGACGACGTGGGAGATTCGCTCAACGTCAAGTCCCCGTGCAGCGACGTCGGTGGCGACTACGATGTCGAGTTGTCCCTCCTTGAGGCGGGCGACGGTGCGTTCGCGCCGCTGCTGAGGAATGTCACCACTCAACGCGGCGACATTGAAGCCACGCGCCTCGAGTCGTTCGGCGAGCTCGGTCGTTTCGAGTTTCGTCCGTACGAATATCAGCATGGCTTCGAAGCGTTCTGCTTCCAGGACCCGGGTGAGCGCATCCAGCTTGTGCAAGCCGCTTACGAGCCAGTAGCGTTGCCGAATCTTCGGTTGCGTGCTCGCGCGATTCTGAATCGTGATCTGTGCCGGCTCGCGCATGTGTTTGTGCGCGATTCGGCGGATCGCGGCGGGTAGGGTGGCTGAGAACAGGGCGATCTGCCGTTGCGGTGGCGCTCGCTCCAGGATCCATTCGATGGCGTCGACGAAACCCATCTGCAGCATCTCGTCACCTTCGTCGAGCACGATGAATCGCAGGGTGTCGAGCTTGAGCGCGCCCCGACTCATGTGGTCCATGACTCGCCCGGGCGTGCCCACGACTACATGCGCACCGCGCTTGAGGCCCTTGAGCTGCGGGATGTAGCTCTGGCCGCCGTAGATCGGCAGGACATGGAAGCCTTTCAAATGCGCGGCATAACGCTGAAAGGCCTCCGCAACCTGGATGGCGAGCTCGCGAGTCGGTACGAGCACGAGGGCCTGCAGGCTGGCCTGCCGCAGGTCGATACGCGAGAGGACCGGCAGCGCGAAGGCCGCTGTTTTGCCGGTGCCGGTCTGCGCCTGCCCCAGCAGGTCGGAACCGGATAGAAGCAAAGGTATGGTCTGAGCCTGGATCGGGGAGGGCGTTTCATAGCCTACTGCCGCCAGTGCTTCGAGAAGCGGTGGGCTCAGGCCCAACTCGCGAAAACCAGGCGCTCGCGGTTCATCGCTCATCCGGATTACCCGACCTGTCGTTCCCGGCCGACGTGCCGGCGGATCGCCTCTTCCCGGGCGTCGTCGATCACTTGCATGACGCTGCCGGGGTTGACCGGAGCCTCTGCACGGAGGACGGCCCCCGTCAGGGAGCTGTCCGGGTGCAGCTCACCCTGCTCGTAGAGTGCCCACATCTCGCGCGCGAATTCGGTTTGCAGCAACTCAGGTGCAAACCGCCCGAGCGTTGCTCTGATGTTGTTGACGTCCCGCTCGAGCATGGCGAAGGCCGCGTTATTGCCGGCGGCGTTGACGACCTGAGGCAGGTCGATGATGACGGGCCCATCTGCGGCGAGGAGGATGTTGAATTCCGAGAGGTCTCCGTGGATGAGCCCGAGGCTCAGCATGCGAACAACCTGACGCATGAGAAAGTCGTGATATTCGCGTGCGGCATTCGCCGTGAGCTCCACTTCGCCGAGCCGAGGCGCCGGATATCCCGATGCGTCCGTGACGAGCTCCATAATCAACACGTCATTGAAGTACCCGAGGGGCCGTGGGACCCGCACGTCGGCCGCCACGAGTCGGTAGAGCGCATCGACCTCGGCGTTCTTCCAATGGTGCTCTTGTTCTCTGCGTCCGAACCGGGTGCTCCGCGTCATGGCGCGGGTTTCGCGGCTGCCACGGACTTTACGCCCCTCCTGGTACTGGGCGCGCCTTTGGAAGCTGCGCTGCGCCATGTCCCGATAGACCTTTGCGCAGCGCAGGTGGGTTCCCGAACGCACCACGTAGACGGTCGCTTCCTTGCCGCTCTTCAGTGAACGCACGACTTCATCGATGACGCCGTCGTCGATCAACGGCTGTAGGCCTTTGGGAACTTTCATTGTCTCCGTGGGCGCGGTCTTTTGGGCCCGCGAAGCTGAGGATTGGCACGGACGCGCAGCGAGCGCGCCCAGGATTCAAACCCTGGTAATGTAGCATGCCGCGATGGAGAATACCTTTTCATGAACGCCCAGCTCGAGCAGGTCGAGACCAAGATCGCCTTCCTGGAGCGCGCCAATGCTGAATTGAGCGACGTCGTCTTTCGGCAGCAGCGGGAGATCGAGGCTCTGCGGGCGCAGCTAGGCGCGCTGGCCGCCCGGGTCGACGCGGCGCACTCGGACACCGGCGTGGGCACGCCGGAAGAGGAGCGACCGCCCCACTACTGATGGCACAGGAGCGGTGGTGCCACAGTTGCTCAGTGAGGCCTTGGTGTACACGCCAGGCTCCCTGCTCGTGAGCGCCGACGATGACATGCGCCCATACGTGCTGATGGAGCACAGCCCGGAATCTCTCGAACCGGAGGAGATCTGTCGCGGGAGGCTGCACAGAGCGCCTCGACGACTTGCATCAGAGCCAGGCCAAGGCTTGGACCGCGCCGCGGTCCGCGCGTGCCGATAAGGCGAGCGAGAGTCTGTCCTAATTTGATTTAGACGCACAGCAGTCAATCGTCCTTGCAACCGCCGGACATCAGGAAGAGAGTCGCAATGAGAGAGTGGGCGACTCCCGGGAGAACTGACATGGCGTTCTCAGACGGAATCTCACAAGCAAGCGATCGAACCGTCGCCTCGGCACATGTCCGGGGAGACGTCGCATGGGGCGTGCTGCTCATTATCATCGGCGCCGTGGCGGTGATGATGCCTGCGATTGCAGCGCTCGCGACCGCTTTGGCGCTCGGCTGGCTTCTCATCGTAGGTGGGGTGTTTGAGTTGGCCTACGCGGTGCAAACACGCGGCAGGGGCGGATTTGGGTGGAAACTCACCTCTGGCATTCTGACTTTTGTGCTCGGGATTGCCATCGTTGCGTTCCCGGTCGGAGGTGCGCTGTCGCTCGGGCTGCTTGTCGGCGCCTGTTTGTTTGTCGGAGGTATCGCGCGGACAGCGTTGGCATTCCACCTCAAACCGCTGCGTGGCTGGGGTTGGGTTCTGTTCGACGGCTTGTTGTCGATTGTCCTCGGCCTTGTCATCGGTATCGGCTGGCCCGCGAACTCGCTGCTCGTCATTGGCGTGCTGACGGGCGTCTGGCTGATCTCAACAGGCGTTTGGCGCATCGCCCTGCGTGGGCACTGGCGTGCTTATACTTGACAAGGTTGGATCTGCACCTCCAAGGGTGCTAGGCGCGCTCGCATGAGCGGCTGTGAGCGCGGCGTTTATGTCGATGGCGGGAACCTCTGAGATCAGTGCGCTCGTTCTGGTTTGCGGCAATGTGTTCGCTGGGATTTCCGACGCCCTGACAGGTCCGGCTGAGATTCTGATTAGAGGCAACCAGATTGCGGCGATCGAACGCTCGGTGGGACGGCCGCCGGGTGCCCGGGTGCCCGGGTGCCCGGGTGATCGATCTTTCTGATCGGACCGTGAGTCCCGGTTTCATCCACACTCACGTTCACCTCACGATGGATGCCTCTAACCTTCCGCTGCAAACGCTCCAGTCTTCGGTAGCCAAGGCACTCACGGGGCTCAGTATTGCCCGGGAGTCCGGTCAGCGCACTCAAGTCTGCGACAAGCGTTGCCGCGGAGCTGCTGGGGTGTGCCGATCGAGGTGCGCTCACCCAGATAAACTCGCCGACATCGTCGCGATGCCTGGGCACCCCGTCGACGACATCGCTGTGACCGCTAAGGTCGATTTCGTGATGAAGGACGGAGTCGTCCATCGAGCTGCGACTTCTACGCTCGCGGGTCCTTGTCGGTATGGGCGACCGGCTGCATTAGAAAAAAACGCAAAGTGGAGCCGCATATTGCGAATAGTTAATAAGTAACGCTTGGAGTACAACAGGTCCCGAGAAGTGCAGTGAAAGACCCAGGGTTAACGAATAGGAGCCTGTCGGAATTGAAAGCGCGTGCACTGATGACGAAAATTGAACGCGAGAGATATGAGCGATTCCTGGCCGCGGCCGATGAAAGACTCGCTCGCGAGAGTGAGCATCTGGTTCTGCTGCGAGATCGAATCAACCTCGCAACTGTCATTGAAGGCGGCACAGCGCCTAAGGGTTTGGCAGTCATGTACTCACAAGTGCGAGTCCGCAATCTTGCTTCTGGGAGGGCACACATTCAGACGGTGTCACTGCCCACGGACGCAGAGATACAGACGAGCCGCGCGCTGTCTTCGTGGGCGGGCCCGCTGCTCCTGGGTGCTCGGGAAGGGGACGAGGTTCAGTGGCTCAACGCAGGAACGCTCGAGCAACTGCGCATTGAGGAGGTGTTGTATCAACCCGGGCTCGCTGAGCCCTCTTCGGGGTCACCGCGGAAGGCAGACGGCGACGAATCAGTGGGGTCGGCCCCGTGCGTGTAAACAAGCGCTCCCGAGGGCAGGAGCAAGCGCCGCGGGACATCGGCGGCCGTGCGGTAGTGTGTACAAGCTAAGCTCGTACCGTTGTCGCCCATGGAACGGCTATGGTGACTTGGCGCCGGGCTGAGTGCCGTAAGTCGGCGTGTGCGCAAACTGCGTGGGCACGTCCCACATGCGCGCCGCATACCATACCGCCCACGCGAGGATGAAAAGCGACATCACCCAGACCCAGACAGGAATTGACGAGCGCGCCTCCGCCCGGCGTGGGTCGAACGGGTCGTCGGTGCTGAAAGCATCGATGGTGAAGTGAACTTTGCCGCGACGCGTTGAATTTGGCTGCAGGCCGGAAACCACGATGCCCGGCCCGTTATGCACTCGAAAGCGAATATCCTCGACGCCTTCGCGCCCGTTTTGGTCCTGAGCACGAATCGTGAGCCGGTGCGGACCATCCTCGAGCGTACGGGTATCGAGCGCAATCTCGGTGGGCAATTCCTGGTCGATGATGGGCTGCGGATGCTCATCCAGATAGACCCGAACGCGCGGCTTGTCCACGGCAGCACCTCGTATTGGCGATCGTCACTTCAGAATGTCGTACTTGGGGTGGCGCCGGTCAGACTCGCCCGGATGAAGCAACATCCGGAACATGGTGACGAAGCAGGCCACCGTGATCGTGCCGGCCAGGGCGACGATGATCACGTTGCCCCAGAACGGGCCGCTCAAATGCTCATGCATGGCGCGTCTCCTTCAATTGCCTTTGGCGCGTTCCGCAGCCACTTGCTCGACGGTTGCCGGCACACCATGGTTGCCCCAAGAACGACGCTCGTAGTTGATGATATTCGCAACATCCGCATCGCTGAGTATGGTGCCAAACGGCGGCATCGGGCTGGCATAGAGGATGCCGCCAATGCGCGTGCCCTGCAGTCCGTGCAGAACGACGTGAATATGCTGTGTCGGGTCGGCATCGTTGACCGCCGGGTTGCCCTTGAGTGGCGGGAACGCTCCGGGCAGGCCTTCGCCGGTGGCCTGGTGGCAAGCGGCGCAGGTCGCGGTGAACAGGGCTTGGCCCTTGGCCGCATCGTCACCACCCGTACGGGTGGGAGCCGTCGCGGATGCCGGTGCTCCGCTGCTGGCACCCGTCCCGCTGATCGACGGCGCGCCGGCGTCAGGGAACGGCGGCTGTTTCAGTGCCGACAGATAGGCTACCAGCGCCCGCGCGTCGCGTCTGGGGACGACCACGCCGTACGTTGGCGCAAAGGCCTTCGGCAATGCGACCGGCGTCACGCCAGGCGGTGCGCTATCGACGACTTCGAACATCCAGTCAAAGGCCGGCATGATCGATTGCGGCACGACCGCGCGTGGGTTGTACAGGTGGATGTACTGCCAGGTGTCACTCGGTTGGCGTGCGCCGATGTTGGTCAAATCCGGCCCCGTACGCTCAGAACCCAGGAGCTCCGGGGTCTGGTATGCAAAGTCTCCCGGCGCTGAAGGGCGGCCAAACACCTTGTCCTGCTGCAGAGGGCGCACTTGCTGGGTGTGGCAATAACTGCAACCGCTGGCCACATACACGCCACGGCCTTCCGCCTGCAGTGCCGTCAGTGGGATGACCCCGGGACCGGGCGGAGTGTTCGATAACTCGATGCCGGGCAGCACGCCCATCAGCAACGCGAGCACTGCGTAAACGAGGGTCGAGCCGCCCGCGATCAGCATCAACTTGGTCATGCCCCCGCCCCTTGCGCAGGGCCGGAGTTATCCAGCGAGGCGTTGGCGCCCGCACCAAAGATCATACGCCAGACATTCCAGGCAAAGACGGCGTGACTGAGCAACATCAGTGAGCCGCCGACACCGCGCCAGACCCAGTACGATTGCATGTCCGCCACCGATTCAATGAACGGCTTGCCGTGAATCCAGTCCAGCCCCTGAATCGTGCCGCCGACGGACAGGGAGATGATGTAGATGAAGCTCCCCACCAACGCCATCCAGAAGTGCAGCATCAGCCCGAGCTGGCTCGGCTCCTTGCCGGTCGCCAAGGGCAGCAAGGTGTATACGCCGCCCCAGATCGCAAACGTGACGAAGCCGTACATGGTCAAATGAGAATGCCCGACCGTAAAGTTGGTGAGATGCCACACCTCCTGCAAGGATCGGAACGCCTCGAAGGTGCCCTGGGTGGAGCCGATGAGATAGCCGATCACTCCGACGAAGATGAACATCAGGGGATAGGAGTGGGCCATCCCGCTCATCCGCCCGCGCATCGTCAGCAGGAAATTGGCGCTGCCACCCCAGACGGGCACCAGCATCGCCACGCTGAATACGATGGCGGTGGTCTGCAGAAACCAAGGCAGCGGGCTGAACAGGAAATGATGCGCGCCGATGATCGGGTAGAACACGAGGTTGGTCCAAAAGGCAAAGACGCCGAGCGCGTAGGAATAGATCGGCCGGCTGAGTAACTTGGGCAATGCGTAGTAGAAGATGCCCAGCGCCAACGGCGTGAACCACATGCCCACCGCGTTATGCATGTAGAAGCCGGACACCGATACTTGACCGAGGCCGTACTGATACCAGGGCAAGATCGCAACAATCGCGATGATGCACGTCCACAGCACGGCACCGAGGGTGTACCAGTTGGACAGGTAGATGTCTTCGGTCGTGCGTCGTGCGACGGTGCCGATGAGATTCCAGGCGGTGACCAGGAGTGCGGCCAGAAAGATCAGCCGGATCGGCCCCGGCCACTCGCGATATTCCAGATTACCGTCGTTGTAGCCTAGATCCAGGGCGATCGTGCCCGCCACCGCGGCCAAGTTGAATAGCACGAGCCCAACCCAGGCCAGCTTTGCGCTATACAGGCGCGTCCGGGAGCTGCGCGCGGCGACGTAGTAGGCAAGCCCGACGAGTGCCACGCTCGCCCAGCCATAAAAGGTGTCGTTGGTGTGGATGGGGCGCAACCGCCCGAACGTGAGCCAAGACCCAGCCCCAAAGTCCGGCGCACCAAACTTGTAGGCCATGATTACGCCTACTAAGGTGGCAAACAACAACCAAAATGTCGCCGTCGCTGTGTACGCAGCGAACACCGATCTCAGCGTCCGCTCGTCGTGCTCTGTGAGGGTCGAACTCTGCGCCGTCACGCCGGTGTCCATCCTCGTACGCTCCTAGGGGGCCATCAGGGTCCGGCCCGTTGCGTAACCGAAGCGGAACTGTCGCGTGCGGCAAGGCCGTGCGGCTGCAATCGCTCGCACGCGAGGGTGGGCTACGTTCGGAAACATAGAAACGGGACCTCGTGCGGCGGGATCCGATTCGATTTCGCCTGCGGCTATCCGACGACCCGCGTGCTCAAACGGGACGGGATGAACCATGCACCGGGCCTCATTGTGTCGCGCAAATGATGACTCCCACATCACCTTCAGGAATGGAGCATTCGGCAACGCCGTAGCCAGAGGGTAGAAGTGCGGCGCGTCTGCCGACAAGCGATGAATATCGGCGAGATGAATCGAATTCTTCGATGGGTAATTCCCGACGACGAATTCCATGCGCCTGACGCTTCATGTTGTTCTGGATATGCAGCTATCGGGAGATCTCGGCGGCCCTGAGTTGGACTCCGCCCAAATGCCGCGCGACTGCGGATGGTGAGCGGGCGCTTGCGCGAGGAACTCGCCAGCACCGGCCTGTATCAAGTCCTCGACAATGCACCGGCAGCGACCCTGATCGAACATCTGAAGTCCCAGCAGCGGTATTGGCACGATTGCAACGGCTGCGACCTGGATGTCGGCCGGCAACTCGGCGCCGATCAGGTGCTGGTCGCCTGGGTGAATCGGGTCAGCGCACTGATTCTGACTCTGACCTACGAGATACACGGGGTTCGGTCGGGGCAGATTCTCGCGAGGAAGTCATTCGACTTTCGCGGCGACAGCGATCTCGCCTGGACCCACGCGATCCGCTACAGGGTGCGGGACCTGCAGGAGCACCCGACGGCGCATCAGAACGGATCCTGAGCGAGGCGCCGCAATGTCCGCTGCGGTATGGCTAGTGACTCTGCGCGCGAACGAACTCGCGAGCTTCGTCCGCAAGCGCATGCCATTGCGCAGAAGCTCGGCGCCGTCAGAATCCAGATTCATCAGGAACAGTGACATCGTAATACCCGATGCCACCCAGGAGTCCCACGAGCAGCACAGCGCGCCAGGTCAGTTTTTGGATACCGCGCCGAAACTCCCCAATCGACGCCCCGTTTGCGGTCAGCGCTCGCGAACGCTCAGGCGCACAATGCAAATTCAGGTCGGCTTGATTCGAGGTGCCAGCAACATGGGGCTATATCGGATTTCGAACAAGCCGAAGGCGAGGATCCAGCACGCCCCGGAGACAACGATCAAGACGGTCGTGGTCTCGGGACTCCACGAAGCCGCTACGCGAATGAGGGCCGCGGCGTTGATCAGGAGGTAAATGACAACGGTCGGCCGGTTCGCGCTCAGCAAGCGGCCGGTATGCCCGAGCGATACCCGGGTCATAACGGCGAGGAGCATGGTACCGATGGCGCCGACCGTGAGTGCATGCAAGGCGGATGCGAGAGGGACGGAAGCGCTGGCGATGGAAAATCCGAGGAGCGCCGCGCCGAGTGCCACCCAGGCGTAGCCGACATGCAGAATGAACAAAAGCGGCTCGCTCAGTGTCGCCCTTCCGACCCAGCGCGATAACCTCCAGACGTTCAGAGCCGCGGCGAGAATGAGGATCCAACCCGCCGCACGAGAGCCTGGAACGAACGCCCAGAGCAGCAGCGCGCCATGCAGGACGCCGATGGCCATCGTGTCAACGAGACCGTGCGGAACCGGCAGACGGGTCTGGCCGCGTTGTATCAGCCAATTGCGGGTGAAACTCGGGATGATCCGGCCTGCGACGATGGAAATCAGCTGCAGCGCGGCAGCCAGTCCAAGGCGCCACCCCAGTCCGCCGGAAATCGAAACGCCGGCGATTTCCAGATGCATGAGGAGGTTTGCGGTAATGAACACTGCGATGGGCATCAGCATCAGCAGATTTCGCCAGTTTCGCCCTCCCACAATCTCGCGCGCCACCACGGCGAGCAGCGCAAGCGGAAAGGCCATATCGGTTGCCGCCGCCAGCCACAGAGGAAGGTAAGCAGATAACAGGCAGGCGAGGCGGCCGAGGGCCCATAGAGTCAGAAGCACCGCAAGCGGTCGGCCACTGACGGGTCGGCGGCCGGTCCAGCTTGCGATGGCGGTCAGAAGAAAACCCGCCACCGCAGCGAGCACGACACCGAAGAGCATCTCATGGACGTGCCATGCCACCGCATCAAATCGGGTCGGCAGCCGCAGATATCCGAGCACCATGGCCAGCCACAGACCGATCGCAATGCTGGCCCAGCTCCCGGCGGCCAGAAAAAATGGGCGAAAGCCATAGCTGAACGCGGCGGGCCCTGTCGGGTGCTCACGAGCTCCCATGATGTGCTGACCTGTCAGATCCACGAAAGAAGCATTCAGTATGCCGCTCAAAGAATTTGAAATCCATGCGATGAGCCTCAAGAGGCGTGCGGCTGAGCTCCGCAGCCATCTAGAGTGTCGATGGCTAACGCCGATATTTATCGCTTGTGAAATATGAAGGCGAGACTAGGCTCAAATCTCTCACACCGCCGGTTCTTCCGGCATTCGCCTGCCACGCGAGCACCGATGGAGAGGCAATTGAAGAAATCCGGCGACAATGTCCGCATTCAGAAGAAGGTCTTCGCGGTATTCCCGGCGGCGATGCTGGCATGGGCGTTCGCCGCGGCGAGCGATGCACGGGCACCTGCTGACTCCGGCGGACGATCGACGACGGTGTTTGTGGCCCATCTTCACCCGCTGAACAGCACGGTAACCGGATTGCAGACCAGTGGTGAGGCGCGATTCACGGTGATCGGGGACAAATTGACCATCCGTATCACGGCGCGTGGCCTGCCGCCCAATCTCGTGCACTGGCAGCACTTTCACGGATTCGCGGACAATCGCGCGGCGAGCTGCCCCGGTGCGGCAGCGGATGTGAATCAGGATGGCATTGTCGATCTGATCGAGACCGAACCGGCGGCGGGGACGACGATGGTGCCGTTCAGCGAGGATCCGGTGGCCATGGATGTCGCCCACGGCGCCTACCCGAAGGCATCCGTCGGCGGCACTTACACGTATCAAGAGACCGTCTCGCTGAGCGAACTGACGGCAGCCTTTGCCAAGGCCTTCAACGATCCGATGCTGGATCTCGATCGGCGCGTGGTTTTCATACACGGTGTCCTGGCGAGCAGTCATCTTCCCGCCTCCGTCGCCTCACTCGGTCCGATTCCGGCGAACGTCACGTTGCCGATTGCTTGCGGGAGAATTGAAAGGGCCAGTTCTTAGGCAGAGGACCGTCTGCGGAACGCGTCGGCCGCGCGATTGCTCGGACCGACGGCCGATCGGGCCAATGAGGATCCGATGCTGAAATATTACCGCCGACGAGTATGAGTAGGAAACCCATGCGGAACCAGTACATCGCGCGAACTCCTCGTCCTCGAAACCCCGCGCATGGAAAGACTCGCTCGTGAACCCCACCATAGAACTGCACACGCTGGGCCAGCGCCTCTGGCTCGATAACCTCACGCGCGATCTGCTGGTGAGCGGCACGTTGCGGCGTTACGTGCGCGACTTCTCGGTCACCGGGCTCACCTCGAATCCTACGATCTTCGATCACGCCATCCTCAATACCCACCTCTACGACGACGCGATTCGCGCCGCGGCCGCGCGCGGACGATCCGGCGAGGAACTGTTCCTCGATCTGGCGCTCGAGGATCTGACCGCGGCCGCCGACCTGTTCCGCCCCATTCATGATGCGACGGATGGATTCGATGGCTGGGTGTCGCTCGAGGTGTCGCCGATGCTGGCGGACGACGCGGCGGCCACCGTGCGAGAGGTGCTGCGGCTGCATGCGCGCGCGCAACGCCCGAATCTGTTCATCAAGATTCCGGGGACGCATGCCGGCATCACCGCGATCGAGGAGTCGATTTTCGCGGGCGTGCCGGTGAACGTCACGTTGCTGTTTTCGCGCGAACAATATCTCGCTGCTGCGCAAGCCTACATGCGAGGCGTGGACCGGCGCATCGCCGCGGGCCTCGACCCGAAGGTCGACTCGGTCGCCTCCATTTTCGTGAGCCGCTGGGACGTTGCGATCAAGGACACTGTACCCCCGCCGTTACGCAACCGCCTCGGCATCGCCATCGCACAGCGCGCCTACAAAAGCTACCGCGAGCTGCTGGTCTCCCCGCGGTGGCTCAAGCTCGCCGTCGCCGGCGCGCGGCCACAACGCCTGTTGTGGGCCAGTACCGGCACCAAGGATCCGCAGGCCTCCGACACGCTTTATATCGAGGCGCTGGCGGCACCGGATACGATCAACACCATCCCGGACAAGACGCTCCTCGCTTTCGCGGATCACGGCAAGCTGCACGGCACGTTGCCGGCGGATGGGGGTGAGGCTGAAGCGATACTCGCTGAATTCGCACGGGCAGGGGTCGACGATGGCGCGCTGGCGGAACAACTGCTGCGCGAGGGCACGCGGGCCTTCGACAAATCGTGGGCCGAGCTCATGCGGTGTATCGCCTCCAAGGAGCGCATACCAGAGTCGCACCCGCGGAGCTCCGATGAGGGGTGAGACACGCATCAGCGACACTCGGTACGGCCTGCTCCCAACTGAGGTGGAGGGATTCGACTCCCTCGCCGAACTGGCGCTGGACCTGCGCTGGTCGTGGAATCACGGTGCCGACCGGGTGTGGCAGCAGCTGGATCCCGGACTATGGGAGCTCACGCACAACCCCTGGGGGGTCCTGCAGTCGGCGTCCCGGGAGCGGATCAAGGAACGCCTCGCAGACCCCCGGTTTCGGCAAACGGTGGATGAGCTGGTGCAAGCGCAGCGGCAAGCCGCGCAGGGGCCTGCCTGGTTTCAACGCATCCACCCCCGCTCAGCGCTGACCTGTGTCGCGTATTTCAGTATGGAATTCATGTTGAGTGAGGCGCTACCTATCTACTCCGGCGGGCTCGGCAACGTGGCGGGCGATCAGCTCAAGGCCGCCAGCGATCTGGGCGTTCCGGTCATCGGCGTGGGATTGCTCTACAGCCAGGGCTATTTTCGACAGGTGATCGACCGGGATGGCACGCAACGGGCCGTATTCCCCTACAACGAACCCGGACAGCTGCCGATCATGCCGTTGCGGCGAGCGGACGGGGAATGGTTGCGGCTACGGCTTGACGTGCTCAATCGTCCGCTATGGCTGCGGGCCTGGCAGGTTCAGGTCGGCAGAGCCACGCTGTACCTCCTCGACAGCAATGATGCGGCGAACTTCCCGCCCGACCGCGGCATCACCGGCGAGCTCTACGGCGGCGGCCCGCAGTTGCGCCTCATGCAGGAGGTGGTGCTCGGCATCGGCGGCTGGCGACTCCTCGGCGCGCTGGGCATCAAACCGGAAGTGTGCCACTTGAATGAAGGGCACGCGGCGTTCGCGGTCCTGGAGCGCGCGCGGAGCTGCATGCACGGCAGTGGGCAGCCCTTCGAGGTCGCCCTCGCGGTGACGCGGGCGGGGAACCTCTTCACGACCCACACGGCCGTGGCCGCAGGCTTCGACCAGTTTCCGCCGGCTCTGATCGAGCACTGTCTCGGTGACTACGCCCGGAAACAGTTAGGGATTACTCCGCACGAGCTGCTCGCGCTGGGACGGCTGAATCCTCACGATTCGGCGCAGGAGTTCAACATGGCGTATCTGGCGATAAGGGGCAGTGGGGCGGTGAATGGTGTGAGTGCCTTGCATGGCCGGGTAAGCCGTCACCTGTTCCAGCCGCTGTTTGCGGGCTGGCCGGTGCCTGAGATACCGGTCGCGCACGTCACCAACGGTGTTCACATGCCAAGCTGGGACTCCGCCCCCTCGGATGCGCTGTGGACTGAAGCCACGGGCAAGACCCGCTGGCTGGGGACGATGGAGACCCTCGAGCCGCGGATTCGGCGGATCTCCGATGCGGATCTGTGGCGCTGTCGAGATGCCTCACGAAGGTCCTTGATCGACTACGCGCGCGACCGATTGTCGCGCGAGCTGGCGGTCTCCGGCGCACCTCCCCAGGAGGTGGAGGAGGCGCGGCGCTTGTTCGATCCTAACACGTTGACGCTGGGTTTCGCGCGCCGCTTTGCCACCTACAAGAGACCTAACCTGCTGCTGCAGGATGCCGAACGGCTGCTTCGCTTGTTGTCCAATCCCGCGCGCCCGATGCAACTCGTCATTGCCGGCAAGGCTCATCCAGCGGATCACGAGGGACAGGAGCTGATACGCCAATGGATCCGCTTCATCCGGGATTCGGCGGCCCGTCAGCATGTCATTTTTCTGGGCGACTACGACATGCTGCTCACCGAGCGATTGGTGCAGGGGGTGGACCTTTGGCTCAACACGCCCCGGCGACCTTGGGAAGCTTGCGGAACGAGCGGCATGAAAGTGCTGGTCAACGGCGGTATCAATGTCTCGGAGCTGGATGGCTGGTGGGCGGAGGCCTACACCCCGGAAGTGGGTTGGGCGGTGGGAGATGGTCGGGACTACGGTGACAATCCGGGCCGGGATGCGGCCGACGCGCAGACGCTCTATGAGTTGCTGGAGGGGGAGATCGCTTCTGAATTCTACACTCGCAATGAGAGCGGTATCCCGACCGCCTGGGTGGCGCGGATGCGAAACAGCATGGCGCAGCTGACTCCCCGCTTTTCCACCAACCGAGCGGTGCGCGAATACACCGAGCAGTACTACCTGCCGGCCGCGGTGGGCTACCGTCGGCGAGCGGCCGATCCAGGTGCCTTCGGCGCGCAGGTGATTCACTGGCGGCGCACCTTGGAACAGAAATGGGCAGCGCTGAGCTTTGGCGATGTGAGTGTGGCAACGGTGAGCGGGCAGCACGGTTTTGAGGTTCGAGTGCATCTCGATGAGCTCGAACCCGGCGCGGTGCAAGTGGAACTGTACGCCGAAGCCGAAGCCGGTGGCCTGCCGCTGCGGCATCCGATGAAGCGCACTCGGCCGCTGCCGGGCGTCGCCGGGGGTTACGTTTACTGCGCGCAAGTGCCTGCGACCCGCCCAGCGACGGACTACACCGCGCGAATCCTCCCGTACGGTGCCGATGTTGCCGTTCCTCTGGAGGCCGCTTTCATTCTGTGGCAGCGCTGAGCATGAAGGCGCCCGAACGCCCTCTGCATGAGCTCATGGGAGAGGTCGCTGAACACACGCAAGTGCGACGTGGCGCGCCGCTACCTTTCGGGACCGATGAAGTGGAGGGCGGGATCAACTTTGCCTTCTTCAGTCGGGATGCGATTCGAGTTCGACTGGAGTTGTTCAGCCGCCCCGCGGATGCGACCCCCACACGGGTCATCGACCTGGATCCCGCCCACCATCGTACGGGCGACATCTGGCACGTCTGGGTAGGCGGCATCGGGCCGGGACAGCTTTACGCCTACCGCGTGGACGGTCCCTACTGTCCGAGTGAAGGGCATCGTTTCAATGTCCACAAGCTGCTTCTGGATCCGTTCGCGACGGCGATCACCCAGGTGCCCGACTGGGATTTTAGCGCGGCGCGCGGCGATGACCCTGCCTCACCGAGCGGCGAGACGGTTTTATCGACGCTCGACAATGCCGCCGCGGCGCCCAAATGCGTCTTTACTCGCGAGCACTTCCATTGGCATGACGATCGACCGCCCCGGCACCCGTGGTCGAAGACGGTGATTTATGAGACGCACGTCCGCGGCCTCACCGTTCATCCGAGCTCGGGGGTGCAATGGCCCGGCACCTATCGTGGGCTCACAGAGAAGATTCCCTATCTCCAGGCGCTCGGTGTGACCGCCGTCGAGTTGATGCCCGTGCAGGAGTTCAACGGCGCACACTTCATAGGAACCGACCCGCAAACGGGCAAGCCCGTTTACAAGTACTGGGGATACGATCCGGTGGCCTTCTTCGCGCCCAAGGGTTCGTACAGTAGTGCCGGCGCCGCAGGTCAACAGAAACTCGAGTTCAAGGAGATGGTCCGGCTGCTGCACGCAGCCGGAATCGAAGTAATCCTGGACGTCGTGTTCAATCACACGGCCGAGGCAGACCAGCACGGGCCGACTCTGTGCTGGCGCGGGATCGATAACGCGATCTTCTATACGCTGGCAGAAGACAAACGTTCGTATCGGGACTTTACCGGTACCGGCAACACGATCAACGCCAACCATCCTGTCGTGCGGGAGTTCATCCTGAGCGCGCTGCGCTACTGGGTGGTGGAGATGCATGTGGATGGCTTTCGGTTCGACCTCGCCTCGATTCTCGGCCGCGACGGGATGGGCCGCTTGCTGGCGAACCCCCCGCTGCTGGAGCAGATCGCGCAGGATCCGATCTTGCGGGAGACGAAACTCATCGCAGAAGCCTGGGACGCGGCGGGCGCGTACCAGGTGGGGAGCTTTTCCGAACGGCGCTGGGCGGAATGGAATGGCCGCTACCGGGATGACGTGCGCCGCTTCTGGCGCGGCGATGAGGCCATGCTCGGCACATTCGCCAGCCGCATCTGCGGCAGCGCCGACATATACGCGAAGTCCGGCAAGGGCCCCGAGTGCAGCATCAATTTCCTCACCTGCCACGATGGCTTCACGCTCAATGACCTCGTGAGCTTCCGGTACAAGCACAATCGGGCCAATGGCGAGGACGACCGCGACGGCGCTGATGAGAATTTCAGCGAGAACTACGGCGTCGAGGGGCACACGCAGGAGCCGCAGATCGAGTCGGTCCGCAACCGCCAGATCAAGAATTTTCTGCTGACGCTCTTCATCTCGCGCGGCGTGCCGATGCTGCAAGGGGGTGACGAATTTCGCCGCACGCAACGCGGCAATAACAATGCGTACTGCCAGGATAACGAAACCAGCTGGTACGACTGGGGCTACCTGCAGCAGCATCAGGACATCCTTCGGTTCGCGCAGGACATGATTGCCCTGCGTCGGGCTCATCCGGTTCTTTCCAGGGAGCGGTTCTATACTGACGCGGAGATCAGCTGGTTCAGTCCGTCGCAGGGACCGCCTGACTGGGGCAACCCTCGCGCACGACAGCTCGCCTGTCTGATTCGCGAGGGCATTTCCGATGCGTTGTATCTGATGTTCAACGCCGATACCGCGGCCGCCGCCTTTGGTATCCCCGCCCCGCCGGAGGGGGCGCGGTGGCGGATCGCGGCGGACACGTATCAGGAAGCTTCTCGAGCCTCCACGGTCGCGAGTAGGGGGCCTTTTGCCGAGCCTGCCTGCCCCTACCGTGTGGGGCCGCGCTCGAGTGTCCTGCTTGTGGGCGCCGCGAGGGATTTTCAGCCGCACGCCGCCGATACTCCAATCCCCGTCGAGTCCGCCTCCTCCGCCTCCTCGTAGCGGGATTTGGTATCCATGGATATGACCGATATACGGCGTCGATATTTGTCGCTTGTGAAATATCATCGGGCGCATAAGCTCGAGGTACACGAGATTTGGAGAGCCTCATGGGCGTGAGATGTCGGTACGGCTCCAGAAGGTCCGACTGTTCGTTGTGGAACCGGCGGCTCCCCGATGGTCGGCGCGTTCCGGTGAGGCTTGCGCTGCGCATCGAGCCGCCAGGCGATGGCGCGTACTTCGGGACCGAGCCCATGCGATCGCCTGTGCTGGCGGGGCTGGGCGCCGGATCATGATACAGATCAAGCGCACTTATGAGCCTCGCGCCCGTGGAGACGGACGGCGCATCCTCGTCGAACGCCTCTGGCCGAGAGGCATGAAGAAGGAAGCGCTCGAGGCGGACGCATGGCTGAAGGACGTCGCACCCAGTACGCCGCTGCGCAAGTGGTTCGGGCATCGGGTGGAGCGTTGGGACGAGTTTCGGCGACGCTACAGGAAGGAGCTGAGTGCGAACCCCGATGCCTGGTCCAGCATCCTCGTTGCGAGTGAACGCGGCCCCGTGACTCTTCTCTATAGCGCTCATGATCGTGAGCACAACGGCGCCCTCGTTCTGGCGCAGTACCTCACGCAACGAAGGCCGGCTCGGCGCCCGAAAGTGAAACGAGCGGAAACGCGATCGTCACGCGGTCGCTGAAACCAGATACGGTACACCTCGCTCAGGGGAACAGCACTCATGACAATACGCGGTGCAGACGTATACCGGGAAACAGGCATTGAAGCCCGCAAGGGCGAGGTCGATTTCGGACGCGGTGGGCCGAGGGCTATGGCGCACCGCCCAGATCACGCTCGAAGCCGCAGCTCGCGCAAGATGACAGCGCGATCCTCGCTCGTCACGCGGCCTCCGTTCCATCTCGAAGCGACAGTGCGCGTGTTGCAGCGTCGCCCGTCCAATGCAGTCGATGTCTGGGATGATGGCCGCTATCAGCGTGTGCTGGCATTGCCGCAGGGGCTGGCACTCCTGGAGGTGAAGGACTTCGGCACGACTGATCGTCCCGATGTTCGATTCTTCATCCGAGCGGGCGACACCTCCTCCGCGACGCGGCTTGCAGTGCGCTGTGCCCTGCGCAAGATGCTGGGGTTGGATATCGATCCGGCACCTCTGCAACGCCTTGCGGAGCGAGATCGCGCTTTTCGCGACACCGCTTTCGCGCTACGGGGGATGCGGCCCCCTCGGTTTGCCGGTCTGTTCGAAACCTTCGCAAGCGTCGTGCCCTTTCAGCAGCTGAGCCTGGAGGCCGGTGTGGCCATCGTGGCACGGCTGGTTGCGAAGTTCGGACAAAGTCTCAAGTACAAGGGCCGCCGCTTCTGCGCCTTTCCTACGGCGCAGGCGATCGCGGAGGCAAGGCTCGCGCCGCTGCGGGCGTGCGGGCTGAGCGCTCGAAAAGCGCAGACGCTGCGTGATCTCGCTCGAGCGGTCGAATCGCGTGCGGTGACGGAAGAGGAGCTTTCGGGCATGAGCACGCACGAGGCGCTCGCCGCACTGACGCAGTTGCCGGGCATCGGCCCGTGGAGCGCCGCGGTGGTCCTGCTGCGCGGTCTCGGACGCATCGATGTGTTCCCACCGGGTGACGTCGGAGCTATGCGCGGCTTGCGCGCGCTGATGCATCTCGGACCGCATGCGCCGCTCGATCCGCTCATCGAGCGTTTCGGTCAGAATCGGGGTTACCTGTACTTCTGTGCGCTCGGAGGCTCGCTCCTGTCCAAAGGACTCATCGGCTCGGCGCTGAGCAGCCCGAACCTCAAATGGGAAGGCAGGAAAAGATGAGTGTCAGAGTCGCCATCAACGGTCTGGGGCGAATTGGGCGCGCGATCCTGAAACTGATCATCGATGAGCCTGCACTCGAGCTCGTCGCCCTCAACGATCGGGTGGACGTCGAAAACCTCGCCTACCTGCTTCGCTTCGACACCGTGTACGGACGCTACCCGAAGCCTGTGAGCGTCGAGGCAGGTGGCTTGAGCATCGCCGGCCGCAAAGTGCGGACCTTGATGCAGGCGGACCCGGCGGATCTGCCGTGGAAAGAGCTCGGTATCGAGCTCGTATTCGAGTGCACAGGATCGCTCACGCATCGAGCGGATTTGGAGAAGCATATTCGGGCGGGGGCGCGGACCGTCCTCCTGTCGGCGCCCTCGCATGGCGGGGAAGTAGAAACGGTCGTGCACGGTGTGAACGTTTCGCAGGGCACGTCCGGTATCATCTCCTGCGCGAGCTGCACGACGAACTGCATCACGCCGATCGTCGAAGTGATCGGTCGGTGCATCGGGTTCAAGAAGGCAGTGATGACGACGGTGCACGCCTACACCGCCTCCCAGTCCGTAGTCGATGGCCCGAGCAAGCGTTTACGCAGCGGGCGCGCAGCAGGCGCGAATCTGGTGCCGGCCGCGACGGGCGCGGCGCTCGCCACGACACGCGCGCTGCCTGAATACGCCGGCAAGTTTGATGGCGTGGCGATCCGAGTGCCGATTCCCGTCGGCTCAATCGCGGACCTTACGTTCCTGACTTCGCGCACAACCGCAGTCGAGGAGGTGAACCGGATTCTCAGCGAGGAAGCCCAGACCAAGCGTTACGCTGGGGTGCTCGGAGTAACCCGTGATCTGCTCGTCTCCTCTGACATCGTGGGAGATCCGCGTGCCTCGGTCGTTGATCTGGATCTCACCCGAGTCATCGACGGCGATCTGCTCAAAATCATGAGTTGGTACGACAATGAGTGGGGCTACGCCAATCAGATGCTGCGCGAGGCGGTTGCCATCGGCGGTGGGCGATGATCGGGACCGCCATGACTCTTCCGAGCGGGAAGGATGCGCAAACCATGACCTCAGAAGCCAAGTGGCCCACGTATTCTCTGAAGCTGAAGAACCGCTCCGAAGTGGCTGAGCGAACGCTCGAGTTCCGGTTCGAAAAGCCCTTGGGAATGACTTTCAAAGCCGGCCAGTTCATGGACCTCACTTTGATTGACCCTCCGGAAATGGACGCGGAGGGCAACACGCGCGGCTTCTCCATCAACAGCGCCCCGCAGGATCCCGAGCTGACGTTCACCACACGCCTGCGAGATACGGCCTTCAAGCGCGTGCTGCACACGATGCCGCTCGGGACCGAGATCAAGGTTGAGGGGCCGTTCGGCAATCTCACGTTGCACAACAATCCCAGCCGGCCGGCCGTTCTGCTGGCTGGGGGGATCGGGATCACTCCATTCCGTAGCATGGTGCGGCGAGCCGCATTCGAAAAGCTGCCACATCAAATCTTCCTCTTCTATTCCAATAGACGCCCCGAGGACGCTCCATTCCTGGATGAGCTCCGTGGCTTGGCGCGGGAAAATCCGAACTTCGCCTTCATTCCGACGATGACTCAGATGAGCGGCTCGCGTCTTCCCTGGGAGGGTGAGATCGGCTACATCGACTACCCGCTCATCGTGAAACACCTGCGGAGCAACCCTTCTTCAGGGAACAGGCCGTTGATGCCCATCTATTACATGGCTGGTCCACCAGCGATGGTCGCGGGGCTGCGCAAGATGCTGAACGAGGCGGGGATCGACGATGATGAGATTCGAACCGAGGAATTCGCTGGCTACTGAGGCGTCCCAACCGGGGACGAGCCGCTTCGGTGTGTCCGATGCGCAATCCGGCCATGACGGACACCGAATCACGACCGCGGAACACGCGATCGCACTGACTGTTCGCTGCCGCCCCCTCAGATCGGCGCTGCGGATACCTCGACGCAGGCTGGGAAGTGGCAGGAGAATAGGTTACGTCATCGCTTTCGAAGCACTGCCGCCCGCGTGAGCACTGATCCTCCGAGAGCAGGCGTGGAAGAAATCAATCCAGCCAAGTAGCACCGCCCGAAATGCCCATCATCGCCTATCTATAGGCTCTTGAGGAACTCGACCAGATCGCGCTCCTCATCTGGCCTCAGACCGAGGTTGAAGCAAGCATCGTAGTGGCTGACCACCGCCAAGAGCGTCGGGAAACGGCCGTCGTGGAAGAAGCCGCGCTTCGACCTAGCCCAAAGACCTTTGAGCTGCGGGGTGACCATGGTGCTGCCGATCGACCCCGTAGGCCCACGGTCGGCCTGGAAGGAGTCGATGCACATCTCGGTCGGCGTGTGCGCGTTGTAGCCGGCGTCGGTGTAGAGCGACGGCATATGGCATTCCGCACATTTGCCCTGGCCGTTGAAGATCGCCTCACCACGTTCCGCCGCTGCTGCGTTGAAGCTGCCCTTAGGCGGCTTCGGTGCTTGCAGCGAGAGCTGGTAGTAATGGAGCGCGGCCAGCTTCGGCGTCACTTGGTCGGGGGTGTGGCGGAGCCTGAAGAAGCTGCCTCTGACCGCCGCGGGGTATTTGGCCGGATCGTTGAAGCGCTCGTCGTTGAAGTTGCCGTTGCCGTGCATCTGGAGGTTCGCGACGTAGGCGTTCCAGTAGGTGACGTCGCCGAAGCCGCCCGTCCATGTGTGGAGATCCTCGCCGAGATGGCCGTATGCGGCCGGGATCCGGACCGCGGCCGACTTGCCGTCCGGCCGAAAGCCGATGGCGTCGATGTTGACCTCGGCGTCGTAGAAGCCGGGGCCCCAGCTCAGGAGTACCTTCTTGAGCGTGTTGATCGTCGCTGGGTCGCTGGCCCCGAGGACCTGTTCTGCCGCCGGGACCAGGTTGGGCGCGAGCGAAACGATCAGACCGGTGTCCAGGTCCTGGTTCGGCCAGCCGTCGAGCCGCTTGCCGATTCCCGGGGCGAACGAGTCATCGACGGTCGAATGGCAGATGGCGCAGGTGATGCCGATTGAGCTGAGCGAGCCGCCGCCACTGCCGAAGAAGCCCTTGACGCCGACGACAGCGTTCAGCTTCAGGAGCGCGAGCGTGGTCGCGGGACTGTCGAGGTCAACCTTGCCGCGCTTGAGTTCCATCTGGAGGTCCCTCGGGAGCGCATCGACGTCGACTTTCAGGCCGGCGACGGTAAGGGCCGTCTTCGGGCTGACACCGGGGCCGACGCCACCGAGAGCGGTGCCCTCAATCGCCTTGTGCAGCTGGAGCTTGCCGCCCCAGTAGTCCTCATCACCGAAGGTGTCGAAGCGGAAGATCGCCTTGCCCTGCTCGAACAGCGGTCGCGCCTTCGCGCACTTTCGGCCCGCCCCATTGCGGGCGCCATCAGGCTGATCGACCGACTGCCATTCACAGGCACCGGCATTCTCGTTGTCGTCCCGTTCGGTGCCCTTGGTAGCGTCGTCCGTTCCGATACTCGAGGCGCCCGTCTGGCCGCCCGATATCTGGGGATGAGCCATGAGCCCGCCGGCGAGTCCCATGGCGAGCAATACTTTGCACATTTTCGTGGCGTTCATAGGTTGCCTTCCCCTCGTACCGTGCTCGCTCGACTCCTCTTCCGGAGTAGCGATTCCGAGAGAAGCATCTTGTCGAGGCGAAACGAGCATCGCTTACAGTTTTTTTAGGTCAAGGTGCCACGTCATCGTTCAGGCGGGGCGCCGCCTGCCGGCAAGTTCTAACATCGCGCCGAGGCTTGCCGCATCCAGCCCTGAAGGCGGATGGCGAAAGGCCGTAGAGCGACTTGAAGGCATTGCTGAAATGAGCGTGGCTGGAAAAGCCGAGGTCGAGGGCCAACTTCGTGATGTCGTCACAACACGGAAGATCGACCAGCGCGCGGTTGAGCCGCAGCCGCACGCGGTAGCGACACAGCGGCACGCCTTCCGTCCGCGTGAAGGCGTCGGTGAGGTAAGCGCCTGACACCTGAACTGCGTGTGCGATCTCGTTGAGCGAGATGGGTTCGCAGAGGTACGCGTGCAGGAACTGCTTTGCCGCGTCCACGACGCGCAGCGGCGCGGCTCCAGCAACTCTTTCCGTCGGCCCCAGCGCTTCTCTGAGCAGGGCGATCACCAGTTCGTCCCTGGCCAGCGGATCGTTGTCCGAGGCTTCGAGGCGCCGGAGGCGGTGACAGCGCAAGTTCATGCGCGGTGTCGTCGATTCCGCGACGCGCTGGAAGGCGGGATGGCGAGCTGGCACGGCGGGACTGCACAGTTCATGGAGTGTGGACAGGCGTGGCGTGATGATGATGCTGTCATGCCCGCCCGCAACATGACGGTCGGCGTAGTCTTCCCCGGCACTCACGAAAAGCACGCGAGTTCCATCCAGGAACACGGTCCTGGCTCCGACGTGCCGCTCGAAAGCGCCCGCATAAGGCAAGACAAGCTGGTATTCAGGAGAGTGCCCGCAAGGTGGCGGGTAGTTAGCAGGCGCGCTGAAGTCTTCGACCTGTCCCAGCCCGCTTGCATGCAGCGTGCGGCGGCGAATACCTATTGCGGGCCTCGCGAGGATCGGTGCGAGCAGGGGAGCCCTTTTGAGGCAGAGGTGCGGTACTGCCTGGCCGTCGAGCGTCGCACAGGTCGGCGTTTTGGTCGCTGCGTTGACGCGGTTGACAGGGCCGGCGTTCATTGTGTGGCAGTGCGCTCTGCACATCCGTAGCCGCTCATCGCCACGAGATCAGCAGCGTCGCTCGATCGCGTCGAACCCCGGATATGGGCAAGTCGCTGGATCTCTTGCGGGCGAAGGCAGCGAAATTCACAATCGAAAGTCTGTTCGCTACCGCACCGTCGTCCTATGCAGAGCCCGTGCTCTAGCGCAACAACGGCACTGTCCGCACGCTCAGTCCGTGCTCGACCGACGACGAGGTTGATCAGCGTGTGAATTACGACTTTCACCGATGCCTCCCGATCGGCGCACGTTCAATTCCGGAACACGATACGCAGAGTCGCCAAAATGCCGGCGATACCGAGGGACAAACAGGCGAAGCGCGCCGCGATAAGCGCCGGTATCTTGGCTCCCGAGTGCACGTAGTCCTCGATCACTTGTTGCAATCCAAGTGCCAGATGCACAAAGAGTGCGATGAGAAGCAGCACCATGAGGAGCGCGGCGAGCGGGGCTTTCAGCCATGCGATGAAGGTAGTGTAGTCACTATGACTTAGAGAAATGAACCAGGCGGCAAACCAGAGCGTCAATGGAACGAGAGCAACGGCCGTCACGCGCTCGAGCCACCAGGACTCGACGCCTTCTTTGGCAGAACCGAGTCCGCGGACACGACCTAGCGGGGAGCGCATGCGTTGTCTGTCCATCGCTCTACCGGGCCACCATTGAGCTCACGACCCACGTGGACACAGTCAGCACGGTGCTCGCAATCACCACGGTCCAACCGGAAGCGTAGATCGCGCGCAGTTCAAGGCCCCGGCCAGTGTCCCAGAACAGATGACGGATGCCTCCGCACAGATGCAAGAAGTAGCAAAAGATGCCTCCAAGGAGCACGACGTGTCCGAGCCAGGACCGGGCGAGGGCCTGCGCGAGGGCATAGGGCTGCGGTCCCGCAGCCGCCGCGAGCAAGTACGCAACCAGCGCCACGGCGAAGATGCCCAATGAGATGCCCGTCACTCGATGGGCGAAGGACAAGACGGAGGTGAGTTGTGGCCTGTAGATCTGAAGATGCGGCGAGAGGGGTCTTGCTGAGCGTTGCGGCATGGTGGATCTCCATCGGCTGAGGCCGTCAGCTTCTGCGCTCGATCATCATCTTTTTGATCTCAACAATGGCCTTGCCAGGATTCAGCCCTTTCGGGCAGGTGCGCGTGCAATTGAGAATGGTGTGGCATCGGTAGAGCCGGAACGGGTCCTCCAGATCATCCAGCCGTGCACCGCTCGCCTCGTCGCGGCTGTCGGCCAGCCAGCGCCAGGCCTGCAGCAGCACGGCCGGTCCCAGGAATCGGTCCGCGTTCCACCAATGGCTCGGGCAGCCCGAGGTGCAGCAGAAGCACAGAATGCATTCCCAACTGCCATCGAGCTTGCGACGCTCCGCGATGGACTGCAGCCTCTCCTTCTCGGGCTCAGGCGTCTTGGTCTTCAGCCAGGGCTCAACGAGGCTGTATTGCGCAAAGGCGTGCGTCAGATCAGGAACGAGATCCTTGATGATCCGCATGTTGTTCAGCGGATAAATGGTAGGACGCTCGCGCGTCTGGGATACGAATCGCGTGCACGCCAGCCAGTTTGTCCCATCGATGTTCATGGCGCAGGAGCCGCACACGCCCTCACGGCAGGAGCGGCGAAAGGTAAGCGTCGAATCGATCTTGTTCTTGATCCAGATCAGGACGTCAAGAACCATGGGGCCGCAGTCATCGAGATCGACCTCGAATGACTCCAAGCGCGGGTGGCTCCCGGAATCCGGATCGTAGCGATAGATCTCAAACGTCTTGACACGCGTGGCGCCGGCTGGCGCCGGCCACGTCCGTCCACACTCGATGCGCGATTCCCTCGACACGCCAAAATTTCTGGGCAGCGGGAAGCGTTTGAGCAGGGTAGTGCGTGGCAGTTGCTCGGATGAACGGATGATCATTGCGCGGCCTCCCGCGATGCGGCGTGACGCGCGCACTCCGGGAGGCGAAAACTCCGGACGGCTCGCCCACCCCCACACCTGCCCAGACTCACGAGTGCTCCCTCGCGTATTAGCCGTTGGATGAGCGCTCGGGAAACCGCGAGGACCGAGTGCTCACCAAGCGAGATGTCGTGGCAATGAGCGTGACTCAAGCGACGCTCACAGGAGGCGCTTTGCGGGCGCGGTCTTCACAGTCAATCACTTGCGATCCGTCTTTTCGGTTGTAGGCTCAGCGGGCGTCTCACTCTCTGGCTCCTCCTCTTCCTGTTCGATCTCGATTCGATCGGAGTAACCCAGCTGCTTAGCCCATCTCGTGCTCAGCACAAATGGACTGAAAAGGCTTCGCATTCGCGGCCACCATGGACGATGATCCTCCACCATAAATCCTCCTACGCGCTCGGTCGACCCCACGTTTGGCGCCTCGAGCGCTGATTCGAGTGTGCGCGAGGATCTCCGATTCGACAAACGACTAATACTGGTCCGATCCATCGGATTCGTAGATCGAAGCCTCGTGAGAGGGCCGAATAGCCGTGCCGTGCAGGAGTACATCGCCGCGAAACTGGGCTCTGCGCCACGTGGGTTTCTCGCCGTGGCCGCTGGCGGCTGCCGTCGCGACGTCGGAATTCCTGGGTTCAGTGGAAGAGTGCTCGTATGTGCATCCGTTGGAGATCGGGGATCGATCCTCAACCTGCGCCCCTATGCCGCCGATCGAAACCCCGTTGTGCTCTGAGGCCGCCTCCGCCGCGACCCGTCGGATCGTCGCCAGCGCCAGCGAGAGCGGTTCAGACTCCACCTTCGCCGGAAAGCACAAGTACGCAGGCAGCCGGAACTCCGGTGCGCCAGCGACGCGACGCACCCGGCCGGTCAGCTCGTGCTCGCGGAGCATCCGCGCGGGGAAGTAGCCGGTTCCACCGTATGCGACCAAGCGCTGCAGCGCGAGCCAACCGATGTTGACCGTGAGCGCGGCACCGACGAAATTGGGGAACGCGCGGCAGTGCTGGGCAAAGAAAGCGGCGCCCCAATCGACATAGATGTAGTCGCTCGCCGGTTCGCGCGGCGGATCCGATCGCGTGGACACCATCACGAGCCGCTCCTCCAGCAGGGGTTCAACGGTCAGCCCCGGCCTAGCCTGCGGCGCATTCATCACGCAGATGCTGGAGCGGCCATCGATCAAGGTCTGAGTCAGCTCTTCGTCCAAGCCCACCATCGCGCGCACCGCCACATCCGGAGCCAGCGATGCGAAGATCGGCAACCAGCTCAGCAATAGATTCTCCCATAGGCTGCTCTCGCCACCGACCGTCAGCGTGGCACGAAATCCCTTGATGATGCCGAGCTCCTGGCGCGCCTGCTCGACGGTACGCGTCAACAGCGTGGCGTGTCGTTGGAATCTCTGGCCGACGGATGTCAGCGTCGCTCCGGCTTTGTTTCGAACGAACAGCTCGGCCCCGAGCGTTTCCTCCAGACGCTGGATTCGCGTGCTCACGGTCGACTGTGTGACATGCAGTCGCTGGGAGGCCTCCACGAAGCTACCGGTGGCAATGACGACGAGGAATGTGCGGGCGAGCTCGGTATCCATCTGGGTGCATCTGTCAATGAATTCGCGGGTATGTCAGTCCGTCGACTTCCACGGAGCGACCCAAGGTGCCTTGGCGCCACTGGAGCGGTCTCCGGGCTCGGCTGATTGGGTGGCAGTTCTCGCGCATGCCTCCTCGGGGCCCCACGCGCCCGACGTCGCGTGCACAGGGGCCGCCGGCAGTCGCATCGTGAACTCGCTGCCTCGATTGTGGCCGTCGCTGCTCGCATCGATCGTTCCGTTGTGCAATTCCACCAGTCGCCGTGCGAGTGCGAGCCCGATGCCGAGGCCTCCTTGGGGCCGATTGAGCGAATGCTTGGACCGAAAGAACAGGTCAAAGACGTGAGGCAGGTCCTCCGCTGTGATGCCAAGTCCATTGTCCTGGATGCGCAACACCGCATGGTCTGCGTCGCGTGCGAGTCGTAAGGTGATTTGACCTCCAACGGGCGAGTACTTGCTGCTGTTGTCGAGCAAGTTCGCCACGACCTGCGTGAGGCGAATGGCGTGGCCCCGGACTAGCACGGCGTCCGCGGGCAGGTGCACCGCGAGCCCCTGACATTGGACTCGGAACTGATGGCCGAGATCCTCGACTGCGTCGGCGACGACTCGCGACAGATCGACCGCCTCGTCCATCTCGGGGACTGCGACGTTGAGGCGCGAAATGTCCAACAGATCGTCAACGAGGTGAAGAGCGATATGCAGTTGTCGATCGAGCAAGTCCCGTGTCTTCGCGAGAGAGAGCGAACTCGGGGCGGCGCGGCAGCTCTGGAGCACATTCGCCATCGCAGCAAGCGGGCTGCGCAGTTCGTGGACAATCATCGCGACGATTTCATCGCGGTGGGAAGTGGAATCGAGCCTCGCGTGCAGATCATGCTCAGTCCCCGGCTGCGACGCTTGCCGCCAGTCCATGGCGCGTGTGCGATGCGCCCCGCCGATGGGGACACCGGGGTTCTGAGAGGGTGAAGGCTCACTCATAGCCATCTCCAATGGTGGGGTGGGGCGCACTCACGCGCGACCTGCGTCGTTGGCCACATGAAGTTGTTGCGGCGTGTCATGGGGCGAGCGGCGAGCATCCGGCGGCGGCAAGCCTTGGCGTCGCGATTCAGCGCTTCGTCCGCCGCCCCGGTGGGAAATTCAGCGCGTAACTCCTTGAACAGCGGGGGATTCATGGGGCTTTTCTTCATCGTGAACGCGCCGGGCGGACGAGTCCGCGGGGATCCAATCGGCTCCCCCTAACGGACGGTCATCTTCCGGTCGCGGGGACTTGGAGGGAATCGGAGGGCCCACCAAAACGGGGTGGTGGAATCCACTATGTCGTTCGGGCGAATGAGCTTGCCCATCGTTCATTCGAATCGCAGATGTAACGCTCAGACACTCGGAATTTCAACGTGTTAACATAATTCAGAAGCCAGGGGGATGTGCCCTACCGTGAGGCCTAAAGCAAAACAAGGGCGTTTCGGTAGAAACGCCGGGAAACCTCTGGCTAAACGTTCAACCGCTCGCCGAGGCATCCCCTTCACACCCCGTGCCCCGGCGGCAACTCGCGCAGCGAAAGAGAGCGTGCGGGCGCCACCGCGCGCTGCGCCACGGCCACTCCCGCGCGGCCATGCGACGAGGTTTCTCATCGTCGTGATCGGCGCATCGGCGGGAGGCTTGGACGCCTTTACTAAGTTCTTCGCCCACATGAGGGCGGACAGTGGAATGGCTTTTGTGCTTATTCCGCATCTGGATCCTTCGCACAAAAGCCTCATGGCCGAACTGTTGGCGAGACACACGGCCATGCCGGTGCTGCAAGCGGAGCATCGGATGCCGATTCGTCCCAACCACGTCTACATCATCCCCCCGAACAAGTACCTGGCGATCAACGGCCGCCGCCTGATGCTGCGCCGGCCGCCCAAGTCGGGCGTCGGGCAGATCGCGATTGATTTCGCGCTGCGCTCACTGGCCGAGGATCAGCAGGAAGATGCTATCGGCATCGTGCTCTCGGGCACCGGCAGTCATGGCACGGTGGGGCTCAAGGAGATCAAGGCGGCCGGCGGTTTAGTGCTGGTGCAAGACCCGGCGAGCGCCGAGCACCCCCAGATGCCGCGCAGTGCACTCGAGTCGGGAATGGTCGTGGACTACGTGCTGGCCCCGGCGCAGATGCCTGACGCGCTGATCGCATACGCACAACGCGTTTCTCGCAAGAGTCCGGGGGAGACCGAGGCGCCGGATGCCAACACGCTCGCAGCGCTCGATGTGATCCTCGGGCTGCTTGCGACACGCACCAAACACAACTTTCATCATTACCGCAAGAACATGATCTTGCGTCGCATTCAGCGACGCATGCTTCTGTTGCGGATCGAGGACATGCGCAAATACATCGCACGCCTGCACAAAGATGCAGACGAGCTGACGACCCTGCGCCGGGATCTGTCGATTGGGGTGACCGAGTTCTTCAGGGAGTCGGAGGCGTTCGACGTTCTGGCAAAGCGCGTGATACCGAAGCTGATCCGTCGCGCGAGCGCCAATACGCCGGTGCGCATCTGGGTCCCTGCCTGTTCAACAGGCGAGGAGGCCTACTCGATCGCCATTCTATTCATCGAGCGGTTCAAAGCCGCCGGGAAGGAGGTGTACCTGCAGGTGTTTGCCTCCGACATCTCCGAGGAGTCCCTGACGATCGCGCGGCGAGGCATCTATTCGGAAAGCGTTGTCGATTCGGTGTCCCCGAAGCGATTGAGGGGCTTTTTTTCCCGGATCGATCTACATCGCTACCAAGTCAGCAAGCAGCTGCGCGACACCATCTTGTTCGCGCCACAAAACCTCATCGCCGATCCACCGTTCTCGAGGCTGGACCTGATCAGTTGCCGCAATTTTCTGATCTATCTTGAAGCCGACACTCAGACGAAAGTGATCTCTCTCCTGCACTATGCGCTGAATCCGGTCGGCTACTTACTGCTCGGTCCCACTGAGTCCGTTGGCCCTTCGGCCGCGGAGCTATTCGAGCCGATCTCCAGTAAATGGCGCATCTACAGTCGAACCGGCTCGGTACATCAGGGCTTGGTGAGCGCTTCGATCACTGCGTCCAGTTGGCGACGGGCGGCCCTGCGACAGCCGCAGCCGATGCGGCGAAGTCTCGGCAGCGTCACCGAGCTGATGCAAAAGGTGCTGCTGGGCGAGTTCATGCCGGCCGCCATGCTGGTGAATCGTAAATACGAGATCTTGTCGGTTCAGGGGCCGGTGGTGAACTATTTGGACATCCCCCCTGGCCAGTTGACCCACGACTTGATGGCCATGATCCGCGAGCCGCTGCGCGCCAGGATCCGCGCGAATTGCCAGAAAGCCATCCGCGAGGGCGGTACGGTCCGCGACGGGAATGCCCAGGTCCGGCGCGAGGGGCGTTATCTACCCTGCACGATTTCGGTGCGCCCGATAACCGAGCTCGAGGGAGCCAAGGGTCTGCTCCTGATCGTATTCGAGAACCGTGCGCCCGCGCGCGGCCCCCGCTCACGGCGCCCGGACGCAGCTCAAGATAGCGCTGACATGCGCCTCCTCGAAAATGAGCTGCATGCGACGCGCGAAGAGCTGCAGCAGACCGTTGCTGAGCTGGAGAGCTCGAACGCAGACCTCAAGTCCTCCAACGAAGAAGTCATGTCGATGAACGAGGAGCTGCAGTGTGCGAATGAAGAGTTGGAGACCTCCAAAGAAGAGCTGCAATCGTTGAATGAGAATCTCTCCAGCCTCAACCATCAGCTCGAAGGTAGGGTCACCGATCTGAATGCGGCCAACAACGATCTGACCAATCTCATGGTCGCCACCGACATTGCGATCGTCTTTCTCGATCGCAAGTTGCGCATCAAGCGCTTTACACCCCCCGCGGAGAAGCTCCTGAGTCTTCTGCCGAGCGATGTCGGCCGATCGTTCGACGAGTTTGCGCAGCGGTTGCCGGACGACCGATTGGTAGAGGAGTCACGCCGTGTCATGGCTGCAGGGATTTCCTTCGACAGAGAAATCCGCTTGGGAGGTGATCGCGCGTACTTGCGCCGGATTCGACCCTATCGCGCCGCGGAGGGCCCGATCGGTGTCGTGATCACGTTTATCGATGTGACTGAACGGGTGGAAGCGGAGGCACAGAGCCGGCGCTTTGCGGCCGTGTTGCGGGACTCGAGCGATGCGATTGCGCTACTGACTCTCGATGGCCGGATCGCCGCCTGGAATCGAGGCGCCGAGACCCTGTACGGCTATCTGGAAGCCGACGCGAAGAGGATGAGCCATCACGAACTGGCCACCGAGGAAGATCGCGAACATACGCGCGATATCATCCGGCGCGTGGCGCGGGGCGAAGTCTTGCCCTCCTTCGAAGCGCAACGACGGACTCGGGATGGTCGGGTGATTGACGTCTGGGTGACGGTCACGCTGCTGCGGGATGCAGCGGGCAAGCCCGCGCTGCTCGCGACGACCGAACGAGACATCAGCGCCGAACGGCGCTCAGCACGGCAGATACGCGCGATTCTGGACTCTACGCCCGATGCCGTGGTCACGATCGATCAAGCCGGGAAGATCATCACTTTCAATCAATCTGCCGTGCGCCTCTTCGGTTATCGTGCCGATGAGGCTATTGGCCGGAGCGTTGGCTTGCTGATGCCTCCACGCGAGCGCACACAGCATGAGGCTTACTTGGCTCGTTATCACCGAACCCACGAGCCGCACATCATCGGCAAGCCTCGGGAGCTCAACGCGCGCCACAAGGATGGCAGCCTGTTTCCGATCCGCTTGTCCGTCGTCGAGATCGAGAGTCTGGGTCTCTTCGCCGGGTTCGTTCATGACTTGGCGGCGGCGAAGGCGTTGCAAGAGGAGATCTTGCACGTCGCCATGCTCGAGCAGCTGCGCATTGGCCAGGAATTGCACGACGGCACGCAGCAGGAGCTCACGGGACTGGGCTTGCTGGCGCACAACCTCAGCGAAGCGTTGACTCGGCTGGGCTCGCACACAGAGGCGAAGCTCGCATCCAGGCTCGCCAGCGGGATCGCTCAGACCAATCTGCACGTCCGTTCGCTCGCGCACGGCCTGGTGCCCGTGCCGATCGATGCGGAATCCCTTCCGGCGGCGCTGGAAGAGTTGGCCAAGAGCACGCGGGGGACCTACGGCGTTTCATGTCGGCTCGAGTGTCCCGAGCCCGTGCGGGTGGGAAACGCGACGGCGGCAACCCATCTTTACCGCATTGCTCAGGAAGCTGTGGCCAATGCGGTGAAACATGGCAGACCTGAAGCAATTTCGATCCGGATCAGGCGTACCGACACCGATCTCGTGCTCGAGGTCGCGGATAACGGAGCAGGCATCGTACCGGGGACGTCTCCACACGAGGGTGCAGGCCTACGCCTGATGAAACACCGCTGCGCTGTCATCGGAGGACGCCTTACGCTGCAGCAACAGGACGGCGGCGGTACGCTCGTCGCCTGTGCTATCCCGCGATCGGGTTGGTCGTAGGTGAACGGCAGGAGGCGTGTCGTGCGATGAACGATCCGGTACGCGTGCTGATTGTCGACGACCACCCGCTGGTGCGCGAAGGTCTCATAGTACGAATATCCGCACAGCCGGACCTGGAGGTTTGCGGCGAGGCCTCCGACGTCGATCAGGCGCTGTCGTTGACAAGCACCACTCGCCCGGCGCTGGTGATCGTCGATCTGGCGCTGAAGGGCAGTAACGGTCTGGATCTGATCAAGAAGGTCAGGGCGAGTGAGGTGAGTCCCAAGATTCTCGTGGTCAGCGCCTACGACGAGGTGTTCTTTGCCGAGCGCGCTCTGCGGGCGGGTGCACAGGGGTATATCAATAAGCAGGAAGCGCAAGGGTCGATCATCGATGCGATCCGCACGTTACTGCGTGGCGAGCTCTATCTGAGCCTCAACATGACTCAGCGGCTCACTGACCAGGCGCTCTTCGGCAGCCGGGCCTCGCGCGGCATCGAAGGTTTGAGCGACCGTGAGCTGGAGATCTTCGAGCTCATTGGGCGTGGTTACGCGACGCGCCTCATTGCCGAGCAACTGCACCTCAGCATACATACGATTGAATCCCATCGGGAGAAAATCCGTACCAAGCTGAGGTTGCGCAATAGCACCGAGCTGCTTCAAAGCGCCGTGCAGTGGGTGCTCGAGAACCGCAGTTAGCGTTGGCCGAACAGTTAGTGCCACGAGGTGCCGGTGTCGCAGCTCTGCGCGCATTGATCCGAACCTTCCGAACTAACAACATGAGCCGGCACACTCTCCAGGTGCTAAATCTGCCTGTCAGCGGGCCCAGTGGGCGGCGTGCACGCCCGCAGATGCCCACAGGGCAGGCCGTGACGAACACCATGAGAAGGTTGCGGGCCGTGTTCCGTATCCATCGGCGTTTCCGATGCATGACGCCTATTCTTATCGCTTGTAAATCCGTCAATCGGGCCTAGGGTGAGGCAATTGGGATTTTGCGATTGAGAGTTTTTGCCCGGCCGCTCGCTGTAGCAAGCCGGCTATTGTGGGCGACTACGGGGTTCGCAGACCCAGAGGCAGCTCACCGGAAGGAGATTGTGATGGTTACTCTCGCAGATGCGAAAAACGTCATAGCGGCCGCCGAGAGAAAGGCGAATGAACTCGAACAACCGATGAACATTGCCGTCGCCGACGCCGGCGGCCATCTGATCGCTCACGTGCGAATGGACGAGGCCTGGATGGGCAGCATCGATATCGCCATCAAGAAGGCTTTCACCGCGCGCGCCTTCGACATCTCCACCAAAGATCTGGCGACGTTCTCGCAGTCGGGCGGGCAATTTTTCGGGATCCATGCCTCCAACGACGGTCGAGTGATGATCTTTGCAGGCGGTGTGCCGCTCAAACGAGACGGCAAGGTAGTGGGCGCCATCGGCGTCAGCGGTGGCTCGGGCGTGCAGGATCACGCCGTGGCGGAAGCGGGCGCGGCTGCGTTCAATCGACTCTGAACAAGGAGCACGTCATGGCCAGTAATCGCGGCATCGCCTACATCGGACCTGGAAAGGTTGAGGTCCAAAGCATCGACTTTCCGAAACTCATCGGTCCGGGGGGCAGGCGATGCGATCACGGCGTGATCTTGAAGATTGTGACCACGAATATCTGTGGGAGCGATCAGCACATGGTGCGAGGCCGTACCACGGCGCCCAGAGGGCTCATCCTGGGGCACGAGATCACCGGCGAGGTGATCGAGGCCGGGCGCGACGTGGAATTCATCAAGGTAGGAGACCTCGCTTCCGTGCCCTTCAACGTGGCCTGCGGCCGCTGCCGAAACTGCAAGGAGCGCGCGACGGGAGTGTGTCTGAACGTCAACACGGCGCGAGCCGGCGGCGCCTACGGTTACGTGGACATGGGCGGCTGGATCGGCGGGCAGGCGGAGTACGTGATGATTCCGTATGCCGACTTCAACCTGCTCAAGTTTCCCGACAAAGCGCAGGCAATGGAGAAGATTCAGGATCTGACTTGCCTGTCGGATATCCTGCCCACGGGTTTTCATGGCTGCGTGTCCGCTGGCGTGACGACCGGATCGACGGTGCTCATTTCCGGCGCCGGCCCCGTCGGCCTGGCCGCGGGCGCGGCCGCATTCCTGCTGGGGGCTGCGGTCGTGATCGTCGCGGACTTCAACCAGCAGCGGCTCGCACAGGCGCGCTCGTTCGGATGCGAAACCATCGACCTCTCACAGGGGGGCACGATCGGGCAGCGCATCGAGCAGATCCTGCGGGTGCCGGAAGTGGATTGTGCCGTCGATTGCGTCGGGTTTGAAGCGAAGGGGAAAGGCGGCGAGGATCAGCCGGCAACCGTTCTCAACCAGTTGATGGAAGCCACACGTCCCGCGGGCGCGATTGGGATTCCCGGTCTGTATGTCACGGAGGATCCGGGTGCCGGAGACCGGGCCGCCAGGAGCGGCAATCTCAGTATTCGACTGGGGCTTGGCTGGGCGAAGTCACACACCTTGTGCACCGGACAGACGCCGGTCATGAAGTACAACCGCGGCTTGATGATGGCGATTCTCCACGACCGTATTCACATCGCCAAGGCCGTCAATACGACGGTGATCACCCTGGATGACGCGCCGAAGGGCTATGCAGACTTTGACAAGGGAGCCGCCCAGAAATTTGTCATCGACCCGCACGGCAGCCTGAAACAGGAGCATTGAGAGGTGAATCAGGAGCGCGTGAGATGCCCCGGACGACCAGAGCTTGGCGATGGCAAATCCGCCTCACGCGAAGCTCGACGCCGAGGTCTTCCCTGTCAATCATCGACGAGAGCAGCAAGGCGGCCGGCCTGGATACGGCCCTCAGACCTCCCCTTCAGGTATGCGTACAGCCCTTCCCAGTTGTCCGTCGCCAGTTTGCTGGAGCTGTAGGCCGGCATTCCCTTCTCGGCGCGCCCGTTCAGGAGCGCGACGCGAAATTCCTCCTTCGTACGGGTCTTCAGCGACACCAGAAGCGAGGGGCCCACCAAGCCTTCCTGCGCAGCGCCGTGGCAGCGGTCACACGCCAGCGCGCGCCAAGTTTTCCAGCCCGCCAAGGTCTTTGCGTCGACCTTGTTGCCGTCCTTTACCGTATAGAGAGGGGCGGCCGGCAGCGTCGCCACGACGAGAAGAGCTAACACGAGAAAGGAGATCGACTTGAGGTCTCGCATGAAAGCTCTCCCGGTCGAGCCTCGTACGGTAACAAACGACGACACAGATTTCGCCTCGCCTTTTGCTGCCTTGCAGTGGCGCCGGAGCGTCAAGAGCGCAACTTCGGCTGCACGTCGCAATAAACGTTCCACAGCCGGTCGCCGCTGCCGGCATGACTTCCCGGACTCCCATTCGCTAACGCGCTTCTTTTGGCAGCCCTTTGCGACGTCATGCCCAGGCAGGGCTGGAGCCGGAGGACCTGCCGACGCGCCGCCTTGCGGCAAGGCTTTGTGCCCGGCAGATTCGGCGCGCCAGCCTCCTTAGGAGAAGCGACATGTTTTACGAGAATATTTCGAATTGTTGGAAGTCATCGAACGACGGTAAGCTCCTAGCAGACATCCAACCGATGCCTGTTCGGATTCTCTCGAAATCGAACGGCGTATCGTTTGGCACGCTCGATGGGTTCGGGTTCCTGAGAGGAGGTTTGAAGTGAGCGAAACGTCTGCCCGCCTGAGCTGCAGTGAACGCGAGCGCCTGAAGCGCTTCGTGACTGCATGGGAGAATAGATTGACAGTGGATGGCGAGCATGTCGCAGCACTGCGCGCTCGATTGGAGTCTGCATCGGTCGTTTCCGCCGCTGAGGTTCCGGGCGATCTCGTGACGTTGCACAGTCAGGTTCTGGTTCGAGACATCGAAAGCGGCCGCACGTTTTTCTGGACCGTGTTTCTGCCAGCGGATGAAGAGGTGGCGACCACCGCCCGGTCACCCCTGTCCTGGTCGGGCGCGACGATGTTGGGGAGGCGCTCGGGCGATGAGTTTGAGTGGCGCTCGCGCAGTGATAGCCGGCGAGTGCGAATCGAAGCGGTGCTGTTCCAACCCAAGGCGACACAGGGGGATCGTTCGGAGGTCGGTGATTCGCGCGCGGCTCGCAGGGAGCCCGCACAATGCACAGTCGGGCGCAGGCAATCGTCTGAGTCTGGAAAGCGCAGCTCCAAGCAGCGCGCGGCGAACGCGATCGGATCGGAGGCAGCCCGGACGTGACTATTTGGCAGAATGTGGGACGCGTGCAAAAGGCGCGCGCGAGGCGCAGTCCTCGTTGGGAGGAATGCCCGAACGCCCCGGGCGTGCTCTGTGAGATGTGGGGCGCTGCGCAGCTCGATCATGAGAATACGGCAAGGCCGATGCGCCTCGATCTGATTCCCAATGCGGCGCAGCCTCGTGAGAGGCAGCCAGCGGTGATCTCTCGCCGCGACGATCAGGGCTATGACGAGATCGACCGCAGACTGCTCGATACGTTTCCGGCAAGTGACGCGGTCGCGCGCTACTGAGGCGCGGCTGCCAGCCTTGTGGCAGCCGGCGCTCTGAGAAATGAAGTACTGCGGCGTGCGAGCGAATGAAGGATCGGACAACGAGGAGATCGAGATGAGAATCCTTTGTGCCACAGATCTGTTACCCAAAAGCGAAGCCGCAGTTGACCGGGCAGGCATGATGGCGCGGCAACTTGGCGCGCGCCTTTGCATCGTGCACGTGCTGGCGTTTGAAGGCGACGAGCGCAAGGCGCGTATCGCACTCGTGCAAATGGAGAAGCGCACTCGTGCGAGGTTGGGGAATGATGGCATTGCGCCGACCATCATTCTGCGATGCGGAAACCGCGTTTCGCAGCTAATCCGCGTCCTGCAGCAGGTCGCGCCTGATCTGATCGTCCTGGGCCCGCGGCGCTGGCGCTCGGTGCGCGAGCGACTGGGCGAGACGCTCGCTGCAAGGATTTTAAGTGCTCATCGCTGTCCATTGCTGATCGTGAGGCACGAGTCCGCTGGCAATTACCGCAACATTCTGCTAGCGCTCGACTTGTCCCCTGCCGCGAAGGAGATCATACGGACGGCGCAATCCATCGTGTTGGAATCCGGCGTAAAAGCATCCGTCGTCCATGCCTTTGAGCCCCACTATGGGACGCTCCCCTACATACCCAGAGGTATGGAAAGCGTCGGTGCTGCGAATAGTCCCGAGAGAGCGGAGGCGGAGCGCGCAGTGCGGCGCCTGCTCGCAGATCCCGGCGACGGGCTGATCGACAGCAACCTCATCCTCTCTGCGGCCTTCCCAGCCGAAGCGATTGTGAGCTCGGTCAAGCGCGTGCAAGCAGACCTGCTGGTAATGGGCACAAGGGGTTACGGGCGCTTTCGCCGGGTGCTGCTGGGCAGCACCGCCAGCCAGGTGCTGGACGCGGTCCCTTGCGATGTCTTGCTGGTACCCCGGGGAGCGACGCAGGAAAGTCGTGGGCGGGCCCGCTCCGAGCTCGAGCCTGACCGAACCGTGGGAGCTGTCTCAACGCACCGGCGCCTTCGAACGGAGCACGCTCGCACGCATTAGGAGCATGGCGGTCATGGGGGAGGTCATCACGAGAAAGGCGCTGATCAGGATCTCATGCACTATCGGGCGATGAGCGAGAGCAGAGGAGATGAGCATCGAGACGATCAGCACACAGCCCATGCCGAGCGTATTGCCCATGGAAGCTCCGTGCATGCGCGCGTAGAAGGGTGCCAGCCTCAAAAGTCCAAGCGACCCGATGAGGGTCAGCAGGCCGCCGAGGATCAGGAGCAGGGTTGCCGGCAGCAGGACCGCCAGGGGCAGTTCGTTCGTCGTCATGGCTCGATCACCTCGCCGCGCAGGAGGAACTTCGCCAGGGCGACTGAACCGACGAAGCCGAAGAGAGCGATCAGTAGTGCGATGTCCGTATACACCGTGGTGCTCGTGCGGATTCCGAGCATTAGAAGCATGAGCATGCCGTTGACGTAGAGCGTATCGAGGGCCAGGACGCGGTCCTGGGCAGTTGGCCCGCGCAGGAGCCGGATCGTGGCAAAGGTCATCGCGAGGGCAAAGCAAAACTGCGCGAACGTGACGGCGAACTCGAACAAAGCGCTCATTCGAAGATCTCCCTCAGCGGCCGTTCGTAACGCTGCTTGATCGTGTGCAGCCACTGCTTCTCGTCCTGAAGATCGAGGACGTGCAGGGTAAGTGTGTGCCCGTCGCGAGCGAGCTCGACCCAGACCGTGCCGGGCGTCGAGGTGATGATAGCCGCGAGCACGGCCAGTCCGTGCGGATCGCGCAAATCGAGCGGAACCTGCAGGAAACCGGATCTGACTTTGCGGTGGCGCACGAGCCCCAGGATGATGCACGCGACGGCGATATTCGAGCGCACGATGTCGAGCAGCACTCGCGATGCGAGGTGCAGCGCCACCAGAGGTTTGCGTAAATGCGGCTGCACCGGCCGCGCCGCACGTAAGGCGAAGGTCACTCCTACCGACAGGAGTACGCCGAAAGCGACTTGAGGGAGTGCGAGGGTGTCTTGGAGGATGAGCCAAATTGCCAGGAGCCCGATCATGAGAAGAATCGGTGGCCTTCTCACGGCGCGCCCTCCGGCGCATCGGCCAGAACCGCACGAATGTAGGCCTGAGGATCGCTCAACAGCTGGGCGGCCGAGTCGACGTACTTCATCACGGGGCCTGCCGCGGCCGTGAGCCCGATGCACAGCAAGATCAGAAACGCGACTGGTCCGGCCTCGATGACGCGCAAGCGCGGCGTCGCGCGGCCCGTCACGCTCCAGAACAGTCGCATGCCGATGCGGCTCATCGCGAGCAGTCCTGCGAAGCCCCCTGCCAGCAACACACCGATGAGCAGCCACGCCCGGAACGTATCGCCACTCCTCGACAGCGTTGCGAATGCTCCGGAGAGCAACGCCAGTTTGCCGACGAAGCCTGCCAGCGGCGGCATCCCGGTGACGAGCAGCGCGCAGCCGACGAATGCAAGTCCGAGGAACGCCATGGCGGAGGGAATAGCGACGCCGACTTCGGCGTCCGGCGGATGCGGATCTGGAGGCTCGCCGACCCTGAACGCGGAGTACGTGACCGGTTGCGCTGAAGGCGAATTCGCGGTTTCGGGCGTCATGGTCCGCATGCGTTCCGTCATTCCCGTCAGCATGAAGAGCGCGCCGCTCGCCAGCACCGAACCGAGCAGGTAGAACAGAGCGGGCGCGATCATTGTCCCCGGCGCGAGGCCAATCGCCGCGAGCATCGTGCCGGAGGACAGGATGACGTTGAACGCGGCTACCCGCTGCAGTTGGCGCGACGCCAGGATTCCGGCGATGCCGAAGACCATTGTCGCTATGGCCCCATAGAACAGCCAGGTCCCACCGAGCGGCGCCACCGAATACTCCAGAAGCGAACCGAGTCGCAGAATGGCGTAGACACCGACCTTGGTCGTGATCGAGAACACGGCCGTGACGGAAGGAAGGGCCGCCGTATAGGCACCCGGCAGCCAGAAATTCAGCGGCCAGCTGGCGGCTTTGACCAGAAAGGCAATGGCGAGGATCGCGGCTCCCGCGTCGGCGATGCCACGATCGCCATTCTGCAGGGAGGGCCACCGGGCGGCCATATCCGCCATGTTCAGCGTCCCGAGGATGCTGTAGATCATGGCGACGCCGATCAGGAATGCAAATGAGGCACAGAGGTTGATGACGATGAAGTGCAGCGCGGTCCTCACGCGCTGCGTTCCCGCCCCGTGCAGGAGCAGAGCATAGGATGCGGCGAGGAGGATCTCGAAGAACACGAACAGGTTGAACACATCACCTGTCAAGAATGCGCCGTTCAGACCCATCAGCAGCAGTTGCAGCAGCGGGTGATAGTACACGCCGAGTCGATCCGAGCGGGCGATCGAATAGACGAGGACGGGCAGGGCCAGCAGAGCATTCAGAACGAGCATCAGTGCCGAGAGGCGATCCACGACCAGCACGATGCCAAAGGGTGCCCGCCATCCGCCGATCGTATAAGTGCCGATTCCTTCAGCCCAGACGTGAGGCACCGCGTCCGTCGTGAAGTAAAGCAACGTGGTAGCGGCCAGGAGCTGACCCAGGCTGGATCCAAACGCGATCACCAGCGGCAGGGTGCGTTGCGATTCGGCAAACAGCAGGATGATCGCGGCCGCGGCGAGCGGAATGAGGATCGGGAGGACCGGCAAGTGCTGCAGCCAGGGGCTCACGTGTCGCTCTCCTGACCGTCGACGTGATCAGTTCCTGACAATCCACGCAAGGCGAGCAGTACCACCAAAGACAGGGCCGTGGTCGCGAATCCAATCACGATCGCGGTCAACACCAGAGACTGCGGCACCGGGTCAGCGAACCGCGCGGGGTCTGCGGTGCCGTCAGCCCCGATGATGGGCGGTCTGTCGATCATCAGCCGGCCTGCGGCAAAGATGAACAGGTTGACCGCATAGGAAAGGAGCGAAAGGCCCATGAGCACTTGAAAGGTGCGCGCCCGCAGCAGTAGCCAGGTTCCCGAGGCTACCAGCACCCCGATCACGAGCGCGTAGACGATTTCCATCGGGTCTCCACGTCAGTTTCGACGGTCGGACTGCGCCGGGCGCTGTGACCGGCGTCTTCGGGTAGCACATGGCGCCGGCTGCGCAATGCCTGGTGCGCCAGCGCGATGAGCATCAGGCCGGTCGCCCCGACCACGAGCGCGTAGACGCCGATGTCAAACAGGAGCGTGCTCGAGAGATGTAGTTGTGCGAATCGTAGGTGCAGATCCCACCGCATGCTCGTGAGAAAGTTGCTGGACACCAGCCAGGCACCCGTACCCGCGGCCGCCGCGGAAAGTAGCCCGGCCGCCATCCAATATTGAGGGTGGAGGCGGATCCGTGACTCGATCCACCTCGTCCCGAAGATCATGTATTGCACGATGAAGGCGATCGATATGATCAGACCGCCGACGAATCCTCCACCGGGTGCGTCGTGGCCACGCAGGAGAAAGAATATCGAGACCACGCTGGCCACCGGCAGCAGCAAGCTGCCGAAAACCGCTGGCACCCGCATATACCCGTGTGGCAGAGCGTCCTGCGTGTCGTGAGGCCCGACCCCTTCCACGGGGTCCTGCTCCTGCTGCTGCGGCATCTCGATGCTTTCCGGCGCAGGACGGAAGCGCCGCAGCAGCTTATAGACGGTCAGGGCGACGATACCGACGACCGTGATCTCTCCCAGAGTGTCAAAGCCCCGGAAGTCGACCAGAATCACGTTGACGACGTTGTGCCCACCGCCGCGCGGGAGCGCGTTCTCGATGAAAAACGTTGAGATGCCAGGGTGCCGCGGCCGGGTGAGCATCGCGTACGCCAGCGCGGCCATCCCAACGCCGGCAAGCGCGGCAAGCGCAAAGTCTCGTGTGCGGCGCAGGCGCGTACGCGCTGTCTGTTGGCGCGCATCGGTCATCGCGAGGCGCTTGGGCAGCCAGCGTAGGCCGAGCAGAATCAATACCAGCGTGACCACCTCAACACTGATCTGCGTGAGCGCGAGGTCGGGCGCGGAGAACCACGCAAAGGTCAGGCAGGTGGCGAGGCCCGTCCCACCGACCATGACGAGCGCGGCCAACCGGTGAAACTTGGCCTGTAGGGCCGCACCGCAGGCGCACGCCGAGCTGACGAGGGCCAGCAGCGCAAAGGCCGGATGAATCGGCGATACGCTGCGGGGATTGGCGAAGGTCAGCTCGCGCAGCGTCGTCGCGGCAATAGCCACGACCGTCAAGGCGAGCACAGCCAGTTGGGCCTGCTGGCGAGGCGAGTAGAGCAGGTGCATCACACGGTCAGCCGTGCGTATCAGACGGACGATCAGGACCTCGAAGTTGCGTTTGCCATCCGCCAGCTGCGCGAAGGGTGCCGGGCGCAATGCGTGATCCCAACGCCGGTACAACCACGTATACAGGACGACACCGCCGGCGAGGGCCAGGGCGCTCATGAGAAGAGGCGTCGTAAATCCATGCCATACGGCGAGACTGTAGGCAGGCACACTCGTTCCAAGGATCCCCCGCATGGCTGTGTTGAGATAAGGACCTATGGTTACAACAGGCAGCGTGCCGACGAGCACGCACGCCACGACGAGCAGGGTGCTCGGCGCCAGCATCCAGCGCGTGGGTTCGTGGGGAGTGCGCGGCAGATCAACAGCCAGGGGTCCCATAAAGACGCGATGGACGAACCGGACCGAGTAGGCGACGCTGAACACTCCTGCGAGAGTCGCCGCGACGGGCAGCCCGATACGAATCGGCAGAGCATCACCGGCGAACATCGTTTCGGAAAAAAACATCTCTTTCGAGAGAAATCCGTTCAACAGGGGCACGCCAGCCATGGCTGCAGCGGCGACCGTGGCAAGCGTCGCGGTGATCGGCATCGCGTGTGCCAGGCCGCGCAGCCGCGTGAGATCGCGGGTACCCGACTCGTGGTCCACGATGCCGGCCGCCATAAAGAGCGAAGCCTTGAACGTCGCATGGTTCATCATGTGGAAAACGGCCGCGACCAGCGCGAGCGGGCTGTCCATACCCAACAGCAGCGTGATGAGCCCGAGATGACTGACGGTCGAATACGCCAGCACGCCCTTCATATCGCGCTGGAAGGTGGCCGCGAATGCGCCGAGAAGTAGCGATGTCAGGCCGACTGTGCAGACAATCCCGAACCACAGACCGGTGCCTGCGAGCACCGGCCAGAGTCGAGCAAGCAGGAAGACGCCGACTTTCACTATGGTGGCTGAATGCAGATAGGCGGAGACCGGAGTCGGTGCCGCCATCGCGTGCGCCAGCCAGAAATGGAACGGAAACTGGGCACTCTTCGTGAACGCGGCGATCAGCACCAGAATGAGAATGGCCGGATACCAGGGATCGCGGCGGATCAAATCACCGGAGGCCAACACGACGTCGAGCTCGTAGCTCCCGGTGATCCGTGCCAGCATCAGTACCGCGGCCAACAGACACAGCCCCCCGAACGCCGTGACCAGCAACGCCATGGCGGCGCCGCGTCGCGCCTCGTCGCGGTGATACCAGTACGCAATCAGCATGAACGAAGTGAAGCTCGTCAGCTCCCAGAAGAGTACGAGCTGGATCAGATTGCCGGAGAGAACGACGCCCAGCATCGCACCCATGAACGCCAGAAGGAATGCGAAGAAGCGCGGCACCGGATCAGCCGGTGACATGTAATAGCGGGCGTACAGCACGACCAGCGCACCGATTCCCGTTACGAGCACGCTGAAGACCCAAGCGAAACCGTCCATGCGCAGCGTAAGGTCAAGCCCGAGCTGCGGCACCCACGAGAGGTGCGAGCGGACGGCGCCGCCGTCGATGACCTGGGGATACCGCATGGCCACGAGCGTCAAGCTCCCGAGACTGACCGCAGCGGCGAGCCACGCCTCCGCGTTCCACGCGTTGCGGGGCAGAAATGCCGCACAGAGGCTGCCCAGAAAGGGCAGCAATATGATCCAGGTGAGGGTCACCACCGGATTCTAACGGCAGCTGGAGTGCGGCTTCAGGAGTGTTCTAGCGGATCGGCGCGGAGCTCATCGGCGCGCGCAAGGGGTCCCGCGTGGGCAAACTGCGACTCAGCTGGTGCTTTGGCTCGTTGGCGGCACGGCCAGAACGTCGCATTCGATCTCGGAGAGGATCCGCTCCGCAACGCTGCCGAGCAGCAGTCGCTTCAGTCCCGTATATCCCCGGGTGCCGATCACCAGCAAGTGGGGCCGAAGGCGCTCGACGACCTTCTTGATGGCAACGAACGGCGGGCCTTCCTCGAGCACGATATTTCTCACCGAATCGCTCAAGTCGATAGACTGCAGAAACTGGTGAAGCTGCTCACGCGCCTCCTGTGCCCAGTTCGCAGAGTATTTCGTCACAGTCTCCTCCCTCACGCCTGCCCAGCCCATCATCCCTTTGTGTATTGGCTCGAAGGCATGCACGACCGAGATGCGCTCGCCCTCGAGCAAGCCGAGGCTCTTCGCGGCGCGCACGGCCCGTGCGGAAGCATCGGAGGGATCCAGAGCCAGGAGTACGGACTCATACGAGGCCAGAGTTACCGCATTGACCATCAGTACGGGACGGTTTCCGGTGCGCAGGACGCGCTCGAGGGTCGTGCCGGTGACCATGTTGCTCACTAGGCGCCGCCGGTGTACGCCCATGACGAGCAGGTCGACACTCAAGGAGTGCGCCGCCTCCACGATTGCCACGAAAATCGTCCCGCGCCGGATCTCGACCGTAGCGGTGATACCCGTCCGTTCTTGAATTGCCTCGGCGCGCGCAACGAGGGCGGCGTGCGCTTCGTCAGTTCTTCGCTCCACCATGGGGCGCGGCTGATCATCGTCCACGACGTGAAGCAGCGTCAGCTGCGCGCCGAACTGCCGGGACAGCGCAATCGCGCGATCGATCGCGAGCTCGGAGCGGAGCGAGAAGTCCGTCGCACAGAGGATTTTCTTCATACCAACAGTTGCCGCAGGCGGCTCGACCGACCTCCATCCTATGCAGCCACTCGGGCAGAATCAAACTCAGACTCAGCACGCATTGCAGTCGCTTGAATGCTCAAGATCCGAGCTCGCGGCTCAGTGCGGCTCACCTGACGCTTCGGGCTGGCCGGGGATGAGCGCTGGAGAGCAGCACCGCTGAGATAGACGATCTACGCGCCGGCCGGAAGGCGCTGCGCCGGAAGACCAGTCTGCTCTTGCTCGCTCGGCATGCCGGCGTGCGTTCGAGCGTCGACATTCGCGCCACTTTCCTATAGAACCGGCAACCGGAGGTCGTGACGTGTTGAAACGGCACTACGAGGAACGGGACGAGCGCGCGGGGCTGCCACAGTTGCGCGCGCTCGCCACCCAGGCGTTCTCGCGCGCCGCCGGCGCCCCGCTCGTTCACGGCAATCGGGTCCGCCTGCTCGAGGATGCGCGCGAGAACTATCCGGCTTGGCTGGAGGCGATCCGGGCGGCGCGACGGCACGTCCACTTCGAGATGTACTTCATCGACGAGGACGACAGCGGTTGGGAATTCGCCGACGCCCTGATCGGCAAGGCCCGCGAAGGCGTTCCCGTGCGGCTCGTCTACGACTGGATGGGTGGCTTCAGAAGGGCGACGCGAGGGTTCTGGAACGCGCTGCGCAAGGGTGGCGTGGAAGTGCGTTGCTATAACCCGATGCGGCCACAGAGCCCGCTCGGCTGGCTGTCGCGCGACCATCGCAAGTTGCTGGCGGTCGATGGTGGCGTCGGGTTCATCAGCGGGCTGTGCGTCGGATTGGGCTGGGTTGGAGCTCCGTCGCGCGGCGTCGAGCCGTGGCGCGACACCGGCATCGAGATCCGCGGCCCTGCGGTCGCCGATGTCGAGCGGGCGTTTGCGGGGACTTGGGAAGCCTGCGGCGAGCCGATTGCCGCTGGCGAGCCGCTCGGCTCGCCGCCAGCCGCCGGCGAGGTAAGTTTGCGCATCGTAGCGAGCGAGCCGGCGACCGCCGGTATGCTACGTCTGGACCAGTTCGTGGCCGCTCTCGCCCGCCAGCGCCTTTGGCTCACCGACGCCTACTACGTTGGCACGCCATCCTACGTGCAGGCCCTGCGCGCCGCGGCCCGGGATCACGTCGACGTGCGGCTTCTAGTGCCCAACAGCACCGATATACCGCTCCTGCGTCCGCTGTCGCGCGCGGGCTACCGGTTGCTTTTGGAGGCAGGCGTGCGCGTGTTCGAGTGGAACGGGACCATGCTGCACGCCAAGACCGCGGTCGCCGATGGGCACTGGGCGCGCGTGGGCTCGACCAACCTCAACGTTGCGAGCTGGTTCGGCAACCGCGAGCTCGACGCGGTCATCGAGGACGATACCTTCGCCCGTCAGATGGAGCAGATGTACGTCGACGACCTCGGCAATGCGACGGAGGTGGTGCTTGACCGCAGGCGCAAGCTGTCGGCGCTTGGCGAGCCGCGACATCCCCACCCTGCCAGAGGCAGCGGCGGCAGCACTAGCCAGGCCGCGGCCGGCGCCATGCGCATCGGAAACGCAGTGGGTGCGGCCTTTACGGACCGCCGTGTTCTGGAACCGATCGAGGCGCGGCTCGCCATCACGACAGGCTTGCTTCTGTGCGCGGTCTCAATGTTGGTCGCGTTCATCCCGCAAGCGCTGGCCTTCCCGCTCGTGGCGCTCGGCGCCTGGGGCGGTCTCGCCCTTCTATACAAAGGTTACGAGCTGCGCCGTCGGCAAAAGGACTGAGCGGCCGTCGGCGGCATCCTTCCGGACGGGCCGCCGGTCACGCATCTCACCCGATTCCCACTCCTCAACGACGACGCTCGGCAGACTGCCTCAGTTGCACGCCGCCAGCGATCGATGACAGTTAGGTAAATCCGCACCTTGGCGCAGAATATTTCGCATGGTCAGAAATTCACATGTGCGGTACAAATATCGACGTGAAGGAGAATCAGGCATGCGAACAAATGACCACCCGGCACGGTCCTTCGTTGAACACAGAAGCCAGGTCGGACTACCGTCGAAAACGCCAGATCGCTTGACGAATCGGGAGCTGTCGAGAGTTATGGAGCAAGGCGCGGACCGGGACGCGACGGATCCAGAGTACCCGCTCGAGCGGATCTGTTCTCATTGCTACGCGCCGTTTCAACTGACCTTCGCACGCCAGGCAGCGCAATTGGTGCGGGAGGCGGACGAAGTCGATGTCGAAGCGACTCACCGCGGGCTGCTGCTCAGAGGCGAGACCGAGGAAGCATTCGTGCACTCCGTGCAGTTGCTGCGTGACTATTTTGGAAATCAGATCCGTATCGGTCCTGCGGTGGTCCGCTATCACAACGGCGCCACTGTCGAGGAACCCCACATGGGACTGCGAGTGCTGTGCGGACCCGAGCACTTCGAGCCGGTGAAGGCCGACCTTGACGCGCGCGATGCCGTGATCGTGGCGTCGGAGATTGGACCCACGTGTGCCGTGATTCGCGCCACGGTCCCGCTTGCGAAGGTGCTGGGGTATGCCTCGCATCTGGCAAAGCAGACCTCAGGAACCGCCCACCACTCGATGTGGCTGAGCCACTACGCCCCCCTGGAAGTGTGGCCACCTGATAACACTGCGGCGTGAAGAGTTTGCAGCATCACATCGCAGCACTGTGGAGGGCACCCGCATCGTCGTGGAGGAGGTCGTCGAAATGGCTGGAAGTCGGGAGAACGTCAGATGAGCGTGCAGTGCACTGGAAGGCTCGGATTGGAGAGAACCAGCCCCATAGAGAAAGCGACAAGAGGTTTGGCCAGGAAAAGTGTGCTGTGCGCGACCGACCTGTCCGTTCTCTCACAGCGAGCCGTGGGCCGGGCGATGTATTTGGCCAAGAAGTTGGATGCTCAGCTCACGGTGCTGCATGTCATCGCTCCAGTTGAGCACGCTCTGGATTCCCTGCATGCACATGACCGAATTGCCTCGCAAATCAGTGCAGTAGGGATGGCCACCCGCCGCGAACCGGAGATCCGAGTACGGACTGGGAACTATGAGCAAGTCATCGCGGCTGTCGCTAGGGAGACCGACGCGGACATCATCGTGCTCGGCGCGCAGTGTCCGAGGTCACTGGCGCCTCTGGCCGGCACGAGCGCCGAGCGCATTACTGCGCTGACGGGGCGGCCGTCCTTGACGGTGAACCAGGAGCCCGGCGAGCGATATGACGATGTCGTGATTGCTGCGGAGTTGTCTGACGCGTTCGTTCAAGTCGTTCGGGTTGCCTCATCGCTGAGGTTCTTGGATGCCGAAAGAGTCTCGATTGTCCATGGCTTCCGGTTTCCTCGCGGCCCACTCTTTGCTTTCGACGCACGCGCTGCGAGCCGCAACCTGGAGGCTTGGGAGGCGGCAGCGAAAGCACGAGTGCGGCAGCGTCTGGATGTCGCCGGTGTAGAAAGCTCCCGCTTTCGCATCATGTTTCACCAGGCCCTTCCGATTCGGGCGATTCAACGTGTCATGCGCAGCGTTGAGGCGGGACTGCTGATCGTCGGAACGAAGGATCGCTCGATGCTCAACCGTACTATTCGGGGCAGCCTCACCAATGATGCGCTGCGAAACCTGGAGTGCGACATCCTCGTCGCAGTGCCCAAGGTTGAGTCAATAACTGGCGCTGTGAACCAGGACAAAGATTCCCGGAAGATCGACTCGAAGCCCCGCGAGCTGACCCTGTCGTGAGAAAGCTGGCTGTGTGCCTGGTCTGAAGGGAACGTATGAGATGGGCGCTCATCCACGCGACACCAGAGCGTGTGGCACATGAATTGCTTGGCACATGAATTGCTCTTGGAACCCCGAGGAGAGCCCAGGTCATGCGCCTTCGTGAGTTGATGCGCACCCGCGTTGTAACCATCGAGTCTGGGGAAGGGGCGGGCTCTGCCTGGTCCAAGATGCGCAAGCATCGCATCCGTCACCTCGTCGTGACGGAGAGCGGCTCTCTGGCGGGGGTGATTTCGGAACGGGATCTCGGTGGCCGCAGCGGCGACGAAATACGAACGGGCCGCACCGTGGGGGCCCTCATGAGCTCACGCGTCGTGAGCGCCGAGCCCACTACGACACTGCGCGAGGCAGCTAACCTGATGCGCGGCCGGCTCATCGGGAGCCTCCCGGTGCTCGAAGGAGATCGTCTAGTGGGGATCGTGACAGCGACCGATGTGCTTGATGCGCTCGGCCGCGGGTCTAGCCGTCCCACGCGCCGGGGTGTGTCTCGAGCCTTGCGTGTAACTAAGAGTCGTCGACAGGCCGCCAGGCAGCCGGTCGTTCTCCGCCGAGCACCCGACGGCGGCCTCGGGCGCGCGCGTCGCCGCAAGCCTGACAGCGCGAGACGCTCGCCCTTTGCCGCAGCGCTGCCAAAGATAGCCAAGCGGGCGGCTGCCCCGGAGTCTCGGCAGGCTCCTGCACACATTCGCTCGGTGGGCGATGAACTCGGGCCTCACGATCAGTCTTACATCCGGCGCAAGCTAGGGACACGGCTCGGTAAGTTCGCGAACTCGATTGAGCGCGTCAGTGTCCGCACGCAGGATGAGAACGGTCCGCGAGGCGGCATCGATCGCGTATGCCGAATAAAGGTGGTCCTCAGGGGATTGCCGAGCGTTGTGTTCGAAAGCCGCGGCGCCACGGTAAACGCTGCGGTTGACGGGGCGCTAGCGGGAGTGGAACGGTCGGTCCGGCGCGCGGTGCAGCGGCGACGCATGAAACCGCTCAAGAGAGCAGTCTGAGCGCAAGCGCCACCGGGCTCCAGCGGCGGATGGCAATGGTGACGCTCGCGCCCACGGACAGTGTGAGCCCAGGGCTCGTCGATGGTGCTGGCTATGAGCGCTTCGATCCCTTCTTGTTGCAAGGCCGCGCGCTGCAACGGGTCTCAATAAGGTATTGAGCATTTATGGACCGGACTGGCTGCATTGTCGCTCCGACGGACTTTTCACCTGCTGCCGAACGGGCAACGCGGCGGGCGGCTTCTCTGGCATCTGCGCTGGACAGGCCCCTTTACCTCATGCATGTCATACCGCCCCAGGATCTGCTGGAAAAACTCTTTCCCGGGCCGGCCGTGACGGGAGCTGAAGCGCTTCGTTCGCAAGCCGAACGAGCCTTGCGCGAGCGCGCGCAACGCATTGCCGAGCAGTTTGGTCTCACGCCGGAGTGCAAGGTCGTCTCCGGCGAGGCGCATCGAGCCATTCTCGATACCAGCGACTCGCTCCAGGCGGACCTCATCGTGCTCGGCGCCCAAGGCGAGCGCGAAGGAGTGTTGCCGACCGAGACCGTGGGCGACACGGCTTTGAAGCTCGCAGAACGATCGCTCAAAGCCACCTTGCTCGTGCGCCGGGAGGCTCAGGAACACTACTGCCATGTCGTGGCATGCGCGAAGGGCGTACCGGCGGATCGCGCTGTGGTCGGGTGGGCGAACAAAGTGAGCCCCTCAGACCTCTTTCACATCGTCAGTGCGTACGCAGTTCCCTTGGAAAGGCGTCTGAGGGAGTGGGGCGCCTCGCAGACAACGCTCGATACCTATGCCACTCGAGAGCGGGATGAGCGAGCGCGAAGGTTGTCGGGCCTGTTGAGCGAGTTCGGTGTGCCTGCCGCCCGGGCGCGTCTACACATGGAGCGTGGCGAGCCACTACCGACAATTCTGCGAATGGCGGCAGAGTGGCAGGCGGATCTGCTTGTCGTGGGGCGGCGCGCACAAGCGAATCCCTTATCAGCAGGTCAGTTCGCGAGCATTGCGCGTCACATCGTATTTCGGGCCTCGATGGATGTGATGATCGTACCTCCATCAGGTCCGCCGTAGGCGAACAAGCACCGATCATCTCGAACAGAGGTCTCCCGGTCGCCAATCACCCGAAGATTGGGGGTTGCATGACGCCGCCACCCGCAAGTCGCGCTGGCTGAGATGCAGCGGCGCAAATCACGACACGCGCCCTCAAACGTCCGAAAACAGGCGATGCGCGTTGTCGGTCACCGCGGCGATCGCGGGATGCTTTATCTTTCTCTCAACTGAAATCGCATAGAATTCGCCTCGTACCCCCTGGACGGGACCGATCGCTGCGAATCCGTATAGGCGGCGGAATTGGTCTTCAAGGACCGATGGCACTGGCGCAAATCCATGCCCCGCGCGTGCGAACTCACGCAGCATCGCGTAGTCCTCGAACTCGCCGATCATCAATGGCCGTACGTCATGCTTGTCGAGCCATCGATCCAGAGCGCGGCGGATGGCGGTGTCGTCGGTGGGCAGCAGCATGGGGACGGCGTCCAGAGACTTTGGGAAGCCGCGGCGTAAGGTCTTAGCCAGAGTCGGTGTCGCCATCCACGACACGGCGCACGAGCCTAGGGGATGGCTGTACGCGCGGACGTTGAGACTCGGGGTAATCGGCGCATCGGAAAGCACCATATCGATATCATGCACTGCGAGGTCCGCCGTCAGCCGCTCGAGCGTGCCTTCACGGCAAGCGATGCGCACCGGCCGCTGCAGACGCATCACGGGTTCGAGTATCCGGTAGGCAATCTCTTTCGGCAGGACGTCATCGATGCCGACCACCAGTCGCATGGGTCGCGAGGTCGGGCGATGCTCCAGCGCTTCGAGAAGGTCCTGGCCGAGGCCAAAGATCTCGTCCGCATACCCGTAAACCAACCGCCCAATCTCCGTTGGAACGAGTGTGCGCCCGGACTTTGTGAGGAGCTTCTCCCCGAGGCGCGCTTCAAGCGTACGCAGCTGTGCACTGATCGTCGGTGCGGACAAGGCGAGCTCCTCACACGCGCGCGTAAGGCTGCCGGTTCGGACCACGGACCAGAAGTACAGCAGATGCTGATAGTTCAGTCGTCTGATGATCGCCATCATGATTCAACCCCCGTTGCGCCTGGCGATGAATGGGGCGAGTCGGTGCAGCTTGGGGGCCGGACGTCAACGTTCATTGAAGCGCATGTTTTTGCGAAAAACGAAGAAACTACGGAATTGATTCTAATTGATCTAAATAAGGACCGCACCCGGCATAGTCCTCGAGATGCGCAGCGCACGGCACGAAGGTATGCGGACGGTGCACGCGCCAGGCGTTCAACGCGCCAGACACCCGCGGATCTGCAGAGCCGGGATTTGGTGTTTGTACGGAGAACCGACCGCTCGATTAGGGTCACGGTGGGCGTCGATTTGCCGCTGCCGGATGGTCCTGCGATGAGGAGGTTGCGACCGTACCAGGGGCCCGCACCTCCGTGCCATCCACGCTTTGGCCGATAGACACCAAGTGGCACTCGATGTTTCCTTCCATACGCAGAAGATCGTCAGCTCATCGGCCAGCTCGAGTCCGAGCTCGCACACAACCTCGAGCGCGGGCGTGCGATGACGATCGTGCCAGACACCGCAGAACCTGGTCCGGCCTCGATACAGCATCAAGCCAGGTAGTGGCTTGCGTCGTCTATGTCTGGGCCCCGCAGGACCACTCGAGAGCGTGGCAGAGCTTCACGCGCCCGCCAGGAAATCACCGCGCCACCTATGTGATCTTTGCGCATTGCATCGGCAGCCTAGTTTACGCATGTGACGTTCGTGCACGAGGGACTTCGATGGCGATGTACAAGGAGGCAGCGCAATATTGGCTGGCTTACTGACCACGCACGAACTCTTTCGGGAGACTCGCGGGTTCACTGAGGCACTCCTCGTAAACGGAGGCACAACGCAATGTCCAACTCCATGACAGACGGTTCGACCATGAGCACCGGCGCACCGGCGCCGAGCGATCGCAATTCCCTGACGATCGGCCCCGAGGGTCCCATTCTCCTGCATGACGTACATTTCCTGGAGCAGATGGCGCATTTCAACCGGGAGAAGGTTCCAGAGCGGCAGCCCCATGCGAAGGGCTCGGGTGCGTTCGGCGTATTCAAAACAACCAATGATGTCTCGGCGTACACCAAGGCAGCGCTATTCCAGAAGGGGGCCCAGACCGAGATGCTGGCGCGTTTCTCAACCGTGGCGGGCGAGGCGGGTAGCCCCGACACGTGGCGCGACGTGCGCGGATTCTCCCTGAAGTTCTACACGAGTGAAGGCAACTACGACCTTGTGGGCAACAATACGCCGATCTTCTTCGTGCGTGACCCAATGAAGTTTCCGCACTTCATCCGCAGCCAGAAGCGGCTTGCCGACTCCGGCCTGCGCGACAACCACATGCAGTGGGACTTCTGGACCGCCAACCCCGAGAGCGCCCACCAAGTAACTTACCTGATGGGCGTGCGCGGTCTGCCGCGGACCTGGCGGCACATGAATGGCTACGGCTCTCACACATACATGTGGATCAACGCCGCCGGCGCGAAATTCTGGGTGAAGTACCACTTCCACACGCGCCAGGGCATGGAGTTCTTCACCAACGCCGAGGCTGCCGCCATGGCGGGCGCCGATGCGGATTTCCATCGCCGCGATCTGTTCGAGGCGATCGTCCGGGGTCAGCACCCTGGCTGGACGCTCTCGGTCCAGATCATGCCCTATGCCCAGGCCAAGGCCTACCGGATCAACCCCTTCGACCTGACCAAAATCTGGCCACACAAGGACTATCCGTTGATCGAGGTGGGCGCGATGCTGTTGAATCGCAACCCTGACAACTTTTTCGCTCAGATCGAGCAGGCCGCCTTCTCGCCGGGAAACACGGTGCCGGGGATCGGCTTATCGCCCGACAAGATGCTGCTGGGCCGGGCTTTCGCGTACAACGACGCCCAGCGCAACCGTATCGGCACAAACTTCCATCAGCTTCCGGTCAACCAGCCGAGGGTGAAGGTAAACACTTATATGTTCGACGGCCAAATGGCCTATACCCACAGCGGCAATGCGCCCACTTATGCGCCCAATACTGGCGGTCGGGGATGGGCGGACGGAAACGGGCCCGTTCCGGATGGTTGGGAGTCGGACGGTGAAATGGTGCGCAGCGCCTATAGCCTTCGCGCCGAGGACGACGATTTCACGCAGCCCGGAATTCTGGTCCGGAAGGTATTCGATGACGCGCAGCGGGCGGCACTGATCGAGCAGGTCGCCGGCAGTCTGCTCCGTGGAGTCCGCTCGCCGGTTCTCGAGCGCGCCTTTGCCTATTGGAGGTCAATCGATCCCGAGATCGGTGTCTTCATCGAGCGGAAGGTCAGGGAGGGAAGCGGCGGCAAGCCCGCCGAGGGCATGGGCGAAGGTTGAGCCCGGCCTTCGCAAGCCCGTTCCGAGAGACTCATTCCAACCGCAAGCATTGCGCGGTCTCCCGCTCATTGTCGAAACGGCCGTGCTCACCGACTTGGAAAATCACGTCGAGGTGGTCCATGAACGATTTGAACACAGCCGAGGACAATAACCCCGCTGAAACGAAGGAATGGCTGGATGCTCTGGAGTCTGTGCTCGCCCACGAAGGCACTGAGCGCGCCAACTTCCTGTTGCGGGAATTGTCGGCGCGCATGGTGCGGACAGGTGGCCGTTTCCCATATCCGATCACCACGCCTTATCGCAACACCATTCCAGTGGAACGCGAACCCACGATGCCGGGCGACATGTTCATGGAGCGTCGAATACGCTCGATGACGCGCTGGAACGCCTTGGCGATGGTAGTTCGCGCGAACAGTCGGCCTGGCGATCCTGGCGGACACGTCTCGACCTTCGCCTCGGCCGCCACATTGTACGACGTGGGGTTCAATCATTTCTTCCGCGGCGACACCGATACGCGCCGGGGGGACCTCATCTACTTCCAGGGTCATAGCGCGCCGGGGATCTACGCGCGATCGTTTCTCGAGGGGCACCTGAGTGAGAGGCAACTCGACAACTTTCGCCGCGAAGTGGGCGGCATCGGACTATCGTCCTATCCGCACCCCTGGCTCATGCCCGACTATTGGCAGTTTCCGACCGTTTCCATGGGATTGGGGCCACTGCAAGCGATCTACCAGGCTCACCTCATGAAGTACCTCGACAATCGCGGCCTGGTGAAGATGGGCGATCGCAAGGTATGGGCCTTCCTCGGCGATGGCGAATGCGACGAGCCCGAGTCGCTAGGCGCGCTCTCAGTGGCCGCTCGAGAGCGTCTGGACAACCTGATATTCGTCGTCAACTGCAACCTGCAGCGCCTCGACGGACCGGTGAGGGGGAACGGCAAGATCATCCAGGAGCTGGAGAGCACCTTCCGGGGCGCAGGATGGAATGTGATCAAGGTGATCTGGGGCCGGCTCTGGGATCCGCTGTTCGCAAACGACACCACGGGAGCCTTGCAGCGCCGCGCCGACGCAGCCGTGGATGGTGAATACCAGAACTACAAGGCGAAGGGCGGGGCCTATGCGCGCGAACATTTCTTCGGAAAGGACCCCGAGTTGTCGAAACTAGTGGAGCATCTCTCAGACGATGACATCATGCGTTTGAATCGAGGCGGGCACGATCCGTTCAAGGTATATGCGGCCTATCGCGAGGCAGTTCAACACACCGGGCAGCCGACGGTCATTCTGGCGAAGACGGTAAAGGGTTACGGCATGGGCGCCGCGGTCGAGTCGGAATACGATACGCACCAGGTCAAGAAGCTGACCGCCGAGGCGATCGAGGTCTTTCGCGATCGTTTTGGCATTCCGCTGTCGAGACAGGAACTGGCCGACGTATCGTTCTATCGACCTCCGGAGGACTCTCCGGAGGCGGCCTACTTGCGCAAACGACGGGATATGCTCGGCGGATACGTTCCCCGGCGGGTTGTGAGCCGAGAGTTGCTCGAGGTACCCGCGCTCGAGGCATTTTCCCAGCAGCTCGCAGGCTCGGGTGAGCGCGAGAACTCGACGACGATGGTATTCACGCGCATTCTGGGGCTCCTGCTGCGCGACAAGAAGATAGGTAAGCGTGTGGTGCCGATCGTGCCCGATGAGGCAAGGACATTTGGCATGGAGGGGATGTTTCGCCAGGTTGGTATCTACTCGGCGAGCGGTCAGCTCTATGAGCCGCTCGACGCGGACCAGCTCACCGCCTACCGCGAAGCCAAGGATGGGCAGGTTCTCCAGGAAGGCATCACCGAGGCTGGTGCGTTTTCCTCCTGGTTGGCAGCTGCTACCGCATACAGCACGCACGGTCTGACGCTCATCCCGTTCTACATCTACTACTCGATGTTCGGTTTCCAGCGTGTCGGTGATCTCGCGTGGGCAGCAGGTGACATGCGCGCCCGTGGGTTTCTGCTGGGCGGCACATCGGGCCGTACGACACTGAACGGCGAAGGCCTGCAACACCAGGATGGGCATAGCCACGTTCTGTTCTCAACGATTCCAAACTGCATCACTTATGATCCGTGTTATGGCTATGAACTGGCCGTGATTATCCAAGAGGGCCTGCGCCGGATGTTCGTTGCGAAGCAAGACGTTTTCTACTACATCACTCTGATGAACGAGAGATACCCACAGCCAGCAATGCCGCCTGGAGTACAGGATGGGATATTGAAGGGCATTTACCGGCTGCGCACAGTGGGGGATGGGAGCGGCATGAGGGTGCGGCTGCTGGGAAGCGGCGCCATCTTGAGGGAAGTCGAAGCAGCTGCGGAAATCTTGCAGACGGAGTTCGGTGTTATCGCAGAGATATACAGCCTCACGAGTGCCAATGAACTGGCGCGCGAGGCGAGGGATGTTGCGCGCTGGAATCTCTTGAATCCGAAGCTGGAGCCGCGAAAGAGCCTTGTTGCGCGGATTCTGGAAGGCGAAGCGCCCATAATTGCAGCAAGTGACTACATCAAGTGTCTCGTTGAGCCGCTTCGTGGCGAGGTTAGGTGTCCGTTTCACGTGCTCGGTACTGATGGCTTCGGTCGCAGCGACACCAGGGAGAAGCTGCGCGACTTCTTCGAAGTCGATCGTCGCTTCGTGGCGCTCGCAGCGTTGAAGGCGCTCGCAGATCAACAAAAAGTCTCGCTCGACGTGGTAGAGAAAGCGCGCAAGTCCTGGTCAATTGTTTCTGACAAGCCCAACCCGAGACTGGTGTAGTAGCGAGCGCACGTCGGACATTACCGGTCCTCAACAAACACGCGGCGCCGAAGGTGTCTATCTGCGGAGGCCGGCTGGGCGCGCTCGGCCGCCTCAGATGGTGTGCGGATCCAGAAGGCGCACGCTATGGGCTCGCCACTTCGGACATCCATTCTTCGAACTCACGGATTGCTCTTTCGAACCGGGGCCGATAGGTTGAATCCGACGCGTAGCTTCTCGGACGAGCAACCTGGTCGCGGTATATTCGTATCGTCCGCTCCACCCATGCACGCGTGGCCTCAGGCCCATCCCGTCGCAGCAGAAATGCAATGCGTTCCGATTCCGGTCTCATGGCAGGCCTCTTGAGAGGGCCTTAGTACGGGAGCCTCGTCACATCCAAGCGAGGTTGAGTCCCTGCGACGGCCCATTGCAGGCGATTCGCGCCGCTGCGCTTTGGCTTCATCCGGCCGGCTGCCGCCGCGGCTTGGCCTTAGGCAGGTGCCAGCCGTAGCGGATGGCCATGAAGCGCAGTGCGAAACACAACAGTCCCCCGACAGTCGTCGTTGCCACGGGGTGAATGTGCGACACATCGCCAATCACCACGACCGTCGCACCGGCGAGCGCCGCCAGCGCGTACAGGTCGGCCCGCAGAACGGTCGGTATCTCGTTGACAAGGATATCCCGCAGCATGCCCCCGCCGATGCCGGTCAACATGCCTAGCAGTGCTGCCATCACCGGATTGAGTCCGTGGACCAAGGCCTTTTCGGCACCGGCAACGGCGAAGAATGCCAGTCCGACAGCATCGAACCACAGGACCGGATTGCTCAAACGATCGATGAGACGGCACCAGTAGAACGTCAGCAGACCGGCGAGTACGGAGACGCCGAGATACTTCCAGTCCGCAACGGCCGCAGGCGGAACTGCACCAATCAAGAGATCGCGTGTTACTCCGCCGGCATTGCCTGCCGCGAAAGCCAAGACCAGCACGCCGAAGACATCCAGTCGGTGCCTGACCGCGGCCACGGCGCCGCTGATCGCGAACACGAAGGTACCCCCGAGATCCAGCAGCAGCAGCAATGCGTGCACAATGTTCTCTCCCAGCTCGAGCCAGACGGCTGTGTGTTCAGTGTAACGGACCGGAGGAAGTGCAAATCGCTCCGCTACACAGACAACCATGCTTGCGAGGCGACGACCATCGCCTCGACCCCAGTCCTCAGCGTCGGATGAATCACCGGCAGAAAACGTGGATTATGGTTGGTCGGAATCTCGTTCAGGCGGTTCGCCGCCTTCGCTTTGGCGTAGGCGTCGGGCTCGGTACCGCCGATGAACCAGAACACCGAGGGCGAGTGCCACTCGACCCCGAACGATCCGAAGTCTTCGCTCGCCGATGCCGGGCCGGTTTCCCGGACGCGCTCTGTAGTGAAATGGCGGCGAAATGCCTCCACCACTCGCCTCGTCGCGTCCGAATCATTGGTAACCAGAGGATAGCGATCGAGCGGCGAGATCTCCGGCGGCTTGGGCGCGCCGGAAGCGGCTGCCTCGGCCTTGACGATGCGTTCGATCGCGGCGAGCACGCGCTTGCGAACGCCTTCGTCGAAAGTACGCACATTGAGCTTGATGATCGCCTCGTCGGGAATCACATTCTCCTTGGTACCCGCCTGCAGCACTCCGACGGTAACCACCGCTGACTCGGCCGGCGCAATCTCGCGGGAGACTATGGTTTGCAGCCGAAGCACGATTGCCGCCGCCATCACCACCGGGTCGATGCTCGCCTGAGGCATCGAGCCGTGGGCGCCGCGCCCGAAGAGGCGAATTTGCAAGCTGTCGGCCGCCGAAGTGATGACGCCGGTGCGCCCGCCGATCGTGCCCGCCGGACCCACCATGACATGCTGACCGAGGACCACATCCGGTCGGGAGAAACGCTTGAACAGCCCATCATCGATCATGGCCTGCGCGCCTTGCGCCGTCTCTTCGGCCGGCTGAAAGACCGCCATAATCGTACCGTGCCACGCGGTACGCGCCTGTGCCAGCAATGTGCTAGCGCCGACGAGCCAGGTCACGTGCATGTCGTGGCCGCATGCATGCATGACCGGCACCGGCCGGCCCTCGCTGTCCAAGACGTTGATCTTGCTGGCATAAGGCACGCCGGTGGCTTCCTCGACCGGCAGGGCGTCCATATCAGCACGCAACATGACCGTCGGCCCGTCGCCATTGCGCAGCAGCCCGACGACTCCAGTCTTGCCGATCCCGGTGGTCACTTCGTAACCGGCGATGCGTAGTCGTTCAGCTGCGAGTCCCGCAGTCCGCGTCTCCTGCATGGACAGCTCGGGATGCGAATGAACGTCCTTGTACAGCGTTTCCAGGTCAGGGAGCAGGCGATCAAGATTCGCAAGTACAGGTTGTGTGGCACTAACCGTGGTGGTGTTCATCGCTACCATCCTCCCACATCGTTTGTGGCTGTTACGAACCGCGCTTCGAGCTGGCTCTTGATCGAGCTGCCTGCTGGAGATTAGTGCGCTCCCAGCGCGTAGATGACCACCTCGGCGGGACCGGAGTCCGTCTTCATGATCTCGTTCTTCATACCGGCAGCCAACACTTTGAGAGAGTTCACGTTGGCGCGCGTGATTTGACTCAATGTCGAGAATCTGTCACCTGCGTAGCTGCCGTTGTACATCGGCCAGCCCGTGTCGGCATTCTTCTCAATGGCTCTGCTCGGCGACGCAGGAGGCTGCATCGTACCCCGGAGGCGCAGCTCCCATCGCGGCGAACGAGGGCTCGTTGAAGAACTCCGCCGCAGCAATCGTCCCGCCGATCGAGTGCGTATAGGCAAGGAACGCCCGCGCCTGATCAGGGATCCACACACCCCGTTCGTCGCGTGCTCGCGCGCTGATCGCGAAGGCGGTCACGATCCTCGCATTCACCGCCCTCGAGGGAGGAAAGCGAGGCCAGCCACGCCGGTAAGGGTTCTGCGCGTGGATGGCATCATCACTCCCTGGCCCGCTTTGCATGTGTCGGCACCGTGACCGTGGTCCATCCCGCGTTCGGACAGCATGGCAATTGCGACCGACGACACCGAAGCTCTCGTTAGACGCCTATGTGAGCACCCGCTCTTGGTCATTTCTGTTCGTTGCCGCACCGAGTTGGTACGCCGCGCGCACCAGGTTGTCCGCCCGGAAATCGGGGAGCTGATCGGAATACCATCAGCTACATGTGCGAGCCAACACGAGTCTCGCCATGAAGACGGACAAACAGATTCAGCAAGACGTCCTAGATGAGCTCAAATGGGATCCCGCCGTAAACGCTGCCGAGATCGGGGTTACGGTCAAGGACGGTGCGGTGACTCTGTCTGGAGCGGTCGATAGCTACGGCTCGACGTGGGCGGCTGAGCGGGCCGCGCACCGCGTGGTCGGAGTCATAGAGCTCGCCGCTCAGCGCGCCCAGCGAAGAGAGGCCACTACTCCGGGCTGCGCAGTCCGACGTCCTTTCTCGCACCCACATCTGGGGATACACTCTGCA
>Ga0068855_100000306_pt1 | contig 60933 bp, 52 predicted proteins | sample KBSCornC52_FD_66592 | JGI IMG/M metagenome (GOLD analysis project Ga0068855, IMG submission 66592) | Corn rhizosphere microbial communities from Kellogg Biological Station, Michigan, USA - KBS Corn C5-2 | ecosystem: Host-associated > Plants > Roots > Rhizosphere > Soil ... | reverse complement strand
GGTAAAATTACCCGTAACAGCAAAATACGCATCATCCGCGAAGGCGTGGTAATATACACCGGCGAATTAGCCTCCCTGAAACGCTTTAAGGACGATGTTAAAGAAGTTAACGCCGGCTACGAGTGCGGTTTAAACATCCACAACTTTAATAACATCGAAGTGGGTGATATTGTGGAAGCGTATGAAAATGTAGAAGTGAAGAGGAAGCTGTAAGCAACTCTCCCCCGATAAAGCAAAAAAGGCCATCTGATCTCCAGGTGGCCTTTTTACATTTTTGTGATCTTCATTCGGTCAAAATAAGACAGATTATTTTAGTCAAACTGACAAGCCCTGTAATAATGTTATGGCAGTTTTCGTATTGGCATAAAATTGTTACAAAATTATTAAGTGTAAAGGAGGAAAAACCAACGCTTTTTTTAGTTGATCAGTTGGTTTTTAACTTAAAGTAGTGTAATTTTCATTTTTAACCTTAAATCATGAGAAGATGTACCTTTTTTACCTTGTTAATGGGCATGTTATGTCTTTTGATAAGCAAAAACTCTTTTGCCCAGGTTGTTCGTAAGGACAGCAGTTCTCAACAAAGTGCTTTTAATAATTCCCTTGCCCTTTACTACAATTCAGTAGGAAAAGAGTCGCCGCTTTATAACGGGGTAGAATATTCTTTTTACGATCCGCTTTTTAAAGGCACAGCTTATTTTTTGGATGTTAAGGCCTTTAGCCCCGGCAACATTTATTATGACAGGGTGCTTTTCAACAATGTACCTATGCTTTACGATTTGTATGCCGATAAGGTAGTGGTATTGCTTTATAATAAATTCACCAAATTTACGCTCATCAATTCGAAGGTGACCGCTTTTGATTACATGGAGCATCATTTTATTAATATCGATGCCGATACTATCGCCAACAATACCGTAATCAAATCGGGGTACTACGACGAACTTTATAAAGGAAAGGTACAGGTACTGGCCAAACGATCAAAAAGCCTTCAAAGTACTGCGGGCAATCAAACCGAGTCCTATTTCGATTTGACGCAGGACTACTACATCCGTAAAGGAAATGTTTACTACAGCATAAGCAGTCAGGGATCATTACTGGCGGTTTTAAAAGATAAAAAGAAGGAACTGCAGCAGTATATGCGAGCTAATGACATTAAGTACCGCAGGACCCCTGAAGAGGCAATGGTCAAAATTGCATCCTATTACGACCAGTTAACCAAATAATATGAGAAAAACCTTCCTTATTAGTATCTGCCTGTTGCTGCTTTTAAAAATGGCGACGGCGCAGCAAAATGGTGCAAAGTTAATTAGTATTGACGTGCAGCAAGCAAACATTACCCAGTTCGTTACCGAACTTGAATCAAAAAGCAACTATCATTTTTACTATGACCGCTCGCAGTTCGATAGCTTAAAGGTAACCCTGCAGGTTAACAACAAACCACTTGAAACCATATTGGATATGGCTTTTAAAAACACCGATTATCATTTTGCGGTTACTGCCCAGCATCAGGTGTTTCTTACAAAAGGGCGCCAGATAAGGACCGACCTTGCCCCCGGCTTCACCGAAATAGCCCCCGTTATAGCGGCAAATAAAAACAATGCTGTTGCCGACTATACCGACGACCGCGATAAAAAAGTAGCCGACGCGACTACTGAAAACAAGATTTACGAAATAGGCACACGTACAAACAATATAAAGGCGGGTAACGCAATATTAAGCGGTTATATCCGCGATATTAAATCGGGCGAGGCTGTTGTTGGAGCCAGCATTTTTATAGCGGCCACCAAAACAGGTGTAGCGACTGATCAGTTTGGTTATTTCACCATATCGTTGCCGCGTGGCAGGCACACCCTTAACATACGGGGCCTGGGCATGCGCGATACCCGCCGGCAGATCATATTGTACACCGATGGCAAATTGAATATCGAGATGCAGGAGCAGGTGAACAGCTTAAAAGAAGTTAAAATATCGGCCGATAAGGTAGCCAACGTGCGCAGCGTTGAACTGGGTGTAACCCGTTTGGACATCAAAAACATTAAGCAAATACCTACCGCCTTTGGCGAGGCCGACGTATTGAAAGTAGTGCTTACGCTTCCGGGTGTTACCTCGGTTGGCGAAGCTACCACAGGTTTTAACGTGCGCGGTGGTGCTGCCGATGAAAACCTGATCCTGCTGGATGGATCAACCATTTATAACCCGGCCCACTTCTTCGGATTTTTTGCGGCATTTAACCCCGACATTGTAAAAGATATTGAACTGTATAAAAGCAGCATCCCCGAAAAGTTTGGCGGGCGTTTATCATCAGTGTTGGAAATTACCAATCGCGAGGGTAACAAGAAAATATTCACCGGGTCCGCCGGTATAGGTTTACTAACCAGCCGCCTTAATGTGGAAGGGCCCATCATTAAAGATAAAACATCATTTATCCTTGGTGCCCGCACTACCTATTCCGATTGGCTCCTTAAATTATTGCCCCAGGCATATAAAAACAGTTCGGCATCATTTTATGATGTGAACCTCGATATCAGCCACCAGGTTAATGATAAAAACAATATTTACCTGACCAGCTATATCAGTAACGATAAATTTAAACTCAATAGCGATACCACTTACTCCTACAGCAACCGCAGCGTTGCCTTAAAATGGAAACACAATTTCAGCAACAAAGTATTTAGTTTGATAACCGGTGGCGTGGACAGGTACCAATATGATGTTACGAGCACGGCAAACCCGGTTAATGGCTACGATTTGGGCTTCAACATTACCCAATCAAACTTTAAGGCCGACTTTACCTATTATTTGAGCAATAAACACACCATTAACTTTGGTTTAAGTTCCATTTATTATAATGTAAACCCCGGTACATTTGAGCCGGATGGCGCACAGTCGCTGGTTTTACCACAGGTAGTAGCTCCTGAGCAGGCGCTTGAAAGTGCCCTGTACCTGGGCGACAAGTATGATGTGAGTACCAATTTTACCATCAGCGCTGGCGTACGTTATAACCTGTATAGCTACCTGGGCCCGCAAACAGTTGATTCTTATGCGCCCAATTTGCCAAAAGAACCCGATAATGTTTTGGATAGTACCGCTTACGGAAAAGGCAAATTTATCAAAACTTATGGCGCTCCTGATATCAGGATCTCGGCCCGGTATTTACTGAATGATAACTTGTCGGTTAAGGCAGGATATAACACTTTGCACCAGTATATCCATTTACTATCTAACTCAACATCCATTTCGCCTACCGACGTTTACAAACTGAGCGACCCCAATATTAAACCCGAGAGTGGCGACCAAATCTCGCTGGGCTTCTTTCAAAACGCTAAGCAAAACACGCTTGAAATGTCGGTAGAGGTATATTATAAGCGGATAAGGAATTACCTGGATTATAAAAGCGGTGCGGTGTTGTTACTGAACCAGCACATCGAGCAGGATATCATCAACACCCAGGGAAAAGCCTACGGTGCGGAGTTTTTGCTGAAAAAGACCGCGGGTAAACTGAACGGATGGCTGAGCTATACTTATTCGCGCACGTTTTTAAAGCAGGATGATCCATACGCCGGGCAGCTGATTAATGGCGGCGCTTATTACCCTGCCAACTATGATAAGCCCCATGCTTTTAACTTTACCGGTAACTACAAATTTACCCACCGCTACAGTATATCATTGGATGTTGCTTACAGTACCGGCCGCCCAATTACTTTGCCTATAGCCAAGTATGAATATGGCGGATCGGAAAGGGTATTCTACTCGGATCGCAATGCTTACCGGATACCGGATTATTTCAGGTCCGATTTCTCGGTAAATATCGAAGGCAACCATCGGGTGCACCAGTTAACACACAATTCATGGACCATAGGCGTATATAATTTAACCGGCCGGCAAAATGCCTACTCTACTTTCTTTACCGAGCAGAGCGGCGTAATAAGCGGGTACAAATTGTCAATATTTGCAGCGCCTATTCCGTTTATAAATTATAACATCAGGTTTTAAAAACATGAACCCGCCGTTTAAATATTGGGTTTATTTAATTGGATTGATTTTTATAATGAATTGCAGAAAACCATATTTGCCGCCTGCCGTCGCTGCCTCTGCCAGTTACCTGGTGGTGGAGGGGGTAATTAATACCGGTTCCGATTCAACCGTTATAAAGTTAAGCCAAACCGTTTCGCTTAAGGGTAAAACTACGGCAAACCCGGTTCATGGCGCTACGGTAACTGTCGAGAGTAATCAAAATAATACCTATGCTTTAACCGAAACAAAGACTGGTCAGTACGCATCGCCTGGGCTAAATCTCAGCAATTCATTGCAATACAGGCTCCGGATAAAAACGACAAGCGAAGAATACGTTTCGGATTTTGTACCTGTAGTAAATTCGCCTGCCATTGATACCGTTAGTCATGAAGTACGGGCCGATGGTATCCAGTTTTCGGTGAGTACGCACGACCCGCAAAATAATACGCACTATTATCGCTGGGATTACCAGGAAACCTGGACCATCCACTCAAAATACTACTCGTTTTATAAATCAAATGGCGATACGGTATTGGACAGAGACTTGCTGCACGATCAGATTTACCAATGCTGGCAAAGCGATACTTCGAGCACCATTGTAATAGGTACATCGGGCAGATTGTCGCAAGATATTATTAGTAACCTACCGGTCACCTTTGTTCCATCGGCATCGCCTAAACTGGATGGCGGCCAAAGCATCATCATAAGCCAATACGCGCCTACGGCTAGCTGCTATAGTATAGTTGTAAAGCAATATGGTTTAACCGGCGATGCTTATCGCTTTTGGACAAACCTGAAAAAGAATACGGAGCAGTTGGGCAGTATTTTTGATGCTGAGCCTTCGCAAATAGATGGTAATATACATTCGGTAACCCATCCGGCGGAGCCTGTGATTGGTTATGTGAGTGCCGGGAGCGTAGCCAGTAAACGAATATTTGTGACCAATGGCGAAATTCCTGTTGCCTGGCTGCCGGACCTGCGAAATTCCGACTGTGTGCTCGATACGCTGTATTTTAGGGGAACTCCTCCCGGCAGCGCAGTAGAGGTAAATGAAGAGGACGAGTATTTTAATTACAATAAACAGGTAAAATATCATTACCTGCAGATACCGATAGCCGTAATTATTAATAAAGTTAACGGCAAAGTAATAGGGCATACCGGATCAACACCCGGATGCGTTGATTGCACGTTGCGCGGAACAAATATTCAACCATCATTTTGGAAATAACGATGATGAAAAAATGTGGGGATAGTATTGTTGGTTATATCTGGAGCACCGGAGCTGCTACGTGTTGATTGTGCGGTAAAAGGGAACAACATAAAACCAGGTTACAGGAGATTTCAATAATGGAAAAAAAACAAGGAAGCGAGTTATGAAAAAAAATATAGGCGCGTTAATTTTAGTAATAATAGCTTTTGTAGTGAGCTGTAAAAAGCCCTATAACCCGCCTTATATTGCCTCGGCAAACAGTTACCTGGTGGTTGAGGGTGTAATTAACAGCGGATCGGTTCAAACCGTTATAAAGGTTAGCCGTACCGTTAACCTGTCAACCGGTGTTGCCCAAAACCCGGTAATGGGGGCTATTTTAGCGGTACAAAGCGATCAGAATGCTTCGTATCCGCTGACAGAAACTTCACCAGGCACTTATACTTCATTGGGAGGCCTCAATCTTGATAATTCGCATAAATACCGTTTAAGTATAAAAACCAGCGATGACAAGCAGTATTTATCAGATTTGGTTGCTGTGGAGAATTCCCCGCCACTCGACAGCATTAATTTTACAACAGATAGCAAGGGGCTTAATCTTTTTTCAAATACGCACGATCCTAATAATAATACACGGTATTACCGCTGGAAATTCCAGGAAACATGGATATTCCACCCGGCCTTCAGTTCCTATTTAAAAGCAGAGGGCGACACCATTGTACTCAGAAATTTTGTTGACGATAATATTTACACTTGCTGGCGTAGTGATTCATCCAGTACCATTATCCTTAATTCATCGGCAAAATTGTCAAAAGATGTGATTTCAGAAAACCCATTGACGTCGATATCATCAACGTCCGAAAAGCTTGGTTCAAAATACAGTATCCTGGTAACTCAATACGCCTTAAGCGGGGGAGCATACTCCTTTTGGCAAAACCTGAAGAAAAATACGGAACAGTTGGGTAGCATTTTTGATGCCCAGCCTTCGCAAATTGCAGGAAATATACACTCGCTAACCAACCCTGCCGAACCGGTGATAGGTTATATAAGCGTTGGGGCAACATCAAGCTTGCGTATTTTTATTACCAATCAGCAATTGCCCAATTGGGTTACTACCCCGGAAGTGCAAAATTGTAAATTGGATACCTTTTTATACGCATACTACCCGCCGGGCAGCAAAACCGCCTTTAACCAGGTTGCAGAGTATCTTTATAATTCACCGGGTCATCCTGCTTCTGATATTCCGGTAAATGCCATTAGCCGACCAGGTTCTCCACCTCTTGGATATTCAGGTTCGATACCTGAATGTGTGGATTGTACTTTAAGGGGAACAAATGTGCAGCCTGCGTTTTGGAAATAAATATGGATTATGAAAAAGGTTTTGTAACAGGCTTATGGACGTATTATCGTTTTTGGGGAATGATAAAAAAAATGAAAACCACGGTATGCATATTACTTTCAGGGATGGCGTTAATGGGATGTAAAAAACCTTACCTGCCACCACCCAGCAGTACATCGGCGAGTTACCTGGTGGTGGAGGGCGTGGTGAATCCGGGCAGTGACTCAACCAACATAACGCTTAGCCATACCATCCGCATTTCCGACACCACAAAGCTGAACCCGGTTACAGGAGCCATAGTATCTGTAAAAAGCGATCAAAATATCAGTTTCCCCTTAACCGAAGCGGCAAACGGCCATTACGTGTCGGCAGGCTTAAATCTCGATAACAGTCACAAATATCAGCTAAGTATAAAAACGTCTGATGGGAAACAATATCTTTCAGATATCGTACCTGTAACCATTACACCGTCTATTGACAGCATTGGCTACAATATAATTGCATCAGCGGCAGATACCGGCTTACAGCTATATGTGAACACCCACGATGTTAACAGCAATTCGCGCTATTATCGTTGGGATTATGACGAAACGTGGTCATTCCACAGCAAATTTTCGTCATTATATATATCTAATGGTGTCAAAATTGTCCTCCGCCAGCCCAATCAGCTTCGTACGTTTTGTTATGCCAGCGATGTTTCGAGCAATATTGTATTGGGCTCATCGGCTAAATTACAGCAGAACGTGTTATACCAGGCACCCATCACATTCATTAAGTCTACATCAGAAAAAATAGAAAGTGAATACAGCATTCTGCTCCGTCAATATGCATTAACACCCGATGCTTACAACTTCTGGACAAGCCTTAGGAAGAACACCGAAGAGTTGGGGAGCATTTTTGATGCCCTGCCATCGCAGTTGCCCGGCAATATACATTGCGTAACTAATCCTGCAGAACCGGTGATTGGTTATATGAGCGTTTCTACAGTGCAGTCGAAACGAATTTTTATTTACAATTCGAAGTTGCCTAACTGGGCGCCCCTTTACCCGTATGATTGCCAGATATATCCAACTGGCTCGCAGGGTCCGGGTTTTTTAATTCCGCAGCCAAACAACTTTGTTCCAATGTCGCTTGATGGAAGTTTATATACATTCAGTGTTTGTGCCGATTGTACGGTGCGGGGTACCCAGGTAACGCCACCTTTTTTTAAATGAATACGCTAAATGAAAAAACTTGCACCATAGGGGTACCAATACGATATCATCCTTTTGGAGATGAAGAAAATAAATTGATTACACCGGATTTTTAATAAATTGTACAATAATTATATAACCAAAAATAAACCAGTCATGAGTATTATGAAAACCAGTAAGGCGGCTTTATTATCAATAGCATTTTCGTTGATTTTTTTTGCCGGCAAAGCCCAGGTTATTCAGGAAGTACAAAACAGCTTTAACCTGTATAAACAAAGTGCTTTACTTGAAAAAATATACGTTCATACCGATAAAACCGTGTATCTGCCGGGCGAAATACTTTGGTTTAAAATTTACTGTGTTGATGGTAACGATCATAAGCCCCTTAACCTGAGCAAAGTGGTTTATGTTGATATTTTGGATAATAACCAAAACCGTATAGTTGAAGCAAAGGTGCAAATGAAAAAGGGATTGGGCGATGGTTCGCTATACATCCCGGTTTCGGTGAGTAATGGTAATTATAAGCTACGGGCATACACCAGCTGGATGAAAAACTTCAGCCCCGATTTTTATTTTGAAAAGCAGATAACTTTTGTAAATCCGCTAAAATCGCCGGATAAGGTAGTCGCCAGTACCGCTCCGTCATACGATGTACAGTTTTTCCCTGAAGGCGGCAACCTGGTAAGCGGGTTAAAAAGCAAAGTAGCGTTTAAGGCGGTGGGCCAAAATGGCAAGGGCGTTACTGTGAGCGGTGCGGTTATTAACCAGCGTAATGACACCGTAGCCCGCTTTAAATCGGCAAAATTTGGTATGGGTAATTTTTCATTTACACCCGCAGCGGGCGATACGTACAAAGCAAGCGTGAAGGCGGCCGGAGAAAATCAATCTGTTACCAAAAGCCTGCCCGATGTTAGCAGCCAGGGCTATGTAATGGAAGTAACCGACGGCGGAAACGATTTAAATTTAAACATCAGGAGTAACGAGGCACAGGGCGGCAATATTTACCTGTTTGTACACACCCGGCAAGCGGTAAAATTGGCCGAAAGTATTCCGCTTAATAACGGATCGGCCCATTTTACCATCAGCAAAAACCAGTTAGGCGATGGTATATCACATATTACGGTATTCAGCAGCAACAAGCAACCAGTTTGCGAGCGCCTGTATTTCAAAAAGCCTGCCCAGCAATTGCTTATAGATGCCGCTGCCGATCAGCAGCAATACGGTTTGCGTAAAAAAGTAAATGTTAATTTGTCGGCAAAAGACGCGTCAGGAAAAGCGCTGGATGCAAATATGTCAATGTCAGTTTATCGTGTCGATTCGCTACAGTCAATCGACCAGGGCAATATTTTTAGTTACCTGTGGTTAAACTCCGACCTTAGGGGCAGTATTGAATCGGCTGATTACTATTTCAAGTACAATGATGCCGAGGCCCTTGACAATTTAATGCTTACGCAGGGTTGGCGCAGGTTTCAGTGGAACCAGGTACTCGAAAATAAATCAGCCGCATTTACTTATATGCCCGAATATAGCGGGCACATTATCAACGCTAAAATAGTAAGCATTGACGGCGGCGCCCCTGCCAACAATATAATTACCTATTTAGGCATACCAGGCAGACGAGTACAGTTGTACACCGCGCAAAGCGACTCAGCGGGCCGCTTAGCATACCAAACCAAAGACTTTTTTGGCCCCAACGAGGTGATTGTGCAAACCAACGAGTTGGTTGACAGTACCTACCGGATTGATATTGTGAGCCCATTTTCGGAGCAATATTCAAAGGCGGCCCTGCCGAAATTCGAATTTAATGCGGCAATGGCCGATGCACTGCAGCAGCACAGCTTGGGCATCCAGGTGCTCAATATCTACTCGGGCCCCATGTTAAAACGTTTTTACGATCCGGGCGCCGACAGCAGCGCATTTTATGGAAAACCGTTTAAAACCTACAAACTGGACGATTTTACCCGTTTTACGACGATGGAAGAGGATTTACGCGAGTATGTTTCGGAAGATAATATTGTGAATTCGAGAGGAAAATTCCATATCAAGGTGCTTAATAACAACGGCTTTTTGGATAGCGATCCTTTGGTTTTGCTGGATGGCGTGCCGGTATTTAACATTAATAAGATTTTTACTGTTGATCCTTTAAAAGTGCGTAAACTGGAAGTGGTGCCTTACCGGTACTATTATGGACCATCGGAAGAAGAAGGGATATTTAGCTTTACCACCTATAAAGGTGATTTGGGCGGTGTGGAACTTGATCCGCGTGCTGTGGTAATTGATTATGAGGGCCTGCAACTTCGCCGCGAGTTTTACTCGCCGGTGTACAACAGCGATGCCCAGGCAAGCAGCAGGATGCCCGATTTCAGAAATGTACTGTACTGGTCGCCATCGGTAAATACACAGGACCAGGGTGCTGTTTCTTTTTATACATCGGATCAGCCGGGGAAATATGTAGGTGTTATTGAGGGGCTCACAACCGGCGGCGACGCAGGGAGCAAGTATTTTACTTTCGAAGTGAAGTAAGAACGAATTTAACAGCAACTTGTAAGGACCTTCGGGCAGCAGCCAAAACTTATTGATCATAGCGGCAGAATGAAATATTTTATCGTGACACTGATGGTTTTTACTGCCGTCAACGTTAAAGCCCAAAAAGTAACACTCGACTATTACTTTAATCACGAGGTGCATAAAACAGCATCCGGAAAAGTAGAGCGTTACCACTATACCTGGGAAGATAAAGCAAACGGTGGTTTTTCTATTTTAGGGGATGTTTTTTTAAAAGCCGGCGCCCACCCGGATACGCTTGGCGCTGCCCCAACTATTGCTAATTTAAAAGGAAGCGATATTTACATTATTGTTGATCCGGATACAAAAAAAGAGAGTCCCCACCCCAACTATATTGAATCCGGCGATATTAAGCAGATTGCCGCCTGGGTAAAAAGCGGCGGTGTATTGGTGATGATGGCAAACGACAGCGCCAATGTTGAGCTGCCTCATTTTAATAACCTGGCCACCGTATTCGGCATGCATTTTAATGATGACCTGCAAAACCACGTTATTGATGATGCCCATTTTGATGAGGGCGCCCTCCTTACTACAGGCAGCCCCATATTTAAAACTGCCGGCAAGTTGTTTATAAAAGATGCCTGCTCCATCGGCCTAACAGGCCCGGCAACATCAGCCTTAAAAAATAAAAACGGCGCGGTTGTGATGGCAACCGCCCGATACGGAAAAGGAACCGTTTTTGCCGTTGGCGACCCCTGGCTTTACAACGAGTATGTTAACGGACGCTTGCCGGCAGGGTTCGAAAACGACAAGGGTGCAAATGACCTGGTGGCTTGGCTGATAAAGCAGGTGCCGCAAAAATAAAATGAAAAAGAACAACGGCCGGGGAAATATACCTGCAAGGGTTAATGGCTTTGAGTTTTTAACCCGGTAATTATTAATATTTTTTAAAAAGTAAGGGGGCTTAGGCCTCTTTTTTTGTTAATAAACCTGTTTTTGCTATTGCTTTGTAAAAGCTATTGCCGGTCAGCGAAAAAAAACAAACAAATTACCTTTAATTTTATTCATATATTGTTTATTTGCCGTGATATTACAGGTGCTTTTAACAATTAATTAGCATTAATTTGTGATATTTACAGCGCAATATCCCTAATGGCTATTCATCAGTTTAATTATTCTGCTACCCAAACTCCTTTGTAAGTATATAAGTACGCCAAAACAAGTAAACCACGATAAAACATATTAATGAAAACCACTCCCGACCAGTTAAAAATCCTCTCTATTGATATCGGAGGCTCAAACATTAAGGGTACCATTTTAAATCAAAAAGGCGAACTGCAAAAACAGTACGAAAAAACACCAACTCCCAACCCCGCCACTCCCGAAAATGTGCTTAAATCGATTCAATTGCTGGTGAAGGATTTCCCTGACTTCGACAGAATTTCGGTTGGTTTCCCCGGGTATGTTAAAGATGGCGTTGTTAAAACAGCCCCCAATTTAGGTACTGAGTCCTGGAAAGACTTCGACCTGGCAAAAAAACTGGAAGAGGTGTTGGGCAAACAAGCCCAGGTGGTTAATGATGCAGATATGCAGGGCCTGGGTGTGGTTAAGGGCAAGGGCCTTGAACTGGTTATTACCCTGGGCACGGGTTTTGGCACGGCACTGCTTTACAATGGCGACCTGCTGCCGCACCTTGAATTTTCGCATCAGCCTTTTGGCAAATCAAAATCATATGATAAGTACATTGGTGAGGTTGCTATTGAAAAAGAAGGCGTTAAGAAATGGAACCGTCGTATGCAAAAGGTTTTTACCGTTTTGAAAACCGTTTTCAATTACGATTATTTATACATAGGCGGGGGTAACTCGGATAAGTTGACCTTTAAACTGGATAAAAACATGAAAATTGTTACCAATGCTGATGGTATAAAAGGAGGCTCGCGGCTTTGGGTAAATGAATTTAAACCCGACGCTACCGCGGCAAAAACAGCTAAATAGAATTGTTAATTATAATAGAATTTTTTAGATAATAATGGAAACACAGACAAAGGATATTGAAACTTTAGGAATTGATACCGTAAGAGTTTTATCTGCCGATGCAGTACAAAAAGCAAACTCGGGCCACCCGGGAACCGCTATGGCGCTTGCCCCTATGGGCCATGTGCTTTGGACACAATTTTTAAACTACAACCCCAAAAACCCAAATTGGGCCAATCGCGATAGGTTTATCCTTTCATGCGGTCATGCCTGTATTTTGCAATACAGCTTTTTGCACCTTACCGGGTACGATTTGTCTTTAGATGATATCAAAAATTTCCGCCAGCTAAACAGTAAAACTGCCGGTCACCCCGAATATGGCTTGTGCCCGGGCGTTGATGTAACCACCGGTCCGCTGGGGCAGGGCGTTGCTAACGGCGTAGGTTTTGCTATCGCCCAAAAACACTTGGCTGCGCGCTACAATAAGCCTGGCTTCGATCTTTTTAACTACCATATATACGCCATCACCAGCGATGGTGATATGATGGAAGGCGTATCGGCCGAGGCAGCTTCACTGGCCGGCCACCTGGAGCTGGGCAACATCATTTATTTGTATGATGATAACCATATCTCGATAGAAGGTGCGACCGATATTACTTTTAATGAAGATGTAAGCGAGCGTTACCGCGCTTACGGCTGGCATGTACAGGAAGTAGCTGATGTGAATGACGTACACGCCCTGCAACTGGCTATTACCAACGCCAAAGCCGAAACACAAAAACCATCGCTCATCCGCGTTCGCTCGCTGATTGCTTATGGTAGTCCGAATAAATCAGGCACCGCAGGATCACATGGTTCGCCACTGGGCGCCGACGAAGTAAAACTGGTAAAACAATTCTTCGGTTTCGATCCTGATAAATCATTCAACATTCCGGCAGAGGTAACCGAATATTACCACAAAGCCGGAGCAAAAGGTGGTGAGAAGGAAGAAAAATGGAATAAACTGTTCGCCGATTATAAAGCACAATTCCCTGAATTAGCCGCGGAATATGAACTGGCGGTAAAAGGCGAGCTGCCTAAAGGCTGGGCCGATGATCTGCCAACATTTAAGGCATCCGATCCTAAAGTTGCTACCCGTGTAGCATCTGGCAAGGCGTTGAATGCACTGGCTGCCAAAATACCTTATTTAATAGGTGGCGCGGCAGATTTGGCCCCATCTACCGAAACAAACTTAAAAGCATTTGACTCATTCACTTCCGAAAATCGTGGCGGTCGTAATTTCCACTTCGGGATACGCGAGCACGCCATGGGTTCGGCAATGGTAGGGATGGCCCTAACACCGGGCGTTATTCCTTTCGGCGCAACCTTCCTGATGTTCTCGGAATACATGAGGCCGCCGATACGTTTGGCAGCCATTATGCAGATAAGCCCGATATTTGTTTATACCCATGATAGTATTGGTTTAGGCGAAGACGGCACTACCCACCAGCCGGTAGAGCAACTGGCTTCGCTGCGTTCGATCCCAAGGATCACCATTATCCGCCCTGCCGATGCGAATGAAACTGTACAGGCATGGAAAACAGCTGTTGAGCACAAAGGCGGTCCGGTTGTACTGGTATTTACACGCCAGGGCTTACCAATCATCGACCAGGATAAATATGCCAAGGCCGAAAACCTGGCAAAAGGCGCTTATGTATTGTCGGAAGCCAGCAAAAACCCTGATTTGATTTTGATAGCAACCGGATCGGAAGTAGCCCTGATTATGGATGCCCAGGCTAAACTGGAAGCTGATGGTATATCAACCCGTGTGGTAAGTATGCCATCGTGGGAATTGTTTGAAAAACAAAGCGCTGCCTACAAAGAATCGGTATTCCCTAAAGCATACAAAAAACGTTTAGCCGTTGAAATGGCATCGCCTATGGGCTGGCATAAATACACCACCGACGAAGGCGATATGCTTGGCATGGAAACCTTTGGTGAATCGGCCCCGGCAGATGACCTGTACAAACATTTTGGCTTTACGGTTGATAATGTTGTAAAGAGGGCGAAAGCGTTGTTATAAAATAGATTTGAGACGTGAGATTTGAGATATGAGACAGGGAATTAAGACTTACGAAGTTTTGAAAACTTCGTAAGTCTTGTTCGCGTCGAATCTCATATCTCACGTCTCATATCTCACATCTCAAACATGAACTGGACCAGCGACATTATAAATAACCTTAAATGGACCGACGCCATCACCAACCTGGAGGCTAAGCAGCGTGTTGCGCTGCAGATTGCCGAAAAGGTTAAGGATGGCGATATTATTGGCGTAGGCTCAGGTTCAACATCGTTTTTGGCTTTAACAGCCATTGCCGAAAAGGTTAAGGCCGAAAAACTGAACATTAAAGCCATTGCCACCTCCATTGAGTTGAGCATGGTATGCAGTCATTTTGGTGTGCCCTTAACTACCATGTTTGAGCACCGGCCCGACTGGCTGTTTGATGGCGCCGATGAAGTTGATCCTAATCGCAGCCTGATTAAAGGTCGTGGTGGGGCAATGTTCAAGGAGAAATTGATGATGGCATCAAGCGCCAAAAGCTACATCATTATTGATGAAAGCAAACTGGTTGATAAGCTTTGCACAAAGTTCCCGGTGCCGATAGAGGTTTTTCCGCAGGCATTATTGTATGTAGAGGAGCAACTCAAGGGCATTGGCGCGCGCAATATAACGTTGCGCCCGGCAAAAGGAAAAGATGGCCCGGTGATCACCGAAAATGGTAACCTCATACTGGATGCCATGTTCGACGAAATACCGTCAGACCTGGAAATAAAAATAAAATCCATCACTGGCGTAATTGAGAGCGGCCTGTTTATGGGTTTTGATGTGGAAGTGCTGGTAGCGTAATAATTACGGTAAGATGATACGGTGAGGTTAAATCGGCAGTAGATTTGCCGCCATACCTTTGAAAAAATAAGAATAATTAAACATTAAAATAATGGCAACTAACAAAGTAAAACAAATACACAGCTTCGGACAAAGTATCTGGCTGGATTTTATAGACCGGGAGATCATTGCCTCCGGCAACCTGCAAAAATTGATAGATGAAGACGGCGTTCGCGGCGTAACATCAAACCCGGCCATCTTTGAAAAAGCCATCACCAGCAGTTCTGATTATGATGCCGATATCCGCTCATTATCCGACGGCGAAAAAACCAACGAAGAAATTTTCTTCGGTTTGGCCATATCCGACATTAAGCATGCCACCGATATATTTAAACCGCTTTACGATGAATCAAAAGGTGGCGATGGTTATGTTAGCCTTGAAGTATCGCCATTTTTAGCTTTGGACGACGAAGGCACCACCAAACAGGCCGAAGAACTTTGGAAAGCTGTTGACCGCAAAAACGTGATGATTAAAATACCGGGAACAAAACCTGGTTTATCGGCTATCCGCAAATCCATTGCAAAGGGCATCAACATTAACGTTACGCTGTTGTTCGGTTTGCCGCGTTACGAAGAAGTTGCCGAGGCGTACATCGCCGGTCTGGAAGATCACCTGGCTGCCGGACATTCAATTGGTCATATTTCATCGGTTGCAAGTTTCTTTTTGAGCCGTATTGATGTACTGGTTGATCCGATGCTCGACGAAAAAGGCTTAGGCGATTTGAAAGGCGAAGTTGCCATCGCGTCAGCAAAAAAAGCTTACGAAATTTATAAAAGAATATTCAGCGGTCCGCGTTGGGAGAGACTGGCCGCACAGGGTGCCAAAACACAGCGTTTATTGTGGGCAAGCACCAGCAGCAAAAACCCTGCGTTTAAGGATACCAAATACGTTGAGGCCCTTATCGGCCCTGATACTGTTGACACCGTTCCATTGGAAACCATTGTAGCATTCCGCGATCATGGTGTTGCTGCTAACGTTTTGGAAGACGGCCTGGATAAGGCAACCGAAACGCTTGAAAGGTTAAAAGCTGCCGGTATTGACATTGATGCCATCACCCAGCAATTAGAGGACGAAGGCATCGAAAAATTCAACAAGCCATTCGAAAAGCTATTGCAATCTATCGAGGATCAAAAAAGTAAAGTTTAAGCCTTGGAAGCAACATCGGTAAAAATCCTGTTTTTCGATATCGGCGGGGTGCTCCTGACCAACGGTTGGGGGCATGGTGCGCGCAAGGAGGCAGCGGAAAAATTCGGTCTCGATTACGCCGAAGTAAGCGACCTGCATACCTTTATTTTTAATGTGTACGAGATGGGCAGCATAACCCTGGATGAATACCTGGATACCGTGGTATTTAACCATCCGAGGGATTTTGCGCGCGAAGACTTTAAGGAGTTTATGTTCCGCCAAAGTGTTGAGCTTCCGGATACCTTAAAATGGTTGAAAGAGTGGAAAAAAGATTGCGGGTTCCGCATCATCGCTATCAATAACGAGGGAAAGGAACTGAATGATTACCGTGTTAAAAAATTCAAGCTGCACGATTGTTTTGATGCCTTTATATCATCCTGCGAAGTAAAAATGCGCAAACCCGATCCGGCAATTTTTAAGTTGGCCATGGGTGTAGCGCTGGCACAGCCCAGTCAGTGTGTTTATTTTGATGACCGCCCCATGTTTGCAAATGCTGCTCAAAAATTAGGTATCCGTGCTTTTACCCACACCAGTTTCGAAGCGACCAAAGCAATATTAGAAGAAATAAAAAAAGAAAATCAACCCCTTAAAAAATGAGCTCAACAAACAAATATGCCTTTGGCATGATAGGCCTTGGAACCATGGGCCGCAGCCTGCTGCTAAACATGGCCGACCATGGTTACGCGGTAGCCGGGCATGATAAAGATGCCGGCAAAGTTGCATCGCTAAACGAAGAAGGAAAAGATAAGGATGTTAAAGGTTTTGGCGATGCGGCAGAGTTTGTACAAAGCCTCACCAAGCCACGGGCTATTATGATGCTGGTTCCGGCCGGTAAAATTGTTGATAGCGTAATTGAAGAGCTTACCCCGCTTTTGGAAAAAGGCGACATATTGATTGATGGCGGCAATTCGCATTTTACCGATACCAACCGCCGTGTGGACGAACTGGAGGCTAAAGGCCTGCACTTTTTCGGCATGGGCGTTTCGGGTGGCGAAGAAGGCGCGCGTCGCGGGCCGAGCATGATGCCCGGTGGCGACAAAGAAGCCTACAACGTAATGAAGCCTATTTTTGAAGCGATTGCTGCAAAAGTGAATGGCGAGCCTTGCGTTACTTATATAGGTCCGGGCGCATCGGGTCACTTTGTGAAGATGGTGCACAACGGTATTGAGTACGGTTTAATGCAGCTGATAGCCGAAAGCTACCAGATCATGAAAACCGGCCTGAAAATGGACAATGATGCCATTGGCGAAGTATTTACACAATGGAACGAAGGCCGCTTAAAGTCGTTTTTAATCGATATAACCAAGGATATTTTTGCCTTTAAAGCACCCGGAACAGATCACCTGCTGCTGGATGATATAAAAGACGAAGCCAGGGCCAAAGGCACCGGTAAATGGACATCGCAGGTTGCGATGGACCTGCAGGCGCCAATCCCGACAGTAGATACAGCAGTTTCCATGCGCGATCTGTCGAAATATAAATCATTACGCGAACAGGCTGCAGCCATTTACAGCACCGAAGAAATTCACGCAATCGGCCATAAGGACGAGTTTTTAGCAGAATTGGAACAGGCATTTTATTTTAACATGATCATTAGCTATGCCCAGGGCATGCACCTGCTTTCGCTGGCATCGGCTGAATATAAATACGACCTTAAACTTGATCAGATAGCCAAAATATGGCGCGGTGGCTGTATCATCCGTTCGGAGTTTTTGAATGATATTTATAATGCCTTCCAGAAAAACGCACAATTGGAGCACCTGCTGCTTGATGGCAACGTACAAGAATTGGTGAAAGCAGCTGTACCCGGGGCCCGCAAAATTCTGGCCGGTGCTATTAAAGCTGGCATAGCCGCACCTGCCTATGCAGCATCATTAAGCTATTTTGATAACTTCCGTACCAAAAGAATGCCGTCGAACCTTATACAGGCGCAACGTGATTATTTTGGAGCACATACTTATGAACTGATCGGTAAAGAAGGTACGTTCCATACGCAATGGGAGCCTAAAAGCCAGGATTAATTTAATAATCAGCATTTAACATGAGCACAACTATAAAATCAGACCCCACTATATTTGTCATTTTTGGTGGCACCGGCGACCTTACCTCGCGTAAAATTGCCCCGGCATTATACAATTTATTTTTAGACGGATGGCTGCCGGCACAATTCTCCATCATTGGCACTGGTCGTACGCAATTTACCGACGAACAGTTCAGGGAAAACCTGCATAACGATATCGATCAGTTTTCACGCAGCGGAAAGGCCGCAAAAGCCAAATGGGATGAGTTTGCCAAAAACGTTTACTACCAGGTATCGGATATAAAGGATGCCGAAACCTACAAAGAGTTTGGCAAACGCGTTGAAAAACACAATGCCGAGTGGAAAGTTAAAGCTAATGTAATTTATTACCTGGCGGTTTCGCCTAACTTTTTCCCCATCATCGCTTCCAATATATCAAAAGCTAAATTGGCCGATGATCCCAAAAAGGTTCGCATCGTAATTGAAAAACCTTTTGGTCATGACCTGGAAACAGCTAAGGAATTGAATCACTTGCTGTCGGGTATTTTTGATGAGTGCCAGATCTATCGCATTGACCATTACCTGGGTAAAGAAACCGTTCAGAACATTATGGCATTCCGCTTCGCCAACTCCATAATGGAGCCGTTATGGAACCGTAATTATATCGAACACGTGCAGATATCCGTTACCGAGCAATTAGGCGTAGAAGAGCGCGGCGACTATTACGACGGCGCCGGCGCTATGCGCGATATGATACAAAATCACCTGTTGCAGTTGCTATGCCACATTGCCATGGAACCGCCTGTTAGCTTTAATGCCGATGAAGTGCGCGACCGCAAGGTAGATGTGCTGAAAGCGATGCGCCGGTTCGGCCCGGACGAGGTGCGTATGTCGGCTGTAAGAGGCCAGTACGGTGGTGGCTGGATGCAGGGTAAAGAAGTACCCGGCTACCGCGAAGAGCCAAAAGTTAACCCCGAGTCGAATACCGAAACGTTTGCAGCTGTTAAGTTTTTTGTTGACAACTGGCGCTGGCAGGGTGTGCCTTTTTACGCACGTACCGGCAAACGCATGCACCAGTCATCATCGGTTATCACTATCCAGTTTAAAGATGTGCCGCACATGATATTCCCGACCGAGGCGGCCGAAAGCTGGACACAAAACAGGCTGATCATCAGTATACAGCCCGAAATGAGTATCCGCATCCAGATGCAGGCAAAACGCCCCGGACTTAATATGGTATTAAATACCGTAGATATGGTTTTTGACTATAAAGGAACCTATACGCAACAAGCGCCGGAAGCTTATGAAACGCTGATACTGGATACCATGCTTGGCGATCAAACCCTGTTTATGCGCGGCGACCAGGTGGAAGCTGCCTGGGAGTTGATTATGCCGATACTGAGCACCTGGCAAAACAAAAAGAGTTTGAATTTCCCTAACTATTCTGCCGACTCATGGGGACCGGAATCAGCCGAGGCATTAATTGCCCGCGACGGATTCAACTGGTTTACCTTGCCGGTATCGAAGAAGTAGTTGATAAGAAAGTCCGAAAGTCGGGAAGACCAAAAGTCCGGAAGAAAAAGTAATCTCCTAACGGAATAAGACTTACGAAGTTTTAAAACGGCGAAGCCCTCAATGAGGCCTTTAAAAAAACAAGCCCGAATTAAACTTCGTAAGTCTCAAGTAGCAACAACCATGAAACTAAATATTTTTAATAACGAAGACGAAGTGCTTGATGCCCTGGCGGCGCATTTTGTTCAGCTGGCTAATGAGTCAATATCTTCAAAAGGCAAGTTTTCGGTAGCACTTTCGGGCGGTAGTTCGCCCAAAAAATTGTATGAGTTGCTGGCCTCACTCAGCTACGCGGATAGCGTTGAGTGGGAAAAAGTTTATTTCTTTTTTGGCGATGAACGCAACGTACCGCAAACCGATAAGGACAGCAATTTCCTGATGGCCAAAAAGGCGCTGTTTGCCCCTTTGATGATTGATCCGGCAAATATTTTTGCCGTGGATACCAGCCTTGAGCCAAAAGAGGCCGCAAAAAAATACCAGGAAGAAATTGAACAGTTTTTCGACGAAGGCGAACTGAGTTTCGACCTGATTTTATTGGGACTGGGCGACAACTCTCATACAGCATCATTATTCCCATTTACACCTGTGCTGCACGACCGTGTACCGGGTGTAAGCGAAGTATTTTTACCCGATCAGCAGGTTTACCGTATTACTTTAAATGCGCCCCTCATTAACGAGGCGGCACATATTGCCTTCCTGGTTTATGGCGAAGGCAAAGCGATTGCGGTTCATCATGTACTGGAGGATGACGAAGATATTGAAGAGTACCCGGCACAATTAATAGAGCCTATTGTTGGCGAAATCCAATGGTTTTTAGATGAGGCTGCTGCTTCGTTACTAAAGCATAAATAAGCCAGGCTTATATATTATTCAAAAGGGCAGTATGATCGTACTGCCCTTTTGAATGAATATGCGGTGATAGGGATCAAAAAAACCTCACAGCTTAAACAAATTCTCCCCGCCCTTTAAAGGATAAGTTTTTCCTTTCCAAATAAACATACCGGACGTATTTTGCGGCAGGTTGATCTTTATTTTCCAGGCAGCCCCGTTTTCTGCATAATCAACCGATACTTTTCCATCGGGGTGCGGTATTTCGCCTGAGGCATTTTTTAAGGCGCCTAAATGCGGCTCTATCTTTATTTTGCGGAATCCTGGCGCATAACTGTCGATTCCCAATATCACCCTAAAAAACTCAATATTCGGACTAGAGCCCCAGGCATGGCAATCGGAGCGGTTGTTGACCAGGTCGGATATTTCGGCCCAGGTGGTAAGGCCCATGCTGATGTTTTTACGCCATACATCCAGCCAGCTCATATAATCGTTCCCGAGGCCGCCCTTTACCAGCGCCAGGTGCAGGTAATATTTAAAATAGATGGTGCATTGTGTTAGAGAGGTATCTGCCAGTAGTTTTTTGCTGAGCGCGTTGGCTTGCGGGCCATTCACCAATCCTGCCAGTATAGCCAGTGAATTGGCATGCTGCGAAAACAAGTCTTTGTCTTCGGTATCGGCATACAGGTTTTTGCCTGCGTCCCAATATTTCTTTTGGATGGTTTTTTCCAATTGCGCGGCTTTTTGATGGTATAACTTAGCCAATTCGGGCATACCCATTTTGCTTTCCATTTCGGCCGCCATCTGGTAGGCCAGTAACAATTGCAGATCCAATATAGACGAGCCACCATCTGTGCCACTTGGCGGGCCACTGCCCCAGCCCTTGCCATTGGCCCAGTCTACAAATGTCCAATATGGGGTGCCTTTTAATGAGCCATCAGCCTGCTGGTATTTGCTGAAAAAATCCAGCACAGCCCTTTCGCCGGGTAGTTTATCCTTTACGAAATTACTATCCGGCCGGTACATCCAGTAATCGTGCAGCACCCCAATATACCAAAGCGAAAACGTAGATATAATTTGCGGGCTGTATGAGGGATGCCGGCTTAGGGTAAGGCCCTCGGCAATGCGCGAGTGGTCCATCAGGTTGATAGCGTTGCGCGCCAGCCGATCGTCGCCACTGTTGTAGTACGATACCATAGCCTGTATGCGTGTGTCGCCAATGTATTGTAATTGCTCGTAATAGGGGCAATCCATATAGGTTTCCATGGCATCCAGCCTTGCGGTGCGCCAGCCGATTTCCAGTATCTTTTGCATTTCCGGATCGCCGGTATTTAATTTGGCATTAAACTGGAACGGATAGCCCGTAAAGGTTCCGTAAATATCGTCGATCACGAGCGGCTGGTCTCCTGTTTGTACCCTCAGCCTGATGTAGCGGTAAGTGCGCCAGTACAGCGTGTTGAAAGATTGCCCGGCGCTGCCGTCGGAAATGACACTGTCGCGCCGCCCGGCAAATATTTTACCTTCCACATCATTGCGGTTTCCTTTTTGTGTACGATAGTTGGCCAGGTTATCAAACAGTGCCTCTGCATACATCAGTGACATGCTGGCGCCCCTGCCACCGCTAAAATTTAAAGTAACATAAGCGCTGGTCAGGTAAGTTTGATCGAGCAGCAAGGTGGCTACGGTGTTGGCAGGTATAGTGATTGCTGTTGGAGTTGCAGGAAATGTTGTGGTTGGCGTAACGCCTTCGGCTTTTCGCAGCGAAGGAATGCGCTGCATGGTCCGTTCCATTTGGGGTATGGACGATGGCACCAGCATCCAGCCAAAAGCATCGGCAATGCCTTTGGGTTTGCCGTGTTCCATTTGGGCGGCATTTGGCCATGCGCCATCATTAAAATCGGCGCCCATCCAATCCTTAATGGTTTTATTCATATCAACCAGTTCGCCAGGTCCGGCCACATAATAGGTTGGGTAACCAACGCCCGTAATGGCGGAGTAGGCTTTATTTTGCATACATTTCCAGGTGTTATTGGTGTTCAAGACCTCTTCAGCGGCGCTGTTCCCCTGTAAAATAAAGGCAGTTCGCAAAGATATCTGGGCCTCGGGTCGCGATTCGGCTTCGTTCCATACAATGGCGGCAATACTGTTTTTGCCGGTATTTAAATAGGGGGCAAGGTCAACGGTTTCGTAATTCCAGTAATAGGTATCGCCCCGCGCGGGGCCAACCGAAACCAGGGTGCCGTTCACATACAGCTTATAACGGTTATCGGCCGATATTTTCACCAGGAATGCTGCGGGTTTGGCAGTAAGATCGAGGGTTTTGCGGAAATAATAAATGCCATATTCCCTGCCCGGATCATTGGGCGGCGCTATCCAATAAGCGTTCCAGGGTTTGCTTAAAATGGTATGGTCGCTAATTTGCGAATAGCCGGGTAGCGACAACATCAAACAGGTTGTTATTAAAATTGCGGTGAAAAACGATCTCATGCGAGGATTTATAAATGGCGGTTAATCAGGTTTAAATATAACAAGTGTGCCCGATAATTTCAGCGGATGCTGGTTTTATGTGCAAATCTTCTATCTTTATTTCACCAACCTCATTTATGGACATACTAACGGTCATATTACTCATTGTCATTCTAATTGTAATTATTTCCAATAAATCGAATGTCAGTGACAGGCTCCGGGAGCTTGAGAACCGGATATTCGATCTGCAAAACCTGTTGCGGCAGCGCGAACAGCAAAATAAAATACCCGCCCCACCCCAACCGGAAGTTAAGCCAGCGCCGTCACCGCGACCGCCGGAGTTTAAAGCCCCAGTTCCACCACCTGCAGAAGTAAAGGCACCTGAGCCTCCAAAACCGGAAGCTCCGCTACCGCCTCCTGTTGTTGAGCGGCATCCGGAACCGGTTACCGACCGCCCCTCACATTTGGAGAAACCCGTAAAATCATGGGCAGATCAATCCAAACCGGTAAAAAAGGAAACTGAACCAGAGTTGTCCTTTTTTGAGCGTTACCCCGACCTGGAAAAGTTTATCGGCGAAAACCTGGTAAACAAAATTGGCATTACTATCCTGGTGCTGGCAGTAGGCTTTTTTGTAAAATATGCCATTGATAACGACTGGATAGGCCGCCCTGCACGAGTAGGCATTGGCATATTATGCGGCGCTATATTGGTAGGCATTGCCCATTGGCTGCGTAACAGCTATAAGGCTTTTAGTTCGGTAATGGCCGGGGGCGGCATCGCTGTGTTTTATTTCAGTATCACCCTTGCGTTTCAGCAATTCCATTTGTTTAGCCAAACTGTTGCCTTTGCTATTCTTATTGTCATCACCATTTTTGCGGTTGTGCTCGCATTGCTGTATGATAAGCAGGAACTTGCCGTAATTGCCCTGCTAGGTGGTTTTGGCAGTCCCTTTATGGTGAGTAATGGCAGCAGCAACTATAATGCGCTGTTTATTTACCTGCTCATATTAAATATCGGCCTGTTAATTATTGCCTACTATAAAGCCTGGCGTATACTCAATATTTCGTCGTTCGCGTTATCGGTTATTGTTTTTTCGGTAGTGCTGTACACCTTAACCCCGGCAAATCATTATATCGGCTTCAGGTATGCCACCATCTTTTACCTGTTGTTTTTTACCATTAATATCATCAATAATATCCGCGAGAATAAAAGCTTCCTTGCCATTGATTTTAGCATTTTATTGATTAACACCGCGCTTTATTTTGCAACGGGCCTGTATTTATTAACGCTGATGCACCAAACCGAATACCGCGGCCTTTTCAGCGCCGCACTGGCCTTAATTAACCTGGTATTGTCGTACATCCTGTTCAGGAAAAAAACAGTAGATCCGAACATCCTGTACCTGCTGATCGGCATTACGCTCACCTTTATTTCCTTAACTGCGCCTATTCAATTGCACGGCAATAACATCACCCTTTTCTGGGCCTCCGAAACGGTGCTTTTATATTGGCTTTATTTAAAGTCGGATATAACATTGATGAAACTGGCGTCGATAGTTATTTGGGTAGCTATGATCCTGAGTTTATACCTCGATGTGTTGAAGATTTATGGACAAACAGATGTGCAGCTGGCTGTGATCAGCAATAAAGGGTTCATTACTGCCTTTTGCGGCGCCATCAGTTCGTACCTGCTGTATGTTTTGGTGAAAAAGGACCGGTCGCCTCAGATTTATGGGTTGGGCGTGGCCGCAAACCTGTTCCGCATTTTTGCATTGATACTGTTGTTTGCGGCCGGATACCTGGAGATCAAATACCAGTTTGATTATTATTACCCCAATACCGATATAGGCCTTTTATACCTGATGCTGTATCTTCCTTTATTTGCTTACCTGTTTAACCTGCTATCTGCAAAAATAAACGGGCTTGCGTTTAGCTGGAGGGTTGGCATGGGCTTAATGATTTTTGCCGTGGTAGTCTTCCTGGGTTTTATGACTTCCTTTTTTAGCATATTGGACAATATGCTCGAGCACAGGAAGCCCCCGATATCGCATTTTATGGCACATTGGCTGGGTGCCGTTGTAATTGCTTTTATTTTTCAGCGGGTGATAGTCTTGTGCCGGGATAATTTTGATGAGGGGATGAAAAATTTGGCCTCCTGGGTGTTATCGGCAGCGATCGTATTGTTTTTAAGCCTGGAGTTTTGCCTTGCCGCCGAGCGCTTGTTTTTTTCGGCCGCCAATGGAGTCGACCTGATCCAGACCGTGTACATTAAAACAGGCTTGCCTGTGCTTTGGGGCGTATCGTCGTTTATATTGATGTGGGTGGGAATGCGTAAAAAACTGCGCACGCTGCGTATTATTTCGTTGACGTTGTTTTTAATCACGCTCATCAAATTGTTTTTGTTTGATATTAATAATATCCCGGTTGCGGGCAAAATTATCGCTTTCTTTTGCCTGGGCGTGTTGCTGCTCATTATTTCATTTATGTATCAAAAGGTCAAAAAAATTATTGTGGACGATGAGGCTAAGAAAAAAGAGTAGACTGAGTGTATTGTTGTTCTTGTTTTTTGGGTTGACGATGGATGCATCGGCACAAAAAACCTTTAAGTACGAGGCTGACGTTAATAAGGTGGATTCAACCGGTTTTTACCGGATAGAATTGCAACCCGCCTTTATAGCCAAAAGCAATGCAGGTCTGTCGGACATAAGATTGATTGATGCGAAGGGAAATTTTGTGCCCTACGTTACCGCGGGAAGCATGCCACAGACCGATAATACCGAATTTATGGTGTTACCGGAAGTTGTTACCCCATTAAAGCCGGATACCGGTACCAGCTTTGTGGTCGAATGCAGGGAAGAAAAGCCAATAAACAAGCTATGGATTAATTTGAGGAATACTTCTGCTGAGCGATACATGAACCTGGCGGGCAGCGACGACCTGAAACACTGGTTTGCCATTGAAGAAAACATTTCGCTCAACAATGGTAAAGAAGGCTCAAACGGAACGCTCACGGAACAAATCACTTTCCCGGCGAGCAATTACCGCTACCTGAAATTATTGGTGAACGATAAAAACAAAACACCGGTTAAGTTTGTCGGGGCGGGTATTTATAGAAATGCTTCGATCCACAATGTCTATCAACCGATATTGCTGGAGGCGACCAAGCAGGCCGACAGCAACAAATCTTCCTGGTTTACCATCAAACTAAGAGATAATTACCAGGTTAATAAACTGCACTTAAAAATTACAGAACCGGCTTACTTTAAGCGCCCCGTTTCAGTGTATGATGACAGCGGGGCTTCACCGGTGCTGATCAGCGAATCGGAGTTGAACTCATCTGAGCCCCTTGATCTTTTTTTATCGGTAAAAACAAACAGGCTGTTGCTTAAAATTGATAATGCCGATAGCCCCCCGCTCAAAATTGCCGGGGCAACACTTTACCAGGCCGATGAGTATATAGTAAGCTACCTGGAGGCTGGCCAATCCTATAAACTTTTAACCGGCGACCGCAAAGCGACAACGCCAGAATATGATTTAAAGTTTTTTACAGACAGCATCAGGAGCCGTATTCCAACAATCAACCATGCCCCGGTTGTTGCAAATGCCCTTTTTGCCGCTCCGGCACCCAAAATTGTAAGGCCCGATCGCACACCCGTGATATGGGCAGCGATAATTACGGCCCTAATTGTTCTTTCGCTGCTTACCTGGAAAATGATTGGCGAGGTAAAAAACAAAGCGGGACAGGATTAGCGGGGTAATTGCTCAAGCCCGATGGGTTTTTAAACCCATCGCTATTAAAAAACTGATATATGTTGAGATTTTTTTGGAAACGGGTTAAGGTGTGACAATAATTTCAATTGGTATTACGGATAGCGACGGGTTTTAAACCCGTCGGCTATGGCAATTTTTTTTAACGCGGGTTCTTCTGGCAATAGCCACATAGCCCATCATTATCTCTGTCATTTTATTATCTTCACACCTCTTAATTTAACATAATGAAGAAAGCATACGTGTTTATGTTTGTCGGCGTACTCGCGATAGTAATGATTGTAATCAGCGTGATGAACTTCGACCCTAAAGTTGATACCTGGAGCAGTTTGATTGCAGGAGCAGGAATTGGCTTTTTAATAGTGAAAATGCCCGCTATTTTATCACTTATCAGGAACCGGAAAAAGGCTTAATAACCCCAGATGTTCAACAATATCCGAAACCCTATTATACTTTTCTTTTCGAGCTACCTGGGCGTAATGCTCGGCATAGGGTTTAAAATTATGCACTGGCCGGGCGGTTCGTTAACTATCGGCAGCATGATTATGGTGCAGGCTATTTCCATTATCTGGTTGATTGTTATTGTAGTGACGAAGAAAAAGTGAAAGGTGATTATTTTGGTCACGCTGGCCCCCGCCAAGTCATGCCGAATTCATTTCGGCACCCCACAGGACAGGTGTACATCATGCAGGTGGACTGTGATGGCGCAGATTTGTCCCGCGGGGTACTGACCACCCATTGGCGGACGGCAAGACATCTTTCTTAATATCATTCTCCCTCAGGCTTTTGCCAAAAATAATCCGGGTTATTGGTGGCATATTCCGTTGTCCCGTTCCCTGTCCTGGTTGGCTGGTGTATGGTGCTGAAACCACCGGGGTATAAATCAATATACTCAATTGGCGCCTTGTTCTCTTTGCGGGTTTCCAGGTCCCAGTCGCTTTTTGCGGCACATTTTAGCCAATACAGATTTTTCGACATGTAACCGAAATACATCTCCTTAGTTTCCTTATTACGGTTGTTCCAATTAGCATCATCATTTATAACCACCGGACTGTCATTGATGAATCTTTCCCTAACTTCTTCAATATTCAGGTAATTGCCTTTTTCGTCGCGCAGGTAAGCGTTAAAGGTAGGGTCCATCCAAACCCATTTATTAAGGTTTTTTGACCACACCACGGTAATTACATGGCAGTCGAAATCGGCAGTGTCTTTGGGCATGCAGGTTACCAGCCGGGCCTTAAAGCCTTCTGCCTGGTAGGCATCCTTTAAAATGGTGGCCATCATACGGCAGTTTACGCCGCGGTCGTCCTTTTTGCAAACGGCTATTAAATCCATCGCGTTCCGGTTTGGCGGATTATTGGAATTTCCATCGTGCCTTACAATATTGTGCGCCCAAAAAAGCAGGTTCTTAAATTTGCTGATCTCATCCCCATTTCCGCTGATGGAATCAAGGTTAAATTTATCCCTGAATGCCGCCAGCTCCGGGGCAGTAGATGCTTGATAACTGAATGCTGGCAACGCGGTGTTTGGGCTGCTATTGTACGGCCCTGACTTTTTTAGGACATACAAATAATCGCCTTTTTCGCGTACTTGCTGAACAATAGTTTTAAAATCATTGTCATTTTGCAGACTAACCAGGTCGCTGTCGGTGCTGATGGTGGCGTAATCCATGAACCCTACAGATAAAGATTTTTTGAGCCAGCTAAGCGCCTCGTTCTTTTTTCCAAGTTGGGCGGTAAAGCAGGCCAGGTTATAGTAAACATTAATAGTATTGCCTTTATAATTGGTTTTTACGGCTTCGGTTTGTTTGTCGTAGGTGCTCAGCCAATCCATTGAAAGGCTAACGGCCTGGATATAGTTTTTTTGATTGTAGGCCGCCAGGATGCTTTTATCTTGGGCGCTTACAAAACTATCAAAACCGATTGACGGGGTGTTTTGCTGTGCATTTGTTAAAAAAGCAGTGATACAAAAACTGCATATCAGGAATAGTTTTTTCATTGTTTTATTTTTTTAAAGACGGTAAATTTTGACATAAGGTGCCAGCCCGGATGTTTTTTGACCCGGTTTGGACTTTTTCATTTTAATATTAAATAACGGTATGTTAAGGCCGGCTTTACGCCATAGTATAATAAGCCTGTTCAGGTTTTCATTAACCGGTATCGAGCGCCATTTTTACAGCATCCTTCTTATTCCGGGATATGGGGACTTCGGCGCCGTTGTTTAACAACAGGTGATCGCCCTGCTCTTTCTTCCAGCTTTTGATGAACTTTTTATTCACGAGGTGACTTTGGTGGCAGCGGATAAACCCATAGTCTTTCAAAATTTCCGCGTACTCATAAATGGGTTTGCATACCAGCAGCGATTCATTATCCGCCAGGAAAAAAGTGGTGTAGTTGTTTGATGACTCACACCGCACGATATCATTGGTTTTAATAAACCTTGTTTCCTTTAACGTGTTTAATGCGATACGCTGCTCTTCTTTATTTTGCTGGCTTTTCAGCAATTCAATCAGGTTTTCCAGCTGCCGGTTTTGGGCTTTCAGGCGCAATTGATTTGTCGCCCGTTCAACTGCCGATTGCAGTTCTTTGATATCAATTGGTTTTAGCAGGTAATCCACCGCCGCAAACCGCATGGCCTTTATGGCGTACTGGTCATGCGCGGTTACAAATATCACCTCGAAGCCGTAGTTGTTAATGCCCTGCAGCAGATCAAAGCCAGTTTGCCCGGGCATTTGTATATCCAGGAAAATAATTTCGGGCTGGTGCTGTAAAATTAGGGCTTTACCATCCTCAGCATTTAAAGCCGTATTTACAACAGTTACCTGGGGGCAATAAAGACACAGCAGTTCCCGCAGGTTATCCAGGTTGTGCTTCTCGTCATCAATTAAAACCGCTTTAATGCTCATAAAAACCAGTTGTTAAATATAAGCTCAATTTTTGTTCCTGATGGCGTGTTTTCCTTAATCGCGAAGGTAATGGCCTGCTCTTTCGAAAGCTCGTTAAGCAGTTTTATCCGGTCACGGGTTAATTTAAGTCCAAAGCCACTAGTATTTTTATCTGCCACGAACCCGATGCCATTATCGGTGACGGAAACCTGCAGGTTATTGCCGTCTTTCATGAAGCTGACGGACACCGCGCCCTTTTCCCGCATGGATGACACCCCATGTTTCACCGCATTTTCAATCAGTGGCTGCAGCAACAGGGAGGGCATCTCAGTTTCATAAACATTAATATGCTCGTCAATATCAATGGTATAAGTAAATCCAAAGCGTAGCTGCTCCAGTTTTAAATAAGTCTCCAGCGTTTCCAATTCCTGTTTCAGCGGTGTTTGTTCCTTGTTGCCGTTATTCAACGATTCGCGCATCAGCCGGGCAAAATCCGACAGGTAACTGTTCGCTCCCCTGATGTCCTGCTTGTTGATAAGCCCCTGTATAGAACTGAGCGCATTAAAAATAAAATGCGGGTTAAGTTGCGCATAAATGGCTTTCAGCTCCAGCTGCAATTTTGTTTTTTTGGATAGTTCTTCCTTTGCCTTTTCCCTTTGACGGACGTTCAAAATAAAAAATAGTACGAAGCCCAGCGCCGCCGCTGCCAGTATCCCCATACCAATCCGGAATAAGTTCGAATCGTACCAGGGCGTCAGGATCAGAAAGGTGTATGTACTCACATGCTGTCTTTGTGCTGTATAACGCACCTGTAGCCGATAGTCACCAGGGCTAAGGTTTTTTAACCAAACAAAGCAATTATCGAAATCGTTTGTCTTCCATGGTGTTACCGTCGCATCGTTTTTAATTACCTGGTATTCTATCTGTGCTCTGTTATAAATATTGGCATTTAAATAAAACACCAGGTTGTTGTCTGTGGGCTCAACAGTAAATTCTCTCGTGAAATCGAGGGGCTTCCCGAAAACATCTGTGGGGTGTTGCAACTGCCATTTTGTTTTCTCTTTGCTTACCCGCCAGGCTCCGTTCAGCCGCTTTAAAAATATATTTAATTCATCGGGGGTATAAACATCCGCCAGTTCGGGGATAATATTTTGCCAGGCAACAACCGAAGTTGCAATGATCTTTCCGCTCTCCTTTTTGCGTACATCAACGATGATTTTATTACCCAATGTCGTTTTATATCCGCCGAGGTAAGCCATTTGGGGTAATCCGGAAGCTTTTATCAATGTGGCATCGGTAAATTTGGTGATGGCGCTCCAGGGTACAATCGTTTTGTTCAGGTTTTCCAAAACCCGGTATTCATAAGCTGCCGCATTGTTTTTATTGACACCGTTTAAAAAAAACTGCGCCCTGGCTGTATCAAAAGTGGTGAGGGTCGAAAAGTCCTTTGGCCGGTCCCGCAGAAAGGCAGTATCGTTTTTTAATGTCAAACCGGCCATCACGCCGTTATTTGTTGGCCAAAAAGAGTCATTTTCTTCCAATATGGCCGTATAAAAACCAATGAGCGCAGGATTTTCCACTGCACCGTTGGGAAAGCTTTGCGAATACTTGCCCCAGTCGATTTGCGCAAAAGCCGGTTTAGCCAGGATGATAGTTGACAGTAAAAGAAGCAGTATTTTTTTCATTCCGTTTTTTTCTGAATCAAATATCAACGCTTTTAAATTAATAATTTTTGCTGATGTGAATGCGGTATCATTGGTTGTGAATTTGGCGTGCAAAAGGCTATACACAATCTATAACTTAGTCAAATGGGGTCGTATAAAACAGTGCTACATTTCTTTAAATAAATTAGTAGCTTAGTAATGTGACGCCTAAAATAGATATTGCTTCGTTATTAGTGTACCGGATAGTGCATATGAATAACTTAGATTATATTTTGAAAAACGGCATGCATGTAAAGGATCATCCAATGTTCGATCCACATTATGTTAATATCGGCAATTCTGAAATCATAAATACAAGAGGTGTTTTTCCTGTAAAGATTGAAGATTACGGATTTATTGGAGATTACGTGCCTTTTTATTTCGGCAAACAATCTATAATGCTTTATAATATTTTAACAGGTCGCGGCGGAGTTCGAAAACAGTCCCCCGAAGATATTGTTTATCTTTGCTGCGGCGTGGCTAAACTGATTAACGAGTGCCCCAGGTATTTTTTTACCGACGGGCAAGCCAATAAACAATTGACGGAACATTTTAGCAGCACCAACGATTTGGATAAAATAGATTGGGATATTGTAAATGGTTCTGATTTTAAAAAGACACAAGAACAGCCAGATAAGTCAAGAAGGTATCAGGCTGAATTCCTGGTTCATCAACATGTGCCGGTGAGCTGCATTATACAATAAATCTGCAGCCAGCATTGTGGAAGCCCTATTAAAAGGCAATGGTTTAAGAATTCCCTTGAGGATTGCAAAAAAAGATTCTTATTATTTTTACTTTTAGAAAGCTAATGATTAAGATAATAACCGGAAATTTATTGGATGCTAAAGTTGAGGCTTTGGTTAACACCGTTAATACCGTGGGAGTGATGGGTAAAGGAATTGCTTTGCAGTTTAAAGAGTCGTTTCCTAATAATTATAAGGTTTATAAAGATGCTTGCAAAAGCGGATCAGTTCAAATAGGTAAATTGTTAGCGGTAAAAGATCATAATGCCATATTAGGTGAAAAACTTATAATTAACTTCCCGACTAAAAAACACTGGAAACAACCATCGCAGTATGAGTATATAGAGTCTGGTTTGGTTACTTTAGCGGACTTCATACAACAAAATAAAATCACCAGTATTGCATTGCCCCCCCTTGGTTGTGGTAATGGCGGGTTACAATGGTCGCTAGTAAAACCGATGATAGAAAAACATCTGTCCTGTCTGGATGCGTCTATCTCCGTTTATGAGCCTAATGCTGCGGTAAAAGCGTTATTACAAAAGCAAGATAGTTCAGGCAAGGGTAATTTAACCGCTGCAAGAGCTATGTTATTATATTCTTTATTTTATTATGAAGCACTAGGGGAATATAGTAGTTTATTTTCTGCGAATAAAATGGCTTATTTTCTACAAAGATTTGGGGAAAATTTAAAATTGAGATTTGATGCTCATTTATATGGCCCATATGCAGTGGGAGTAGGGCATGTTTTATATTCGCTTAATGGGAAGTATTTGAACGGACTGGAGCAAAATGAAGCAAAAGCGTTTGAGCCGCTAAAGTTAAATTACGAAAAGTTTAACGAAGTAAAGGAATATGTAAGTAACAAGCTAACCACAGATCAGAAGACCCGTTTAAAAAAATTGATCAAATTTGTAAGTGGGTTTGAATCAGAATTGTCGTTAGAGGTATTATCCTCTGTAGCCTTTCTTTTGGATAGAAAACCAGATTCAACGCTAAAAGAAATTACTCAAGGGATTTATTCGTGGAATGAAAGAAAGCGCAACCTATTTAAAGATAAATACATTGAAATTGCTTACAACCATCTGAAAAGCACAGAATATACCAGCGAGTTATTCGCTTAACGGGTTAATCGTTAATCCAATAATTAGAATACCACGTATATTCGTATATGCCCGATACGCCATATCATTCATGCCTGTATAAAGCCAAAGTAATGCACCATCGGCTGGCGCCTAAGGTACACAGCTTTCATTACAGCGTGTTTATGTTTTACCTCGACCTTGATGAAATAGATGCCTTATCAAAACGGCTAAAGTTTATGAGCCGCAACAGGTTTAATCTTTTTAATTTCAGGGATAAGGACCATTTACAATTGCCCCGCGAAAACCCCGATACCTCCAAAAATATTCGCGGGCACATTTGCGATTACTTGATAGCCAACGGCGTAAATATTGGCAACGGCCGCATTATGGTACTTACCAATTTATGCACGCTGGGATACCAGTTTAACCCGGTGTCATTTTATTTTTGTTATGATGAGCAGGGGCACCCTGTTTGTTCGGTTGTAGAAGTATGCAATACATTCCTGGAAATGAAGCCTTATTTTTTAGGTAGCGACACCTTAAAGGACGATCAGTTTAAACTAAATACGGAAAAGTATTTTTATGTGTCGCCCTTTATTGATATGGATACCAATTTTGATTTCGACCTGCACATCCCAGGAGAAAAACTGCAACTTAAGATTGACGATTATGACAACGACGGGAAACGGTTTTTTATCAGTACGCTCAGTGGTGTGCGCAGGCCTTTAAAGGATTCAAGTCTTTTACTTTATTTTTTTAGTTTTCCGCTGATAACGTTGAAAGTGATTGGTTTAATTCATTGGCAGGCGCTTAAATTATGGCTAAAAAAATTACCATATCACAAGAAAAATGACGACCTTCAACTACAAAGAGAAGTTTATAGACCTTATAACTAGCCCGGAGTTTTTTATTTTGCCAAAACTTTCCCGTGGTTAATTTACGTAGATAACAAAAAAAACAAACCTGCAGTATTTTTTGACTATGGCCAGCACAATTTCACTCGTTAAAAAAAGCTCCTTTTACCAGGATATTGTATTAAAATGTATGTCGAAAATGGATAAGGGGCATTTGTACCTTACCCTGCCGGGTGGCGAACAAATAGCATTTGGTACCGGCGAAGGCAATATAACGGCCAATATTGTTGTAAATAACACAGAGTTTTACAAACGAATTGTACTTTTTGGCGACATAGGCTTTGGCGAAGCTTATGTAGATGGATTGTGGGATACCGATAATATCACCAATGTAATTAAATGGGTACTGCTTAATATCGAAAATGCACCGGGCGTATCGGGCAGTAATATTCAAACCTTGTCGGTTAACCTGCTCAAATTATATAACAAGTTATTTCATATAAAGCGGGCCAATACGATAGAAGGTTCCCGGAAAAACATTTCGGAACATTACGATTTAAACAACGATTTTTTTGCCAGCTTCCTGGATCCCACAATGACTTACTCCAGCGCTTATTTTTACCGCGATGGGTTAAGCCTGGAAGAAGCACAACTTGCCAAATACGACCGTTTGTGCCGCCAATTGCATTTAAACCCCAGCGATCATGTGCTGGAAATTGGCAGCGGCTGGGGCGGCAACGCCATTTATATGGCCAAAACCTATGGCTGCAAGGTAACTTCGCTGACCATATCAGAAGAGCAGCGCAAAATGGCGGTTGAACGTGTTGAAGCCGAGGGCCTGAGCCACAAAGTGAATATCCTGCTGAAAGATTACAGGCTGATGGAAGGCGCCTTTGACAAAATTGTGTCAGTTGAAATGCTGGAAGCGGTAGGCTATAATTTTATGGATGTGTACTTTAAAAAATGCCATGAGCTGCTGAAGAAGAACGGCATCCTTGCAATACAGGTAATTACCTCGCCTGATTCGCGGTACGAAAGCCTGCGCAAAGGGGTGGACTGGATCCAAAAACACATTTTCCCGGGTTCGTTATTGCCATCAGTGGGGGCTATTAATAAATCTATCAATAGGACAGGTGATCTGACCATGGTTGATCTGAAAGATATCGGGCTTGACTATGCCCGGACCCTGAAACTTTGGTACGATGCTTTTAATGCCAGCCTGGGCAAGGTAAAATCTATTGGCTTTGATGATACATTTATCCGTAAATGGAACTATTATTTGTGCTACTGCGAGGCAGCATTTGCCATGCGGAACATTAACGTAATGCACCTGGTTTACTCGAGGCCCAACAATACATCGCGGTAACTTACTATGCAACCGATTTTACGCTCACCTTCTTTTCCCTGAAACGGGTAAAAGCGATTACAGCGATAATACAAAGTATAAAACCGAAAACACCGTTGAGCCGCAGACCCAGATCATGGCCGATATCTTTCCCGTATACTGTTAAAAAGGCGAATATGGCGCCGCCCAGGGTTTGTCCGAGCTTTACGAAAAGGTACTTAACGGCAAAAAACATCCCCTCACGATTTTCGCCTGATTCTTCCGAGTCTTTTTCGGCAATTTCAGCCAGGATAGCATTGGGTAAAATCCCCAGCGAGGCCAAAGGGAAGGCTGCCAGGGTTGCTAATAAATAAACCTGCGCCATTGGCGAAAAAGGCAATCGTCCTAAGAAAAATATCATCGCAAAAATGAGGCTCATCAGCGCGAAAGAAAATAATACGATGGGCTTTTTTCCATACTTTTTCGACAGGTAATTAACGAGCGGGTAGCAGGCCAGCGATACAAGCACCATCGTGAGCATTAATAAACCACCCATTGATTCATTTAAGCGCAGCAACACTTTTATAAAATACAATAGCCCGGTTGATATAATACTTAAGCCCATGTAAAAGGAAAAGTCGGAAATCAGGTAATATTTAAAATTACGCTGGGCGAATGTCTTCCGGATGGCCCGGAAAACCGGCAAATGCGAAGGCTTTTTGCTGACAACAAACTTGGTTTCATCGATGGCGAGTACTGGTATCAGCATAATTAAACCGGCAAAAATACAGAGGCCCCAGATGGTGTATTGTACGGCCGAATCGCGGTTGATCACGTTGAAAAAATCTTGTACCAGGTCGGCATAGTTATTAACCAGGGAACTGATGATGATACCGATAACAAACCCTGCTTGCTGGAAGGATGATAGTTTAACCTTTTCGGCGGCAGTATCGGTTACTTCGGGCAATAATGCATTGTATGGGATAATATAAGCCGTTGCCGACATGAAAAAGCCGATGAGCATCAGCGTGAGCCACCAGGCGTTGCCAATACTTTCACCTTTAAATATGGGGTAAAAAATCAAACTGCAAAATATAGCAGCCGGCAATATGGTCCATTTCATAAAAGGGATGCGGCGCCCCTTGGGATGAGGGCTTTTATCACTTAAGGAAGCGATAAACGGATCAACAACGGCATCAACCACACGGCCTGCCGAAATAATGAGCGACATAATGTTTAAAACCCCAAACAGTAGTACCTGGGGTATGTACGAAACCAGTCCCGAGTGGGAGGGTGGCAGGTAAAAGTATTGCACCATAACCAGCACCAGGTTTGTAAGGATGCTCCAGCCAATATTTCCGCTGGCATAAGCTATTTGTTTTTTAAAGGGGAATCTTGCTTCCGGCATATTTTATGGACACGAAGGTCATGATTTTGAATGAATTGAGCTATACAAAATGCATGAATTATTTATACCGGCAGGCCCTTATTTTTTGGTGCCGATAAATAAAAATGCCATAGCAGCATAGTGGCGATAGTGCGGTACGGCTGCCAGATAGTTGTTATTTCCAGCAATTGCTCTTTTGTTGTATCTGCCGGCAGATTTTTTACCCGTTTCATGGCATTTACCGCGGCCAGGTCGCCAATGGGGAATACATCGGCATGCTGCAGCACAAACATCAGGTAAACATCGGCCGTCCAGTTTCCTATTCCTTTCAGGGCTACTAACCGGGCGCGGATGTCGTGGTCTTCCATATTTTCAAGGGCATTTAAATGGAGTTGCCCGCTTAATAACGCTTCCGCCAGGTATTTAATATAGCCTGATTTTTGTCGGCTCACATAGCAGGCGCGCATTTCTTCATCCGTCAGCAATAGCACCCGGGCAGGGGTTATTTCCTGTACCCTTTCCCTCAGTTTATTTAATGCTGATAGTGCCGATGCCAATGATACCTGTTGCTCCAGGATAATATGCACCAAAGTTTCGAAACTGTTTGGGCGATGCCAGAAAGGGGGATAGCCGTGGTGTTTGATGATGGCTGCCAGATCGGGGTCTGTTGCAGCAAGTCCATCGCAGATGGAGTGGTAAGTGGATTGGGTGAAGCGGTTGGGCACAGGTCAGTTGGTTTTTGGGCTTGTTTGAAGTAAACTCTTTCAAGGTAAGGTCAATTGTTTGACGAAATACTATTTCTGGTCACAGACTTGATTAATGCGCTAACAGCTTGTCGAAAACTGATCGATTTTCAGTGGCCTAATCAAGCTTTTTGTCAATTTTTTTAAATGGACTTTGTATTTTTTCAATGGTATAAGAGGATGCCCGAAGAGCCTCAAGGCCTTGTATCGCTGCTTTGCTTAACAATTCAAGCTTATTTTCTTTTGAGACCTGATTCTGATTTAATATTGCGTTCAACCCTTCCAAATTAGATAATACCAATAATTCATGGGCGTCCGCTAAATCTCTAATATTTAAATGCTGGGCCGCCAGATCACTGTTTGCATTTCGCCATTGTGCGGCGGTAAAACCAAATAAAGCAATGTTCAATAAATCAGCCTCATCAGCATAAACCCATTTCTTTTTATCCTCATCGGTAATGGTTGGTATAACGTATTTCTTTATCGAGTCTGTATGAATAATATAATTTGCTTTCGACAAAAACCTTTTATAATCCCATTCAGAATTTAAACGTGCTGCTTCTTCATCTTTTAATCGCTGAAATTCCCTGATTAATAAGAGATTGAATTCTGGGCTAAGCCATAGACCAAAATGAAAGGCTATGTCTTTGTGCGCAAACGTTCCGCCATTCTTCCCCGATTTTGAAGACATACCAATTGCTCCAGTAGTTTCTATCCACTTTTTAGGAGACATTGTAAATCTATTTAGCCCCGCGTCTTTTGTTAACTCATCGAATTCGATGAGTTTAAAATTAGGATTGTACATTCGTTCCCACAATGACAGATACTCCAATGTATTTTTTTGCCGCATCCAATTGCCAATGATTACATTGTTGTTTTCCATATGCTTAACCATATCTGTTAAACATATTTCGTCTCTGCCGTTGTTTGATATGACTGTAATATCCAATCCTTTGACATTTATTTTGCTCATTTTGTCAATTCTTTAGTTTAACACTCCATTTAAGGGTTTATTTGTACACATTAAAATATTCTAAACTTACTAATTTTCTTAGGATTTAAAATTTAATTCCCGATTTTTACTTTATGAATAATCTGCCGCCATTAGCCGAGCGCATGCGCCCCAAAAACCTCGACGATTACGTTGGGCAAAAGCATTTGGTAGGCAAAGGCGCTGTTTTGCGTAAGGCCATTGAGTCGGGCTCGCTGCCATCCATGATCTTTTGGGGGCCGCCGGGCGTGGGCAAAACTACACTGGCTTATATTATCTCTCAATCGCTCGACAGGCCTTTCTTTTCCTTAAGCGCCATCAATTCGGGGGTTAAGGATGTGCGGGAGGTAATTGAAAAAGCGTCGTTATTAAAATCCGGCGGGCAAACATTGCCTATCCTGTTTATTGATGAAATTCACCGTTTTTCCAAATCACAGCAGGATTCGCTGCTGGGCGCGGTGGAGCGCGGTATAGTTACCCTTATTGGCGCCACAACCGAGAACCCCTCGTTCGAAGTGATCTCGGCTTTGCTATCGCGCTGCCAGGTGTATATCCTGCAGCCCTTGCTGGAAGATGATTTGGTGAGCCTGGTGGAAAAGGCGATGAAGGAGGACGAAGTTATCCGCACTAAAAACATCGTTATAAAAGAAAATGAGGCCCTGTTGCGCCTCTCCGGTGGCGATGCGCGTAAGCTGCTCAATATTTTCGAACTGCTGGTAAATGCATTCAGCAGTAAAAAAATTACCGTCACCAATGATACCGTATTGGAGCATGTGCAGCAAAACATGGCGCTGTATGACAAGGCTGGCGAACAGCATTACGATATTATCTCAGCCTTCATCAAATCCATGCGCGGCAGCGACCCTAATGGCGCGGTTTACTGGCTGGCGCGGATGATCACCGGGGGCGAGGACCCTTTGTTTATAGCCCGGCGGATGCTGATACTGGCATCGGAAGATATCGGCAACGCAAACCCCAACGCTTTGCTGCTGGCCCAAAGTTGTTTTAACGCGGTACAGGTTATCGGCATGCCCGAGTCGCAGCTGATATTATCGCAAACGGTTATTTACCTGGCTACTTCGGCTAAAAGCAATTCGGCCACTACGGCTATTGGCGCAGCTATGGCCCTGGTGAAAGAAACCGGCGATCTGCCTGTTCCCCTACACCTGCGTAACGCACCAACCAAATTAATGAAAAACCTGGGTTACGGTAAGGACTACAAATATGCCCACAGCTACGCGGGCAACTTTACCGATCTTGATTTTCTGCCTGCCGAAATAAAAGGCACTAAATTGTATGAACCGGGTAACAATGCCCGCGAAAACGAATCAAAAGAACGGTTAAAAAAACTTTGGGGAGACAGGTATGGGTATTGAGTCTTGAGTTCTGAGTCTGGAGTTCAGAGTCAAAACGAAGATTACTTAAGACGCTAAACTTTCGACTCGGTACATGAAGCTTTTTTAACTATCATTACAGTACTTAAAATTATAACCTTTAAAGCCCATTCATGACAGCTACATTCATCAGGCACGAGTTAAAAGCTTTCTGGCGATCAAAAAACACCGGCAAAAGTATTGCCATCCGTGTGGTGATGACTTTGCTGATGCTGTATATGCTGGCAAACGTGGTTGTTTTAGGCTTTTTTTTAGATACTGTTTTAGAAAAAATATTCCCGCATGATGATATCGTGATGTCATTTTGCGGCGTAATCCTGGTATATTATTTATTGGATGTTTTTATGCGGCTGCAATTGCAGGAACTACCAACGCTGCGCGTTCAGCCCTATTTGCAACTGCCGGTTAAACGTAATTCGCTGGTGCGTTACCTCGCTTTTACCGCCCTGTTTTCATTTTTCAATTTGTGGCCGTTTATACTTTTTGTGCCCTTTATTGTGAAAATTATAGCGCCTGATTCGGGTGGCGGTATTGCTTTTGCTTTTATTATTGCACTGGCCGGCTTAACGGTGTTTAATAATTACCTGGCATTGTACATTAAGCGTAAAGCAAATTTAAATGGCTGGATCTTTTTGATTGTCGCTGCCGCAATTATATTAATTGGCGTTGGCGATTTTTACCTGCACCTGTATTCTATCCGCGCGGTATCGTATTTGTTTTTCGGCCATTTAATACATCAGCCCTTGCTGGCATTGCTCCCTGTTGCGCTTGGAGCGGTTATGTACTACCTCAATTTTTATTATCTTAAACAGAACCTGTACCTGGAGGAGCTGGGCTCGCGCAAGGCATCCAAATATAAAAACAGTACCGATTACCCGCTGCTTAGCCGCTTCGGCGTGGCCGGCGATTTGGCCGCCAACGAACTTAAACTGGTTTTGCGTAATAAACGTTCAAGATCGGCACTCATCATGGGGCTGTTTTTTATGTTTTATGGTTTGATATTTTATAAAAACCCACAAATGGGCAGCGAAGGTTATAAAGTGTTTGTAGGCATGTTTATGACCGGCATATTTATTATTAACTACGGGCAGTTTATGTATGCCTGGCAGGCATCGCATTTTGATGGCTTGCTGGTAAATAAAATAAGCTTTACCGATTTTTTAAAGGGCAAATATTTGCTGTTCACGCTTATCTCAACAGGGTATTTCCTTTTGACAACCCCCTATGTTTATTTTGGCTGGCGTACGCTGATGATACATTCAATTATGTTCGTCTGGAATATTGGCATCAACACCACCATGGTACTGTTTTTCGCAAACCGCAATTTTAAACGGATTGATCTGTCAAAAGGAGCAGCTTTCAATTGGGAAGGCGTAAGCGGAAACCAGTGGATTTTGTCGTTCCCGCTGCTTTTGGCGCCGTTTTTAATTTACCTCCCTTGTGCTTTGCTTAAGCACGAAGACATTGGGCTGGCGCTTTTAGGTATCACCGGGATAATATTCATTTTAACGCGCAGCTTCTGGATAAATCAACTGGAGGCCGATTTTAATACCAACAGATATAAAATAGCCGAAGGTTTCAGAAATAAGTGATATGATAGAAATTAAAGATTTAAAAAAAGCATATAACGGCGTAGTTGTAGTCAACGTGCCCGGCCTGGTGATCAATAAAGGTGAAAGCGTTGGTCTGGTTGGGAATAACGGGGCCGGTAAAACTACGCTGTTCCGGGCCATTCTCGACCTGATCAGGCCGGAGAATGGGGAGGTTTTATCGAAAGGCGAAAATGTAGCCGGCCACGAAAACTGGAAAAACTACACTGCATCGTACCTGGACGAAGGCTTTTTAATTGACTACCTTACACCCGAAGAATATTTTTATTTTATCGGCGGTTTGCACCAGCAAAGCCGGGCGCATGTGGATGATTTCCTGTTGGGGCTTGGCGACTTTTTTAACGGCGAGATCCTCAAAAAAGGAAAATACATCCGCGACCTGTCAAAGGGGAACCAGTGTAAGGTGGGCGTAGCATCGTGCCTGTTGCAAAACCCCGAACTGCTGATGCTGGATGAACCCTTTGCCAATATCGACCCAAGCACGCAATTCCGCCTGAAAAGCCTGTTAAAAGACCTGAATAAAAATAAGGGTGTAACCAATTTAATTTCCAGTCACGACCTTAACCACATAACCGATGTATGCGACCGCATCCTGCTGATGGAAAAAGGGAAGATCATTAAAGATATTGCCACCAGTTCATCAACCTTAAATGAATTGGAAGAGTATTTTGGCGTGGGTCAAACCCAGACAGCGCCTATAAAAGTTGACGAGGAAGAAAATCACTAACCCTGGCTGCGCCGTGTTTAGCATGGCATTCGCTGAGACCACGAAGAATAACAAAAAACTTGTGGCAGATTAATATATTTGGCCATGTATTTAATCAGGGAAGCAACACCGGATGATGTGGAAACCATCCGCAACATAGCCGATATAACATGGCGGGCAACTTACGGCCCCATACTGGAAAAAGAGCAGCTCGACTTTATGCTTGACGAGATCTATTCGACCCGGAAACTGGCATCGCAGCTTACACACCAAACCCAAAGCTACCTGGTACTGGTTGAAGAAGGTAAACCAGTGGCCTTTGCCGCTTATTCGCCGCGCGAGGAAGACCCGGAGATATACAAGCTGCATAAACTCTACTGCCTGCCCGAGACACAGGGAAAAGGCTATGGCAAAATCCTGATAAACGAGGTAGCTCAAAGAACACTGGAAGCCGGCAAACACACCCTTGACCTTAACGTGAACCGGTATAACAAGGCCAAAAACTTTTACGAAAAGATGGGCTTTGCAGTAGCCTATGAAGAGGACGTACCCATCGGTAAATACTGGATGAATGATTATGTGATGCGGAAAGAGTTAATTTAAACCCTGATGAAAAAACCAACCAGTGTGATTGTTTTTAAAGCACTTTTAACGTTTTTTTTGTTAACTGCCCTGGGCCTGGCAGCCGCTGCACAGGCTTCGGTTGATTGCAACGAATTATTAAAACGCGATATATCCACAGATGATCCGCAGCAGGTGTTGCGAAACATTACGCATGTAAAATGTTTTGGGCTGGATAGCATCGACCTTAAAATTTACGGGAAAGGTCCGGTTTTGGGTTCGCTGATGATGAAAGGTTTGCAGCAAAGTAAAAGCGGCAAATTCACTTACGGCGATTTGTTAATTCAAATAAACCGTGACAGAAATGCACCCGGTTACCCGCGCATCCGAAAAGGCATCATCGCCATGAATAAACTGGAGGGCATGAAGGCTACGCCTGAAACCTGGGATACAGGCAAGCAGCTTTTGAAGGAAATTGACACCTCCGACGAAGAGATTGAAAAGCTCCACAATTTTATGCTGCATAACCAGGATAAACGTTGGAACTACCGCGAACTGGTAGTTTATTGGGGGATACAGGAAAAAATAAACGATAAAAAGAATAACCCGGAAGAATAAATTATATCCGTTTTTATCCCTATTACGATGTTAACGGCACTTGCCGGGCTACCTCATTACCTGCTGCGATCATATAAATACCATAACCGGTGGTTGCTACCGCAATCCCAATCCCCACAAAAGCCTGTATATAATTTACCGGCATGGTTTTATTCAGCGTGAATACAAAGCCGCAGATGGCTATCAACGTTGCCCAGGTAGCCAGGTAATAATCGATAGTGCGTTTAAACACTTTGGCCAGCGGGTAAAAATGGAGGCCCACCACCAGGGCGATGGTTGGGATAACCAAATCCGGGTACCCCAGGTTTACGACGATGTTGATGCCAATAAAAATCAAGAGCCCCTCGGCGCCAAATATGATACCGAACCATTTTCCCATCTTTTTTTCTTCGGCGATGTCGGCCTCTGAGGTAACTTTAGGGAAGAATTTTGCCATTTTAAGCAGGGTGATCCCTTTGAAAACGAATATCATTGCCAGCACCGGGAACAGCAACAGCAACCAGTGGTAAACTGTGCCGTTTAATCCGCCAAATGCAATCCCCGACCAAAGGAACGTAAAAAGCGCCATCAGGAATAAGCCGGAGGCGATGCCTTTGACCGCGGCATCAGGTATAATGTGAGGTTTGGTTTCCATAATCTGTCGGCGTGTGCTTTACTGCTTTAACTTGGGTACCCGTTTAGGCGTATCCTTTCCCGAAACGATGGTCTGCGAACTTAGGGCTATTGCCCTGATGGTTGCCGTAATATTGTTCATATCCAGCGAGCTTACTTCATCTTTTACGGTATGGTACAATTTATCAATATCTATCTGGTCGGTTGATATGGTGTGCGCCGGTACGCCTACTGCAGCCAGAGATGCATTATCGCTGCGATAAAATAAGTCCTGGTCGGGATAGGGGTCGGGATAGAATTTAAATGGTGTGCCCTCCAGGTTTTTTTGCAGGATAGGCCCAAAATCCGACCGCTCAAATCCGGTAATAAATGCAGAGTTTTCGCCAAATTTAGATGCCTTGCCAATCATTTCGATATTAAACATCGCCGTAACCTTATCCGGATCAATGGTGGTGGCAAAATGCTGTGAGCCATACTCGCCAATCTCTTCGGCAGTAAAGGCCACAAATACAAGGGTGCGGGCATTGTTATCCAGTTTTTTAAAATAGCGGGCCAGTTCAATCACAGCCGTGGTTCCTGAGGCGTCGTCATCGGCGCCGTTGGCTATGCTATCGCCCTGCACCGGCTTCAATATCCCCAGGTGGTCATAATGGCCTGAAAATACCACATATTCGTTCGGTTTTGTTTTGCCGGGGATAATGCCGGCTACGTTAAACAGCGGCAGTTGTTCGGCTTTTCCGGTGTAGTTTACGGCAAATGATTTTAAATCATCATGGTTGCCCAGCACAAAAACCAACGCCTGGTTATCGTTGGTTTTAAGGGTTGCCGAGCCTTTTTTTGCGCGATCCCTTAACGAATTAAATATCGCTGTAAACTGCGGGTCAACCAAAATGAGCATCTTTTTACCACTGCTGCGGTATTTCATATATTCCGAGCGGAAGTCTTTGCCGGCGCTTAACTTTTCAATCTGAACGTCGGGGTTATTGCTCCAGTTTAATGATGCGGCGCTTGTGCTGGTAAAAGCGCTGTCGGCGGGAATCAGTTTTCCGTTGATTTCAACCAATGTTTTAACCGGGGTAACGCGTGTCATGCTGAAATTCTGGCGAAAGCCATCGTCGCCGGGAAAAGGCTTTAAGCCGATCTGTTTGTATTCGCTTTCAATAAACTGTGCTGCCCTGTCAATATCAGGCGTAAAGGTTGCCCGGCCCCGCATATCGTCGGACGCGAGGGTTTTTATAACACGTTCTACATCGTTCTGCTGGATGAGTTTATTTACATCCTGCGCAAAGGTGCTAAATGATAGTGCGATGAGGCCTATCAGGCCTATAGTCTTTTTCATATATCGTTATTTCACTTTTGATGCCAACCAGGCACTCCTAAAATCCTGCTGGTCCTTGGTTAATTCTTTTCCTGCTTTCTCGTAAGTTACCACTTCCAGGGCAGGGTTTTCTTCCAAAACAATAGTGGTTTGGTGTGCGCCGGTACGGTTTTTATAATCGATCACAATTTTATCGCCAATGTTTTTTGCGGCTACAACATCGCCGAAGGTCTGTTCGTCGTTAACGTCTTTTCCATCTGCTTTTAAAATAATATCGCCTGCATCAAGGCCCGCCTTGTAAACCGGCGAACCCATGGTGGTGCTGGTTACAATAGCAATGCCTGTGTTGCTCTGGGCACGTGCCTGCCCGGCTACGCCCCGGCGACCGCCGCGGGTGAGTGAACCTGCCCAAGCCTTGCCTGGCTGTGCTTTGCGTAATAAAAAGCCGGCTTTTGCCAGTAATGCTTCGTAGTTGTTTTTGTCGATACCGTAGATGTATTTATTGAAAAAATCGGCGGCAAACTTTGGGTTGTTGGTTACTTTGGCCAAATCGCTTTGCAAATCGGGGATGGTATAAGGCTTCATCACTTTGCCCCGGTTTAACCAAACGGTCCGCATATAATCGTCGAGGGTGAGGTTAAACTCGCTACGCAGGCGTAAATCAAGCGCAAGTGCAGTAGCCCCGCCGTATGTATAATAGCTGGTAAACATGTTGGCCTCGTTATTGGGGTCGTTAGCCGCGCCGGCATCCGCAAATACTGAGTAACGGCTCATCTGCGTTTCGGGGTATTTGGCGGCTCCCGGGGTATTCAGCGCCTGGTTTATCAGCCCGGCCACGGTGCGTGTATAGTCTTCGGCGGTGTGAAAGCCCGACCGCACCAGCAATAACTCACCGTAATACTGGGTAAAACCTTCGGCAAACCAAAGCTCGCTGCTCATGTTCGCATGCTCAAAGTTGAATGGTTCCAGCGATTTGGGCCGGATGCGTTTAACATTCCAGCTATGGAAATATTCATGCGAAAAAGTACCCAACAAACGCACTTCATTGCCTTCAACCTTATCAATAGGCTGTACAATGCAGGTGGAGTTACGGTGTTCCATACCGTCGCCGGAAGTGGTGGGGTACACATCATCTAAAAAAGTATATTCGCCAAAATCATATTTGGGCAATTCACCAAATACCGACTTTTCCTCGAGCACCATTTTTTGCACCATCTTCCCAAAGTTGTCAATTACCGGCTGTGCATCGTCGGAATGTATGGTTAAATTTATCTTTTCGGTTTTGCCGTCCGTATTTACAACATCCCACGAGGTTTCCTTAAAGTTTGAAAGTTCAGTAGGGCTATCCATCATGTATTGCATGTCGGGAGCACTGTAAACATTGTCGCCTTCGTGCTTTAGCTGTGTGGCTACCTTCCAGCCATATTTATCAAGATCATCGAATTCAAATTTGAGAGGCCGTTTTTCAAGGCCCGGTACCCACATAAAGGCAGCAGGCATATTTAAATGGGCGTGGCTTACATCAATGCTCGCATATGTGCCATCGGTCCAGTTGCCAAAAAGGGTATAGCTTATTTTTACGGTTTCGGGGTGATCACTGCCAATTTCGTAAACATCGCCTTCAATTTGTTTTATGGCAACCTCGGCGCCATCTGGGCCTTTTGCTGCAACGTTATAAACGTTTTTGCCGAATTCGTGGGTGGCATAACGTCCGGCTGATGAGCGGCTCATCCTCACCTTAAAAACGCCGCCCGGCGCCTGTGGAATGGTCATTACGATTTCAGCTTCATGATGAACCGCGTTGGGGAATGATACGACGTAGAAAATTGCTTTTGGGTCGGGTTGTCCATAACAAACAATGGCACAGACCGAAAAAATGATGAAAAAGGATAATTTCTTCATGGTGATAAATAGTTTTTGAGCGTCAGTTTTACAGGCGCTTAAATTACTATTAAATCAGCAATTGTTTTATATCAATATTATTACGGAACTGTGCTTTATTAAAATATCAATCATAACTATGCCGCTCGATATCGTAATCGGATTGGGCAGTTATAATGCGTTTTTGTTTGGCAATTTCGCTGTCCAGGTGATGGTCGTATACGCTGTCGGTAACTTCAATATTTCGTTCTTTGTCCCGTTCAGCATAATGGATGTCGGCCTCATAAAGTTTGGATACAGCCACATCATAAGGCCCTTTCGGCGACATCAGCTTAACAAACACCGGCAAACACTCAAACAAAATAAACAGGAAACTGATAAAGGACTCGGCGAGGTAAGTGTCCAGGTCGCGGGTGCCATTCTCGTTATAGGATAACTGGCCCAGCGCCCAGTTTCGGTCCGAAAAACCTGCTACGTTGGAAAGGCTATCCAGTTGATGATCATTAAACAGACGAAGGTTATTCAGCCCCTCATAATCCTTACGGGCGCTCAGGTACTGGTCCATTTTGGCCTGGTCGTCGGTCACCGTTTTCAAGCGGTCTTCTTTTTCCTGCAATACCTGCTGTTTCTGTTTGGCATAAGTGCCATAACCCACAATGCCTGATGTTTGGTTGGATTTATCGCCAAAAACCTCCTGGTTTAACAAATACCGCGACCGATTAATATCGCGCTCCAGGGAGTCTTTTTCCTTTTTCAGATCGCTGTTTTTACCCAGTTCCATGGCATACTTTTGGGTATACGTTTTTTGCAGCGTATCAATTTTGCCATGCTGGCCCTTTAAATATGCGGTTTTAAGTTTCTGGCGTATTTCTTTATCAAATATCTTTAGTTCCAATGGCCGCGAAATAACAATACCAATCATAATAGCCAGTAAAATACGTGGCGAAGCCTGTAATATCTGCTGGTTGGTGCTGCCTTGTTTATCAATACTGGATACAATGTAACGGTCCATATTGAAAATGGCGGTGCCCCATATCAATCCAAATAAAATAGCGAAACCTACGGCGAATGCGCTGCCGCTGAACACAAAATACATAGCATACCCGCCCGAAAGCGACGCGAATAATGCGGTAAAGAATATGGTGGCCCCAATACCGACATATTTATTATGTTCGATGGGGTATTTTTTTAAAGTGCCTATATGTGCTCCCGAACAGAACCAGAAAAAGCGGGTAATCCTCTTCATCAATAAAAAACTAAGAATTTTGCAAACATATATAAAACGCCATAAGGGGGTTATTGTTACAAACTACTGACTTATTTATTTGTGTTGGAAAAACTACCTTTGAAAAATATTTATATTTGAACATGAAAGAAATAAGCGTACAGGAACTAAAAGCAAAAAAAGACAGCGGCGAAGATTTTCAGCTGATTGATGTGCGGGAAGACTTTGAATACGAAATGTCGAACCTGGGTGGTACATTGATACCTCTTGGCGGAATATTAATTGAGGCCGAAAAAATTGATAAAAGCAAACCGGTGGTGGTAATGTGCCGCAGCGGCAAACGCAGCGCAGCTGCTATTATGCAATTGGAGCAGCGCGGCTTTACCAATTTAATAAACCTTAAAGGCGGTATTTTGGCCTGGGCCGATGAAGTGGACCCAACTCTTAACGTTTACTAAGCCATGTGGAAAAAGGCCGTACCTAACACATTATACACCGTAGCCATTGTGGTCTCTCTTATTTGGGGTTATCAGTATGGGTTTGAGAAAGGTAATTATATATTTATGGCCGGGGCGGTTGTATTAATAGTTATCTTTATCACACTTAAGATAAAGATACTTAAGGAAATAAAAAACACGCTGAATAAACCTAAATAAATCAAAATCATGCTTATTGTAATCCTGGGTATCATTATAGTGGTAGTGGGTGTTGTGCTTAAACGCTCGCCCGAGCCCGGCAGCCACTTTGCCGGCATTATTAATATTGTTGGCATAGGGGTAGTTGTTTTGGGATTTTTGCTTTCGTCTGTTAAAATTATCGACCCGGGTAAGGTTGGCGTACAGGTGCTTTTTGGCAAAGTGCAGGACCAGGTGCTGGAGAGCGGTCTGCATATTATAAACCCGGCTGTTGAGGTAACAACGTTTAGTGTACAAACGGAAAACTATACCATGAGCGCAAAAGATAATGAAGGGCAGCAACAGGGCGATGATGCCATTCGTGTACTTTCGTCTGATGGATTGGAGGTTACCATCGACCTTTCCGTACTATACAAAATTAACCCGAACAGAGCGCCGTTTATTCTTCAAAATATCGGCGTAAATTACGAGGACAAGATTGTTCGCCCCATTACCCGCACCTCCATCCGCGATAATGCAGTAAACTACCAGGCAGTTGATCTGTATTCAATCAAACGCCAGGAGTTTCAGTATAAGATAAATAAATCCATTACCGACAATTTTGCAAAAAACGGGCTGGAAGTACAACAGATACTGGTGCGCAATATTTCGTTGCCTACATCGGTAAAGGCGAGCATCGAATCAAAAATAAACGCCGAACAGGATGCGCAGAAAATGCAGTTTGTTTTGCAGAAGGAACGCCAGGAAGCCGACCGCAAACGTGTTGAGGCACAAGGTATAGCCGATTACCAGAAAATATTATCAACCGGCCTATCTGATAAGCAATTGCAATACGAAAGCATCAAGGCTCAAAAAGAAATTGCCCTATCGCCAAATACCAAGGTAATTATTATTGGTGGCGGCAAAGGCAACCCGGTATTGCTGAGCGATAAGTAAAGTTTTGGTCGCAGCTGAACCTTAACGGGAATTTTTCAATTCGATGAATTCGACAAACAATACGATTATAGTGCAATATATTTTAGCATACGCTATAATTATATTGTCGCACATATTGTCGCCGACTAATATGGCGGGCTTTGGATTTGATGCGATAGTTTACCTCATTGTGTTTATTGCCTCTATATTTTTATTCGGCAGGTCTGTTTATAATGCGAAAAGGAACAACGCAGTTGTTTGGATACCTGGGTTGATCCACACGCTCGGCTTTGCGGGTTTGATCGGAATGTTGTTTACTCACGGCTAATATTTTATAGATTTATGCCTGGCGATGTTCCAATATTTGTGAAAAATTCGAATCCATTCGTAATGACTCGTGCCTATTTAAAATAAGCAGCATACTTTGCCGGGATGCCAGTTATGGGTTTAATCATAATATCCTTATAATACACCTCGGCGCATTCGCTTTGTAACTGCAGTTTGCCTTTTACCAGCGGCTTTTCCAGGCCATTAACTACAAACCTGCTGTTTGATAGCGCCATTACAACTTGTCCGTTAACAATGCGAATGGCCTTATCACCATAAGTGATCAATTCGAGATCATTCCAATCACCTTTACGCTCCATATCGGCGCCGGCATGGCAAAAGCCACCGTTCCCTGTGCCCGATCCAAATGCTGTTAGCGGGCCATTATTGTCGAAAAAATAATTAACCCCATCCTTTCTGGCTTTAACATCGGCGCGTGAGCCGGCCTGCGACCAATAGTCGCCCATGCCACCCTCGCATATCTGAAACTCCTGCGACAGCATCCAGGTGCGCCAATATTCAGCCCCGCATTCGCCCTGGCCGTGGTAGAGCAGCCCCGAGTCTTTCACTTCATCAACCCGCGGCACATATTTGTGTGCGCCCCATCTTACCTTCAGCTTTAAATCGTAGTTGCCATAATCCTGTTTGGTAAACAGGCAGCCGTAAATATCGCCATCTACTTTTAGCAATAGCTCGCCGTTTTGTTCGATCGTCGAAAACTCATTTCCTTCATTAACGTTGTAGCCAACAGGTTTTATTAAGTTGCCGTTTTCGTCTTTCGGCGCCTCGCCTTTATAGCCCAATTTATGCCTGAAACTTTGGTAAATGTTCCATTTGGATAGGTTTTTATCCAGCAATGGTGTCCATTCGTCGTTGGGTTGAAAAGAGGTGGCCGAGAGCAAAACAATGCCGGCGCAAACAATTAATAACAAGGATTTCATGATTATAAAGGTTGTGAGCGTAAACTTAGTATATTGTGATGAGGATTTAAAGATTACGTGGGATTTAATGAATTGAAGTTGATGTGGAAATATAGTAACTTTGTGTATCGTGAAGGAATTAACAGCCCATTTAAAACAAATACATGAATTGTGTAGTGCACACAATGTTAAATCGTTATTTGCCTTTGGATCGGTTGTCGGCGATAACCTGAAAACAGACAGCGATATTGACCTTGTAGTTGATATAGAAGACAGCGACCCGCTTGAATATACCGATAACTATTTCGACCTGAAATTTCAATTGGAAGCGATATTGCACAGACCCATCGACCTGTTGGAGAATAAGACCATCAAAAATCCTTATTTACGGAAGCAAATTGATAATACAAAAGTGCTGGTATATGGAGGATGAGATAAAAACCTAGCTTTCGGATATTCAACAGGCTATTATCGAAATCAACGATTTCCTCCCTGACAAGAAGAACTTCTTCGAGTTTAAAAAAGACCTTAAGACTAAAAGAGCAATCGAACGAAACTTTGAAATTATAGGTGAAGCCGCCGGCCGCATTTTAAAAAAGGAGCCGGAAATAGCAATAACGGATGTTAAAAAAATAATTACTACCAGGAATCGTATAATTCATGGATATGATACCGTGTCAGATGATATTATCTGGTCAATCGTGATCAAGCATCTGCCAAAATTGGAAGAGGAAATTGCAAATCTGCTTAGGAAATAAACGACACAATCAGAATTCAATTCCAAGCCCCGGCTGATCATTCAAAACCCATTTCCCTTCCCTAAACTCCGGCAATTTATATGGATTGTTGCTCGTTAAAAACGGCCCGTCCAGGTCGGCCCAATCGCATTGGGGGGCAAGGGCGGCGGCAGCGAGGGTAGCACAGCTGGTTTCGCTCATGCAGCCGATCATTAGTTTTAAACCCAGCTGTTTCGCTTTTAAAATCATCTGATTCGCCTCGTGCATTCCGGCCGACTTCATCAGCTTAATGTTAATGCCATGATACACACCCTTTGCTTTTTCCACATCGGGCAGCCGCTGTACCGATTCATCGCCTATAATAGGTATCGGGCTGCGTTCGGTCAACCAGGCATTGCTGTCTGGGTCGGTTTTCAGCATGGGTTGTTCTATCAGTAAAACACCCTGCTCATGCAGCCAATAGGTCATATCCAAACTTTGTTCCAAATCGGTCCAGCCCTGGTTGGCATCCACAAAAAGAGGCAAGTCGGTTACCGAGCGGATGGTTTTGATGAGCTCCTTATCATTATCACGACCTAATTTAACTTTGATGATCTTGCAATCGGGATTTTCCTTTACTTTTTGGATGATCACCTCGTTTGTGTCGATGCCTATTGTAAAACTGGTTTGGGGCATCAGCGCAGGGTTGCTGTGCAGTATTTGCCAGCAGGGTTTATTCTGAAGTTTTCCATCCAGGTCGTGCAGGGCGATATCAATGCCTGCTTTTATGGCCGGATTGCCGGGGGCGATATCATCCAGGTAAGCCATGATCTCCCCAAAATCAAAAGGGTATTTAAACTTCGATGCATCCACCTTGCTCAAAAATGAATTAGCAGTTTCATAGCTTTCGCCCATATAAGGCACCATGGAGGCCTCGCCATATCCGGTTTGGCCTGCGTGTTTTACCTGCAGTAACATCACAGGGGTTGACGTCCGCGAAAATTTGGCGATGGTGAAGGTGTGCCTCAGCAGCAGTTCGAAAGGGTGGTAAGTCAGTTCCATGTTAAATTCAAAGCTAAAATTTTATGGGCGGATTTGATGCTTATCTTTGCCGATATGCCGGCAAAAATTTATTACCCGTTTCAGTCCTTTAATTTCAGCAACCGCAATTGTTTTTTAACGGGTGAGGCCCTTAGTTCAGGTGAAGAAAAGATATCCGTTTTTCCGCAATGGCTGATGAGGCGTCATCAACTGGAAGACCAGCCCTTTAAAATGCTTGATGAAAGCATGGCCACCTATAAGGATATTAAAATACCCTGTTCGGCAGCCGTAAATGAGGCATTCCTGGAACCATTGGAAGCAGAAATTGCTGCTGCATTTGATGCGGGTTATGAAGCGGTGAAAAAGCTGGACGATCTGAAACTTTTCCAATGGGCCGGTAAACTGCTTTACGGAATTATTTTTAACGAGATACAAAGCGGTATAAAATTACAGCACGCGCAGGGCGAAGAGTTTAATATGTCGCAGGCTATTATACACAAGTTCAGCAACCTGCATATAATGCTGCAAAGCCTTAATTTACCCGTCAGTTTTGACGGATTTTTGCCTTATAGTATTTTTCTATTTAAAGTTGATAATAAAATAGATGAATTCTATTACCGTGATGAGATCAATACATTAACCTTTTCGTTACGTATAAAAGACTTTGGATTGATCATTTGTTTGCAGGATAACGGGGCCAACCGCAAGTATCATAAAGATGTTTTGGACAGGATTGAAAACGAAGTTTTACACCCCATACAGTTCGAAGAATTTTGCGGACGGGTTTTTTACTCGGCCTATCTTTTTAACCGCCTGCCCGAGTACGATATATTGCCTGTGGGCGACGAGATATTTATTGAAGCTATGGCCTTGCGCGGCATGAACAGCAAGCCACTGTTTGACGACTGGATGCCAAAAACCTATGGCCAGGTATTGGAAAGCTTCTGGAAAAACTGGGGGTTCCTGTTATTCGAGATCATTAAAAACCCGGAGCAGCCCATGAGTTTTTTATTTAACCCGGACGGCTCTTTTATTAATGGAGCAACGATTGAGCTTTCGCGCTGATCTGCTCCAGGAATAAATGCACCACATGAGGATGCAGCACAATGGTAATGAGCAAACCGCTCAATGCGCCAAAAAAGTGCGCGTCGTGGTTAATGTTATCGCGAGCATTCCTCGAGGCATAACTGCAATACAGCAAGTACAGTGCTCCAAAAACAACCGCATAAATTTGGAAGGGCAGGAACAGGAAGCCCATTAAGCCAACAGGATTATATACAATGGCGCTAAAAATAACCGCACTTACCGCTCCCGACGCGCCGAGGCAACTGTACCACTCGTCGTTGCGGTGTTTGTATACTGTGGGCAGATCGCTCAGGATAAGGCTTAAAACATAAAGCAGGCCAAATTGCCAGTGCCCTATCACCGGCTCCAGGTTAAACGCGAAAAAATAATACGACAGCATGTTGAAAAGCAGGTGCATATAATCCGCGTGGATCATGCCGCTGGTGAGTACGGTATAGACCCTGTAACGCCTGGCCACAGCATAGGGCTGCATGATCATGTTGGAGTACAGTGTATCGTTATAAAATGCCCATAAGGACGAGGCAATGGTAATAGCAAATATAAATGACGCCACCGGGGCCGTCATTATTACCTGCATCATTGAGGGGTCGGTATCGCCTTGTAGTATAATCATTACTTTAAATCAAGTTTTGTATCCGTGAGCAGTCGGCCCACTGGGTAGCGAAGGTATGTTTTTTCGAAATAAGGTGAGTTGCGGTACACAAAATTTAATTGTGCGCCGGCGTTATTGGCCAGTTTAGGATCTTTCAGCTTTTCGTCTTCCAGTTTTTTCCGGAGGTCGGGATCCTTTTTTAGCATATCCGCAGCAATATCTTCAAAAACATAGTCCGAAAAATATTCCTTCTCCCCTAAGACCGAGTCAAAAAAGTTCCAGGCAAAAAAAGAATCTACGCCCTGCGGCTCCAGCGTTTCCACGATGTAGCGGTTAAGCGCCTGGTTGGTATAAACTACATAATCGCCCGCGTAAAACTTTACCTTCATAGCCACCGGGTTTAGTTTAACATTACTGTGGAGGTAATGCCCTTCGTATGGCCTCGATGGTGTTTTGTAATCGGCTATGTAATACATCTGCAGGTCGAGCGTGGTATCGTGCGCCAGCCTTTTCATGGCAACATTATTCAGTTTGTACAGGTCAATTACTTTTCCCCAGGCCTGCGGTATCACATAGGCCAGCGGCTTTTCGGCCGTTAGCGAAGCCTTGTAATTATCAAAATACTTGATGGTTTTGGTGTAAGGTTTGGTGCGGTCGTAATATAAACGGGGCAGACCGCTCACCTCGCTGGGTTTATGGCCGGCGTAATAGCCTTTAAATACCAGGGTGTCATAATGCTCTGTGTCCAGCGTCCAATTCAGCGCGAAGGTTTGCTGTTGCTTTACCTGTTCATCGGCGCGTCGTTTTACTTCGCCAATCAATTTGGCATCGCGCTGGTTAATATCAATCAGCGCCTTCATAAAATCATAAGTAGCATAAACCCGTTTGTCAAATGCTTTCAGCATGTGGGTTTCGGTAATATAGCTGATGATATTATGCTGGGCAGTGTAGCCGGTGGCAAACCTGGGCGTCTCCAAAAAGCTTGCAATCCCCGAATCTGGACTGGCATCTTCGCTTTCCACGTAAGGTGTCATCTCGTATTTACCGGCTTTCATTCGCTTGTATAATTCGGGCGAAAGGGTTTTGGAAGTATATTCGGCCAGTATGGGATTTTGTTTGTCCTTTTGGGTTTCAATCAGTGTCATCACATACTGATAATCGGCGCCATCGCTGGTGTGGTTATCCAAAAATATCTCCGGGTTCCAGGTGTTTAATATTTGCTCAAAAGCCAGGGCGTTGCGGCTATCAGCCTTAATAAAATCGCGGTTTAAATCCAGGTTGCGCGAATTTCCCCGGAAGCCATAAGCCCGCGGGCCATTCTGATTAATCCGGCTCTGGCCACGGTTGAGGCAGCCATCAATATTATAAACAGCGATAAGGCAGATCACCACATCTTTGGGCAGGGTGTTGTTTTTGAGCATATCGCGGGTGATCATCATGCTGGCATCAATGCCTTCCGGCTCGCCGGGGTGGATGCCGTTATTGATGAGCAACACCCTTTTGTTCTGCTTTTTTATGAGCGACGGATCAAAAACCTTATCGCGCGATAATACCACCAGCGTTAATGGTTTGCCAACATCGGTTATGCCGTAGTTAATCAGCTTCATCTGCGGGTAAAGCTTGCTTAGCTTTTGGTAATAAGCGATAATTTCGGCATAGGTGGCCGTGTAGTTTTTATCCTTACTGAGTTCAAAAGGTGTTAGCTGGGCATTAGCGGTATAAAAAAGCAGGCTGATGATAACCGCAGAGAATATCTTTTTCATGAAAATGAATTTGAGCAAATATATAGAAGAGACTCAAGAATCAAGAGCCGGGAATCAAGATAAAACCACCATTATGACGCCGTAACCGTCCATAACAATGGTGATGGGTTTATAAACCTGGAATGTTCCAAAGAAAGTAAATCCCTCCCCCGGGAGGGTAGGGAGGGGGTCTGCGTAAGTGCATTGACGCAAACGCATGGCGCAGAAACCCACCCCTGCCACAACACAGGCTACCGCGCCCCCTCCGAGGAGGGGAACTTTGAAGCGTTCGAACCCCTCGTTTATAAACCCATCGCTATTTATACAAAGCGAAAGACGGCATCAATCCAACGCCTTAATCTCTTCCTGGATCTTTTTGGGCAAACCTTTAAATACCTGTTCGTAGGAGTGGTCGATCATTTCACAAAGTTGCTGCCGGGTTAATGAGCCATCCATCATTACCGTGTTCCAGAGTTTTTTATTCATGTGGTAGCCGGGGATCACTTCAGAGTAACGTTCGCGGAGTTCGACGGCGAGTTCGGGATCGCATTTTACGTTAAATTGTGTCCCCTTGCTGATGCTGGTGAGTAAAAAGAGTTTTTCGCCGACTTTAAAAACAAGGGTATCCTCGCCAAAGGGTAAACCCTCGGTAACGCCCGGCTTTTGCAGGCAGTAATCGCGAAGTTCTTCTAAATTCAAATTATTACCTGAAATCCCTGATCAGTTTGTTATACGAAACTACGGTGCCGAAATAATATTTAAACGAAATAGCCACCTGGCGGTATTGATCGATGGCGTTGTTTTTAAATTTTGATGAAGGGTCGTTGTAACCATCCAGCCCTTCGCCAAAAGCAAAACTGTGCACGTAGCCAATGTCAATAGCCATGCTGGGTTCGTTATAGTCGTCAAAAATTTTAAACTCGTAACCAAAGCGTATCGGAACCATAAGATCCACGCTATTATCCTTCCCCGGGAAGCGGTAATCCGACTGGTAAATGCTATACCGCTGCACACTGTTGGCATTGGCAATAAAGCCAAAGCCTCCGCCAACATAAAAATCTTTCATAATGGTAAGGAACCAACTGCCGGAATAGTCAATTGCGCTGCCCAGTTGAACATCAGCATGAAAAACAAGCGCTTTATAGTGGTTGGTGTAATGGCGGCCGTAGGGGTCCTGCTGTGGTGAATTGCCGCCTCCTGATAATGTGCCAATCTGAATCTCGGCTTCGATAGGCAAATACGGGTTATAATTATAGGTGCCGGCTACGTGGAAAGCGATGTGGTTATTTTGCTGGGTTATGTTGGTATATCCGCGTTCGTAACTTACGCCGCCGCCGATGCCCCATTCCTGGTAGTTGTAGCCACTTTGGGCCTTCACGCTGATAACTGCAAACGAGGTAACAAAAAATAAAATATATTTTTTCAAGGTTAAATGTTGATCAATATTTACAATTTTAGGAGCTTTTTCAAAAATATACATTTTAACGAAAATTTATGAATTTTAGTTCTCCACTTAGCCATACAGTTACCGAAAGATTTTTGAAATATGTAAAGATTGATACCCAGTCGGACCCGGCATCGGATTTGTGCCCCTCGACCGAAAAACAAAAAGACCTGGGTTTGATCCTGGTTGATGAGCTGTTGGCAATGGGTGTAAAAGACGCGCATTTAGACGAATTTGGCTATGTTTATGCCACAATTCCTTCAAATAGCCCAGATAAAAACATCCCGGTAATTTGTTTTTGTTCGCATATGGATACCGCTCCGGATTGCAGCGGAACGGGCGTAAAACCTATTGTTCATACCAACTACCAGGGTGTGGATATTATATTGCCCGATGATCCGCAGCAAATCATAAAACTATCGGAACATCCCGATTTGAAGAACCAGGTTGGCAATGATGTGATTACCGCGAGCGGAACAACTTTACTGGGCGCCGATAACAAAGCAGGCGTTGCCGAAATTATGGATGCCTGCTACCAGCTCATTAATCATCCCGAAATAAAACATGGCGATATCCGCATTTTGTTTACACCCGACGAAGAAATTGGCCGGGGCGTTGATAAAGCCGATATTGAAAAGCTGGGGGCGTTTGCCGCCTATACGATGGATGGCGAAAGTGCCGGCAACATGGAGAATGAAACATTTTCGGCCGATGGCGCAAAGCTGATCATTCATGGCGTGAGCAGTCACCCTGGTTTTGCGAAGGGGAAAATGGAAAGCGCCATTAAAATTGCCGGGCAAATAATTGCTGCGCTACCCTTTGAATTATCGCCCGAGGGTACCGAAGATAAACAGGGCTTTATACACCCGGTGGGTATGGAGGGACATGTGGAAACAGCCAGTATTGATTTTATTATCCGTGATTTTGAGGATGAAAAGCTTGCTGCACATGCCGATGTTATCCGCAAAATTACTGAAGAGGTGTTGAAAAATTTCCCGGGATCGTCATACGAGTTAATCACCAAAGCTCAGTACCGCAATATGAAAAGTGTGCTGGATAAGCACCCGCAAATTGTGGAATACGGGATGGAAGCGATAAGACGCGCCGGTATGGAGGCTAAACTTTGCAGTATCCGCGGCGGCACGGATGGTTCGCGGCTTTCGTTTATGGGATTGCCCTGCCCCAATATTTTTGCCGGGGAGCATGCTTTTCATGGCAAACACGAATGGGTATCGGTACAGGATATGCAAAAGGCTGTTTTAACTATTTTGCATTTGTGTATGATATGGGAAGAGAAGGGGGAGTGATTTCGGAATTCGGAAGTTCGATTTCGGAATTTGAAAAGGGTGAATGATTGCGGAATGCGGAAGTTCGACCCGATAGCTATCGGATTCGGAATTTGAAAAGCGGGATTTTTGCAGTTCCACCCTCTTTGGCTGGCTTAGGCCGCAGAGGGGAATTTAATATCGAATAATGAATTTTGAATTTCGAATTTCGAAGTTTTTGCCTTCATCACTCAATATTCGACATTCGGTGTTCGTTATTACAATTGCAGATTAAAATTAATGACACTCCTCAGCCATAATGAATTGCCGGTGTCGGGCCTCATCAATACAAAAAAACCTCCCCGGTAATACCGGGAAGGCGCTATGTTTTTTCCATTCCCCATTTGAGGGGATAGGGGGATTAAACTCTTTTTGATTTGATACGGGCAGCTTTACCGGTAAGCTCGCGCAGGTAGTAAAGTTTTGCACGACGTACTTTACCGTGGCTGTTAACCTCGATTTTATCGATATTTGGAGAGTTGAAAGGGAAAATACGTTCCACACCTATGCCATTTGATACTTTACGTACAGTGAAAGTTTCGGAAATGCCAACGCTGTTACGTTGTATAACAACACCCTGGTAAACCTGGATACGTTCTTTATTTCCTTCACGTATTTTATAATGAACACTTACCGTATCACCTGATTTAAATGAAGGATGTATTCTTTTTTCTGATGATTGTTCTTCAACAAATTTTACTAAATCCATGATTTTTAGCTCTTAAAAGCGATTTTTAACCCGTAAAAATCGGATTGCAATTATAGGGATTTTTTTTAACAAATGAAAGAGTGAATTGAAAAATTAATTTTAGTGATTAGAGGTTGGAGATCAGCGATTAGGGAACCGCCAAATTATACGTAACAATCTTTCTACAAATCCTAAAAATCTGTTACAGCCCGGTTCCGATGATTTATTTTTCTAAATTAGCCTTTATATACTCGTCTTATGATAAAAAAACTACTCCTTATTATCGTATTTCTCGGCAATATAGTCGCCGCCTATTCACAGGATATTCAATCGCCCGAAAAGTTTTTGGGCTATAAGCTGGGCGAACAGTACACCCCCCATCACCGCATTGTTGAATATTTTAAATATATAGCAGGCGTTTCAAAAAATGTAAAAGTGCAGCAGTATGGCGCCACCAACGAGGGGCGGCCGCTGATGGTGGCGTTTATTGCATCGGACGAGAATATGGGACGGTTGGAGGAGATCCGCCAGAATAATTTGCAACTGGCAGGGCTGGGCAAGGGCGCTGCCGCCGCTACCACCAATACCCCTGTTATTTGCTGGTTGAGCTACAATGTGCATGGTAATGAGCCGGCATCCAGCGAAACATCTATGCAAACACTGTTTGACCTGGTGGACCCGGCCAATACCCGTACAAAACCCTGGTTAAAAAATACTGTAGTTATTATCGACCCCTGTTTGAACCCCGATGGCCGCGAACGGTATGTAAACTTTTATAATTCGGTTAGGGGCGCCATCCCGGATGCTAATCCGTCATCGCGCGAACATTCGGAACCATGGCCCGGCGGCAGGATAAATCACTTTTATT
>Ga0068855_100000305_pt1 | contig 61038 bp, 71 predicted proteins | sample KBSCornC52_FD_66592 | JGI IMG/M metagenome (GOLD analysis project Ga0068855, IMG submission 66592) | Corn rhizosphere microbial communities from Kellogg Biological Station, Michigan, USA - KBS Corn C5-2 | ecosystem: Host-associated > Plants > Roots > Rhizosphere > Soil ... | reverse complement strand
GACGGGGGTGCCGAGACGGATGGTGACGCCACGGTCGCGCAGCTGGTGGATGAATTCGTCGATGATCTCGCGGTCGATGAAGTCGAGGAAAGTCTCGCGCGTCTCGACCAGCGTTACCGGCACGTCGAGCGCGCTGAAGATGGTGGCATATTCGATACCGATGACACCGGCGCCGACCACAGTAAGACTGCGCGGCACGCGCGGCCGGGCGATGATCGCATCGCTGTCGAGGATATGGTCGTCGTCAAACGGGATATCGGCCGGGCGATAGGGCGCGGTGCCGACCGCGATCAGGATCCGTTCGCCGGTAACGACATGCTCGTCACCCGTCGGGCAGCAGATCGACAGGCGGTGCGGGTCAACGAATTTGGCGGTGCCGACAAAGGTGCGCACGCCGTTGCGCTGGAACTGATGCTCCAGCACCTCGACCTCATGCTCCAGCGTCTTGTGCAAGCGCATGCCGAGGTCCGCGCCGTTGATCTCTTCCTTGACCCGGTAGGAGCGGCCGTAAAAGCCGCGCTCGCGCCAGCCCGAGAGATTGAGCGCGGTCTCGCGCAGGGTCTTGGACGGGATCGTGCCAGTATGAACCGAAACCCCGCCGACGCGGCGGCGGTCCTCGACGACCAGCACCGACTTGCCGAGCTTGGCACCCTGAATCGCCGCGCGCCGGCCTGCCGGGCCGCTGCCGATCACGATCAGGTCATAAGGATGCTCGCTCGGAGTCACCGGTTTTCCCCAAGTCGCCGGGTTATCCACTCCTAGAAGGTCAATTTGGTGAATCGATTAATGTTGGGTGGTGACGAGGCGATCGCAGCCGAACAAGCCCTCGGGGTTGGGTGAAGCGGCTCAATGGCGGAAATTCATTGCGAACGCGAGGATCGCGGCAAGGCCGAGGGCGGTGCGAACCGCATGATATCTCCCCCATTTGAGCACCAGCGGGCGGGCCTGCGCGATCTCGTCGAGCCGGAGCGCTTTCAGCCGGCGATTGACCGGCATCACGACGATCAGGACGAAGGGCCAGCAGGCGAGGATCAGCAAGCCGCCGATCAGCGACCATTCGCTGCCATGGAGCCACCGGTCGAGCAGTCCGGCCAGACCGGTCAACAGCGCCAGGCTGCCCTGCATCGGTGCAGCCCGGTCATAGCTGCGTCGCCACTCGGTCAGCATCGGCTCGTCGTCGAGCGCCAGCCGCGCCGGCTGCTCGGCGACGCTGACCAGCATCGCCGCTCCGGTGAAGAAGGATGCTGCCACAAGCGCGAGCAATGCGAGCAAGAGTCGTCCCCGGCGATCGGCCCCGCTTTCATCGCCGCTTGATAGCGAGGGCGCCAGCGAAAATTTATCGCCGAGGCGCGTAACGGGAGAGGAACTCCCCATCTTCTTCGTCATCCCGGCCTTGAGCCGGGATCCCGCTTGTTCTTGATCGTCACCGTTGTGAGCGCCGTTCTCCCCCCGAAAAGGCAGCGGGATCCCGACTCGGGGGCCGGGATGACGAGAAGAAAATGGAAAGGCGCTATGAGACCCGGCCCAGCTCCAGGCTGACGGTCAGCCGCTCGCGCAGCTCCTTCTTGATGATCTTGCCATTGGCGTTGCGCGGCAGGGGCTCGAAGCCGATCGTCCAGCTTTCCGGCCGCTTATAATCGGCCAGCCGATCGACGATGTGGACGGTTAGCACCTCCGGTCCGATCGCCTCGGCTTCGGGGCGCAGGGCGACGAACGCATGGACCCGCTCGCCGAGGACAGGACAGGGCTTGGCCACCACCGCCGCCTCGAACACCGCCTCATGGCTGGCAAGCACGGCCTCGACCTCGGCCGAGAAGATTTTGTAGCCGCCGCGGCAGATCATGTCCTTGGCGCGATCGACGACATGGATGAAGCCGTCCTTGTCGACAAAGCCGAGATCGCCGGAGCGCCAGTAACCGGCGCAGAAGGATGCCGCAGTCGCTTCGGGATTGTCCCAATAGCCCTGGACGACCACCGCGCCGGCGATCCAGATCTCGCCGATCTCGCCGGTCGCCGCCTCGCGATCCTCGGCGTCCATGATCCGGATGTCGAAGCCGGGTCCCGCCCGGCCGACCGTGTCACGACGGGCGTAGGCATGCTCCGGCATCAGATAAGTCACCGCGGAGGTCGTCTCGGTCGCGCCATAGAGATTGTACAGGCCGGCGCCGGGCAGAGCCTCGGTCAGCCGCTCGATCGTGACCTCGGGCATCGGCGCGCCGCCATAGCCGGCGATCCGCCAGGCAGAAAGGTCATAGGCGGTAAAATCGGCGCGTAGCAGGCAGAGATTGTACATCGTCGGGACGAGGATCGTGTAGGTCATCCGCTCGCGCGACGCGGTTGCGAGAAAATCCCCGGCCTCGAAGCCGTTGATGATGATCAGGGTGGCGCCGGCGACTAACGTGGTGGCGATCACCGCGACGCTGCCGCTGATATGCGACATCGGCACGACGACGATCGACCGGTCCTTGGGGCCCAGCTTCATCAGCTCGACGAAGGTCATCGCCGAATGGATCATGTTGGCGTGATTGATCATCGCGCCCTTGGGCCGGCCGGTCGTGCCCGAGGTGTAGAAGATATAGCCGGTGTCCAGCTCATCGACCGCCGCGCGCGCCGGGATCGCCGGCCGGTCGTGACCATAGTCGAACAGCGGCCCGTCGCTCGGCTCGCGGATAACGAGGGCAGGGCAATCCGTCTCGCTCGGCAGGCGATCGGCAAGCGATGCATCGTAAAGGATGGCGCGGGCGGTGCATTGGTTGGCGATGAATTGCACCTCGCCATGGGTCAGACGGACACCGACCGGCACGGTGATCGCGCCGAGACGCTCCGCCGCCAGCTGGCCGAGGATGAAGCCCAGCTCATTGTTCATCATCAGCAGCATGCGGTCGCCGGCGGCGAGGCCGCGCTCGGCCAGGGCCGCCGCGAGCACGCCGATGCGGCGGTCCGCCTCGCGCCAGCTGACCCGGTCGTCGCCATAGATAAAGGCTTCGTCATCCGGGCGCTCGGCGAGCCAACGGGCGACAAAGGCGCCGAGACAGGGCAGTCGCTCGGGAAAGCATTCGACGATGCGGTCCCCATAGCGTGCCTCATAGCGCAGCGGGGTGAAGGCCCAGCTGTCGCTCACGACCGATCCCGCCGCACAGGTCGACGTTCCATATTTCCTCTCCCGGTCAGACCCATACCGCCTGGACGGGTCGTCTGTGAATATCCGAATCGAGGCGCTCCAAGCCGGGCCTGCGCATTGACAGTTTCGTGGTTCACGCCAACCATTCCCCGCCAACCCACCGGAGGGACAGATGACGGCAACGACGGCGACCTATGCGATACGGGAGGATGTTCCGGCGCATGTCCCGCACGCGCTGGTTTTCGATTACGACGTGTTCCAGCCCGGCCCGCCCGGCGCCGACATCTTCGAGGAGCTTTACAAGCTCAAGCACCGGGCGCCGCCGATCTTCTGGACGCCCTATAACGGCGGCCATTGGTATGTGACCGACGCGGCGCTGGCCGAGCAGGTGCTGGCGGACCAGGTCAATTTCTCCAGCCAGGTGCTGCTGCTGCCGCGCGAAGCCAATCCGCCGCCGGGCCAGGGCTTTGCCCCGATCCACCTCGATCCGCCCGAGCATGGGCTCTATCGGCGGATCATGCAGATGGCGCTCGGCCGCAAGTTCGTCGTCGATGCGCTGCCCGGCATCCGCGCCTTCGCGATCGATCTGATCGAAGGTCTCAAGCCCAAGGGGCGCTGCGACTTCATTGCCGAATTCGGCTATGAGCTGCCGACCCAGGTATTCCTCAGCCTGGTCAACCTGCCCGAGAAATACGCCGCGCCGCTGAAGGCGCGGGTGCATGGGCTGCACGACGTCACCACCGACAAGGCGCCGCTGTTCGTCGAGATCAACGAGATCCTGGTGCCGTTCGTGCGCGAGCGGATGGCGGACCCCGGCGACGATCTGGTGAGCTGGCTCGCCACCCAGGAGATCGACGGCAAGCCGGTGACCGAGGAACGGCTGCACAGCATGACGACACTGCTGCTGATCGCCGGCCTCGGCACGATCGCCGACAGCTTCGGCTGCATCGCCGGCTATCTCGCCGACCATCCCGACCAGCGCGCCTGGATCCGCGCCAATCCAGACAAGATGAACGGCATCGTCGATGAGCTGCTGCGCCGTTTTCCGGTGACCATCGCGGGCACCGCGCGACTCTGCGTCGGCGACGTGCAAGTCGGCGACGCGCTGATCAAGTCCGATGATGTGATCCTGCCGGCGCTGGCGATGATGAACTTCGACGAGCGCGCCTATCCCGATCCTCTCGCTGTCGATTTCGAGCGCAAGATCCCGCTCAACCCGACCTTCGGTTTCGGGCCGCATCGCTGCCCCGGCGCGGCGTTGACCCGTGCGCAGCTCAGCATTCTGATCGAGGAGTGGCTCAATCGGATTCCGGATTTCCGCATTGCGCCGAGCGAAGCCGCCCCGCCAACGCCCGGAATCAATGTGTCCTACGACCGGTTGATCTTCGAATGGCCGGTGGAACCGGCGTGACCGATCCCTCGCCGACGCGAGCCGCTTCTTGCGAGCAAACCGAAGCCGAGCTGCTCGATCGCGCTCGCTTCGCCTATTCGCTGCAACAACAGGGCAATCTGATCGAGGCCGAACAGATCTATCGCGAGATCTTGGCGGTCGCGCCGGATCATTTTCATGCGACCCACCTCCTCGGTGTCGTCGCGGCGCAGACCGGGCATTTCGGGCCCGCAGAAGAGCTGATCTCGCGTGCGATTGCGATCAACCCGAACGAAGCCGCCGCCCATTCGAACCTCGGCAATGTTCTGTGGGAGTTCGAGCGGCTCGACGAGGCGATTGCTAGCCAGGATCGCGCGATCGCGCTCGACACGAGCTATGCGCCCGCTCATTCCAATCGCGCCAACGCGCTGAAGGCGCTCGGCCGGTTCGAAGAGGCGCTGATTGGCTGCGACCAGGCGATAGCGCTCGTCCCGGATTACGCCGACGCCTGGTCCAATCGTGGCGCGCTGCTCCAGGAGCTAGGTCGGTTCGACGAAGCCATGGCAAGCTACGATCGCGCAATCGCGCTCAACCCGCAGTTCCTCGATCCGCGATTGAACAAGGCCCAACTCACCCTGCTCCAAGGCGATTTTGAGCAAGGCTGGCCGGATTACGAACTCCGGCGATTTAACCCCGGCCCAATCGAGCTGCCGACGATCGATGGGCCGCAATGGTCGGGCTCGGAGGATCTGCGCGGGCGGAGGATCCTGATTCATTATGAGCAGGGGCTGGGCGATACGATCCAGTTCGTCCGCTACATCCGCAAGCTAAACGAGGGCGGCGCCCACGTCCTCTTCGCACCATGGCCGCAGCTTGTCGGCCTGATGGCATCGCTCGACGCCGACTTTGAGATCGTCGAACTCACCAACGGATCGCCCGCCTTCGACTTTCACTGCGCGCTGATGAGCCTGCCTTTGGCATTCGGGACCACGCTTGCGACCATCCCGAGTGCGCCCGCCTATCTTCATGCCGAGCCAAAGCGGGCGAGGTACTGGGCGGACAAGATCGGCGGGAACGGTTTCAAGATCGGCATTTGCTGGCAAGGCCGGTCGGGCAAGGTGGATCTCGGACGATCCTTCCCGCTCGCAGCCTTGGCCGGGATCGCAGAGCTACCCGGCGTGCGTCTGATCAGCCTGCACAAGGGCAGCGGCGAGACCCAGCTCGCCGGCCTGCCCGACGGCATGTCGGTGAAAGTGCTCGGCGATGAATTCGATGCCGGGCCGCAGGCATTCCTCGATACGGCAGCGGTGATCGATAGCTGCGATCTCGTCATATCCTCGGACACCAGCATCGCGCATCTCGCCGGCGCGTTGGGCAAGCCGTGCTGGATCGCGTTGAAATATGTGCCCGACTGGCGCTGGATGATGGATCGGCCCGACAGCCCCTGGTACCCGACCGTCAGATTGTTTCGACAATCGATTCCCGCTGACTGGTCCGCCGTCTTCGCCGCGATGGAAAGCGAATTGAGAACGCGGCTGGCGGCGCGATCATCGCAAGGGGACTAGGCCGATGCCAGCTGGACGTGATGCTTTGCTCCCTTCCGGCAGACTGGCTCGCAAGCGGTGACGAAGCATCCGTCATCCGGCGCAAATTCGCGTGAGCAGATCGAAGCCGAGCTGCTCGACCGCGCTCGCGACGCCTTTTCTCTTCAACAGCAAGGTGATTTCGCGACGGCCGAGACGATCTACCGAGAGATTCTCGCAGTCGACCCCGATCATTTCTACGCGACCCATTTCCTCGGCATCATCGCGGCCCAGACGGGGCATTTCGAATCCGCCGCTGAGCTGATCTCCCGTGCGATCGCGCTCAATCCGGACGATGTCGATGCTCACTCGAATCTGGGCAATGTCCTCCAGGACCTCGGGCGGCTGGACGAAGCTCTTCTCAGTTACGAACGAGCGATCGCGCTGAATGCGCATCACGCGCCGTCTTATTCGAACCGCGCCAATGCGCTCAGGAAACTCGAACGCTTCGAGGAGGCCCTGATCGGTTATGACCAGGCAATCGCGCTTCAAGCAGGTTATGTCGATGCCTGGTCCAATCGCGGCGCCGTGCTGCACGATTTGGGTCGGCTTGAGGACGCGATGACCAGCTTCGACACCGCGATCGCGCTCGCCCCCGGTTTTGCCGAGGCCTGGTCGCATCGCAGCGGGCCATTGCGGGAGTTGCAGCGGTTCGACGAAGCGCTCGCCAGCATTGATCGGGCGATCGCGCTGCGGCCGGATTTCGTCGACGCATGGTACAACCGTGGTGTCGTGCTGCAGGAGATGGGGCACATCGACGAGGCGATCGACAGCTTCGACCACGCCATCTCTTTGAACCCGCAGCTCGTCGACCCCAGGCTGAGCAAGGCCTATGTGCATCTCTTGATCGGCGAGTTCGACAAGGGTTGGCCGGATTATGAGCTGAGATGGCTCAAGCCGGAGGCGACGCCGCCGGCGCGATCTTTCGGCGAGCCGCCATGGCGTGGCGAGCAGGATCTCGCCGGACGATCGATCCTGATCCACGACGAGCAGGGGCTGGGCGATATGATCCAGTTCTGCCGCTACATTGCCAAATTGAATGAGCGTGGCGCGCATGTGCTGTTCGCCCCACGGCCATCGCTGGTTGCTTTGATGCGCTCGCTGGGCGAGCTGAACGCGTGCGAGATCGTCGATGTCACGGACGGCGCGCTCGACTTCGACTTTCACTGCCCATTGTTGAGCCTACCACTGGCATTCGGCACGTCGCTCGCGACAATTCCAAGCCAACCATCCTATCTCGATGCCGAGCCTGCACGGGTTGCGCGCTGGGCCGCGGAGATTGGCCCTGACGGATTCAAGATCGGCATTTGCTGGCAAGGCCGAGCAGGAAAGGTGGACGTCGGGCGATCCTTCCCGCTTTCGGCGCTGCTTCACATCGGACAGCTTCCCGGGGTTCGCCTGATCAGCCTTCATCGTGGCAGCGGTGAGGCGCAACTCTTCGACCTGCCTGATGGCATGGCGGTGGAATCGCTCGGCGACGATTTCGACGCCGGTCCCGACGCCTTCCTCGATACGGCAGCGGTAATCAGGCATTGCGATCTCGTCATCACCTCGGACACCAGCATTGCCCATCTTGCCGGAGCGCTGGGTGCGCCGGTCTGGATCGCGCTGAAGCGTGGCTGCGACTGGCGCTGGATGGCCGATCGGCCGGACAGCCCCTGGTATCCGTCGGCCCGGCTGTTTCGCCAGTCGGTCGCCGGCGACTGGTCGGATGTATTCACCGGGATCGAACAGGCGCTCAAGACCGTGCTACAGGAGCGGTCCCGTCAGGATCGGTCGAACACATGACAACAGCCACGCCGCAGGTCCCCGTGTCATGGGGCGAGGTGATCGACAAGATCACCATCCTCGAAATCAAGAGCGAGAAGCTCACCGCGCCCGATGCGCTCGCCAATGTCAGGACCGAGCTCGCCTTGCTCGCCGGAGTCGCGCGCGAAGCTTTGGCAGAGAATGACCGGCTGTCGGATCTGAAGGCGCAGCTCCAGTCGGTGAACCAGGCATTGTGGGACATCGAGGATGAGATCCGCGAAAAGGAAGCGCGGCAGGTATTCGACGACGGCTTCATCGCGCTCGCCCGCTCGGTCTATCGGCAGAATGACGCGCGCGCCGCGATCAAACGACAGATCAACGATCTGCTCGGCTCGGAGATCGTCGAGGAGAAGAGCTACAAATCCTACTGACGCGGCAGCCCGGCCGGCGCGGCGGATCAGCGCTTCCTGCAGGTCGTGAGCAGGGATTTGAGCTCGCCGTTGCCGCGGCGATCGAAGATCACCTTGGTCGGCTCGACGATGGTCAACCCCTCGACCCGGAACGTTCCCTCGATCGTGACCTGCTGGGCGTTCGAGGTGTATTTGCCCGCGCCCGGAGTCGCGTGCCCCGATATGCTTCCGGTCGACGTGTAGCTTCCATCGCTTTCGAGCGTGAGCGAGTTTATGTCCGGCATGCCGGTGCAGACATAGGCGCCGGCCAGGCCCTTGGAGCAGCCGGGGAGGGCCAGCAGCAAAGCCCCCGCCAATATCGCGTTCGCATTCCGCATTCCCGGCCCTCGGATCTCGTTGCAACGCGCAACGAGCTGTTCGATCCGTTATCGTAGATCGTCGGCGTCGCGAATTGAATATCGGCTTTCACCCTGGCGCCGCCGGGCTGGTCGATCGGCGACGGCTAGAGCGAGGCGAGGACTCTCAGGCGATCGGCCGTTGCGCGCTTGGCGACATCGCTTTCGGGCGCCATCCGCTCGAAGCCATGCGGCGCGCCGGGATGGACGTGCAGCTCGATCGAGACGCCGGCGGCGGCGATATTGCGAGCATAGTCGATGTCCTCGAGCCGGAAGATGTCGAGCTCGCCAACCTCCATATAGAGCGGCGCGACGCCGCGCAGATCCGTCGCGCGCGACGGCGCTGCGGCGGCGGGCACGTCGTCCGAACCGAAGGCCGATCCGAGCAGCGCGCTCCAACCGGTGAAGTTGTTGTCATAGGTCCAGTTGGCGAAGGGCACGAGCGCGTCCTCAGGTTCCTGGTTGCGATCGTCGAGCATGGGATAGATCAGGATCTGCCGGGCGAGCTGCAGGCCACGATCGCGCGCCAGCAGGGCGACGCCGGCGGCGATGCCGCCGCCCGCGCTGTCGCCCATAACGGCGATGCGCGACGGATCCACGCCGAGCTCGGCGGCGTGATCGAACAGCCAGGCAAGCCCGGCATAGGCGTCCTCGACCGGCGTTGGATGGGGATGCTCCGGGGCGAGGCGATAGGACACCGCCAGCATCGGCACGCCGCTTGCCGTGACATAGTCCGAGATGACGGCGTTATAGAGATCGACGCTGCCGCAGATCATGCCGCCGCCATGAATGTAGCAGACAGCCGAGCCGGGACGCGAATTGCTCGACGCGAACCAGTGGAGATTGAGCTGCGTGCCGTCTGCAGCGACGGTGTGATAGGTCGTTTTCGTGACGCCCGGCGCAACCACTGCGGCGGCGAGCATCTGCGCCATCAGTCCGTCGAGGCCGGCGCGCAGCATCAGCGCGTCACCGCGCGGCGGTGGCGGCGGGATCTCGCCCATGGCGTCAGCCGCCGCTTTCAGCGCAACCTCGATTTCGGGGTCGAAGGATAGTGCCATGATTGTCTTGCCTCTCCAGATTGACAGGCCGGGCGATCAGCGCGCCGGCGCCAGTGTGTGATCGAGCCGCAGGCGGGTGAGATCGAGCGTGGCGATGCGCCATTCCCCGTCCGCCTCCTTGCGATAAGTCTCGTGATAATGGCCGTAGCCGTGGAGCCGGCTGCCATCGCGCCAGATCAGCTTGTCTTCCATCGACCAGATGCCGGTCGCGGTGGTTTCCGATGTGATCGTGATCTCGGGCATATGGCCATGGTGGACGGTGACGACGCCGCCCAGCGTTTCGGCGTTTTGCGTGACGAATGCGTCGCGACCGGCGGGCAGAGGGAAGGGCGCGACCAGAGTGCGCCCGTCAGAGACCGCGGAATCCACGCGCACGATGACGTCCTCAGTGAAGCATCGCGCCCAGCCGGCCCAGTCCTTCATGTCCATCAGGCGGAAGTAGCGCGCCTTGAGCTGGCGGATCGCCTCGACGTCATCGGCCATGTCGACGCTCGCTCCCTCTCCAATACGCCACAAGCCTAGACGCTCGCAGATGGCCGGCCAAGGCCAGGCTGTTTGCTTGATTTGCCTGTCGGCGCGTCGCAAGCTTGGCACAAGCGATCGGAATTGAAGGAGCTGGACCGAGATGGCGACCCTCGAATCGGATGTCGCATCATCTGCTTCGGCCGATCTGGCCGCGCGGGTGCAGCGGCTGGAAGACGAACGGCAGCTTCTGCAGATGATCGACCTGCACGGCATGCTGTCCGATGCCGGCCCGGCCGAAGGCTTTGCCGAGCTTTATGCCGAAGACTGCATCGTCGATCTCGGCCGGGTGCTGAAGCCCGAGGTCGAGACGGTCGTCCACGGGCGGGATCGGCTGCTCGAAGAGGTCTATTTCGAGCCGGGCCATCGCGCCGCGGAGGGGCGGACGCAGCATTTCCGCTCCGGGCCGCAGATCATCCAGGTCGCCGGAGACGAGGCGCAAGCGGTGACCTATGCGATGACCTCGCTGGTCCAGCCCGACGGCACGGCCAGCATCATGGTCTCGGGCTTCAACTTCTGGTCATTCAGGCGGGAATCGGGCCGCTGGCGGATCCTCCGTCGAACCCACCGCAAACTCGGCGACAGTGACGTGCTCGACCTGTTCAGGCCGCTGGTCGCGCGGACGCTCGCCGGGTTGGGATGAGGCGATGGCCGACAAGGCTTCGGAAACCCGGATCACCGATCTCAACAACCTCCCCGCCGACAGCGTCGCCCGGGCCGGCGACAAGCGCTTCGCCGGCTTTCTGCTCAACGACGACGGCGCCGAGCGCTGGGCGCGCGCCGCCCGCGACCGCGTCTTTGCCGAGATCGAGACGCTCGGGCTGATCGCCAATGTCGGCGAGCTCGAAATGAAGGGGTATACCGCGCTCACGCCCGAACAGGTCGGTCCGCCGGCGTTCATCGATCAGTTGCGCGAGACGATCATCGCGCTTGCCGAAAAGCGCAGCGGCCAGGCGATCGACCGCGCGAGCGGCGTGACCTTCGAGGACGACAACAGCCCTTATGGCCAGGTCCATTCTCTGTTCGGCCTGTTCGGCGAGGATCCAATCTTCGAGCAGGCACTGATGCACCGGCCGATGCTCGCGCTGGTCACCTATCTGCTTGGCGAGAGCTGCTTCCTCCATCACGAGCGGGCGGCAATTAAGGGCCCGGGCGACCAATATCTGCCGATGCACGCCGATCCTTCAGGGCCGACGCCCTATCCGTGGATCTCGCAGGTCTGCAACACGACCTTTGCGTTGACCGACCACACGATCGAATCCGGCACCACCTGTTTCGTTCCCGGCAGCCACCGGCTCTGCCGCCAGCCGACGCGGGAAGAGGCGATGGATCTGTCGAGCTTCGTACCCCTCGAGGTTCCGGCCGGGTCACTGATCGTCTGGCACGGCAACAGTTGGCACGGCGCGCTGCCGCGCAAGCAGCCGGGCATTCGGGTCAGTCTGGTGCAATATTTCAGCCGGCCGAGTGCCGCGTCCGACGTGCCGCGAAACTTCAACTCGGTGGTGACGCCGGAAATGCTGGCGCGCAATCCGCCGCGCTTCGCGACTTTGCTGGGGGTCGACGACCCGACCTTGCGACTGGAATCCTTCAAGGCGCAGCGGACTGGTTATTCCTTCTGCTGATCCGATCTGGTGGTTTTGCTTGCGGCTGGGCGCGCCCTGGCCGACTGTCCGCGCCGCATCGGAGTCACCGGGGGTCATGATGTTGCTGCTCTTGCTTGCCGTCACCAGCGCTGCCGCCACATCGACGCAGTTTCCGGCGAAGATGACTGACCCCGATGTCGTCGCGGCGGGGCTGACCGTCGAGCTGGTGCTGCCGCCGCGGCCGATGAGCGGTCACGATTTCAGCGTCAAGCTGGTCGCCGCCACCGGGATCATCTCGCGCAGTCCGGGAGATCCGATCGATGACGGCACCCGGACGCGCTATGGCGCCGGCGCCGCCTCGGTCTGGGGCAAGGACGGACGCAGCGCCGTCGTCTACTATCAGCCCGAGCCGAAACTCGACCCGCGCAAGACCAAGGTCTGCCGCATCCTCGCCGGCCGCGTCGCGCCGTTCCAGGCGCGCTGGCACGCCATTCGCTGGTGTCACGCACGACTGGGTTATTCCACGCCGGAGATGCCGCCACCGCTCGACTAGCGCTCGACGGTTATTGCTGACTGCCGACGACGTTCCCCAAGGCGGTGAAGCTCTGCGGCACCACCCAGATGGTCGAGCCCTTGTCGGCCGCGCGCATCAGCGCATCGGACTGGGTCTGCAAAGCCTGCGCCTTGAGCAGCTCGACATAGGTCGGGCCGGAATTGGCCGAGAGCGCGGCGATGCGCTTGGCTTCCTGATCGGCGATCTGGACCTCGGTGATCTTGGTCTTGAGATCGTTCTGCGCCTTGACCGCGCGGTTGGCCGAAGCGACCACATCCGGCGCCAGGTCGATGTTGCGGACGTTGACCATGTTGACCTTGAGGCTGCCGGCGAGACCTTCGCGGTCCAGCTTGGCATTGGAGATCTGGACGATACGCTGCTCGATCTTCGCCCGGTTGGTGTTGATGTCGAGCGCGTCGAATTCGGAGACGGCCGAATAGGCCGCGGTGCGGACGATCGCCCGCATGAAGTTCCCCATCGGGAAGATCTCGTTCTCCGATTCCAGCACCATGTGCGTCGACACGGAATATTTGGTGTAGAGCTCGGCAACCTGATCCGGCCGAACCGAGTAGGTGAAGGTGATGTCGAAGTCTTTCAGCACCGATTTGTCGGCCGATTGCGGCGTCAGGTCATTCTCCTCGAGCAGGATCTCCTTGGTGACGAACTTGATGACGTCGCCGACCAACACCTGATGCCAGCCGGTGCCGAGCTCCTGGGCCTCGATCTCGCCGCCGAAGGTGCGGCGCAGGCCAACCTCCCCCGTGTCGATCCGGGCACAGCCGGCCAGCACGAAGCCGAGGATGAGGATCGACGCCGCTGTCTTTCGCATTTTCATGGCTTGGCTCCGTCTGGGTCGAAGGGATCGGGCGGGAGGCCGGTGATCGCCGGCGGCTCATTCAATTGAAGAAATAGGCGATGGCCGAGAAGGCGAGGAGAATCACCAGCATCGTCACGACCGACATGGCGAAGCTGATCACCAGGACCTTCGCGCGCGCAGCAGAAATCTCGAGAACCATGTAGCGGACGGCGAGATAGGCGGCCGCCCAGATCACGACGAACAGCAACAGGGTGATGAATGGCGGAAAGCCCCTAACCATGCGTCATCGTCCCCCGCCATTGCCTTCGCTGGATCTGTAACTGATCGGGAGGCCGCCGGATATCGTCTAGGACTTTGCAGCTGGCCCGTGACCTGCTGCTGCGGCTGTCCCGGATGCCGCTTCTACCTCGGCGGCGGGATCTGATCGGCTTGCGGACCTTTTGGTCCGCCGTCAGCCGGGATCGACGGCATTGACGGGGTGTAGCCGCCAACGCCCCCGCCGGGGGGCTGGCCAGGCGGCCCGCCGCTCCACGGGCCGCCCTGACCCTGCCGCATCCAGGGCGGCGTGCTCTTCGACTTGCTGTAGGGCGTCACCGGCTTGTAGTTGCCGCCACCCGCCGATGACGAGGAGCGCAGCTGCTCGGCGAGCGAAGCGAAGACCAGACTCTCGAGTCTGCGCAGCCCGTCGGCGGAGAGGGTGAAGGGGCCGATCGGCGCGGCGCCCGGCTCCGGCACATAGGCGGCGAGCATCGGCCGATCGAGCGCGACGGTCTTGTTCCCCGCCGTCACCGTGATCGCGCCCGGCGCCACGCTCAGCTTGTTGCCGACACCCGGGCCGCGCAGGACGATGAGAGAGGCGGTTTCGGGATCGCTTTTCAGGTTTGCGCTGATCGCCTGCTCATGGCTGGCGATGGCGATCGCCTCGCGGCCGACGACGCCTTCGACGATCGTGCCGCGGATGCCGATGGTGCTGACCGGCGTGCTGATCGAAGCATCGCCGCGGCGATCGGGCCGGCCAGACATGAAGCGGAAAGCGCCCTTTGCCACCGAGGCGGCGAGCGAACGCTTGTTCGGGTCATAGACGAAGCGGTCGATCGTCAGCCGGGCGTTGGCGCCGATGGTGAAGGTAGATTTGTCGAGCAGCAGGAGCTGCGCCTGGCTGCGCTGGCCGGTCTCGATGCCGTCGCCGAGCGCGATCCGCTCGCGCACGAGCAGCGGGCGCTCGGGCGCGCCCGAGGGCTGGATCCGGACCTGATTGAGCACGGTCGCGGCAATGCCGATGACCTGCGATGCCGCCAGCGCCGCGCCGCCGAGCGAACCGGCAAGGACGATCGCGATCAACCCCACCGTCCGGCCTGCCCGCGCCATCGCTCAGCCCCTCCAGCCGTAATCGGTCGGACTGCCGCCGCAGGGCGCGGTGGCGCCGGTCCAGGCGGCGGCGGGAAACTCGCGGCGGTCGAGCTGGTCGAATTCGACCTTGGCGCCGTTGCGATCGTCGAGTCGGCACAACAGGCTGGCATGCTGGAGGAGCGCGCCATGCGCCTCGGGATGGGCGATCATCACCCGTTCCAGCGCCGCCAACGCCCCCAGCGCATCGCCCGCGACCCACAGCCGCTGGGCCGCGGCCATGCCGGTCTCGGGCTTGTCGCTGGCGCGTGACTGGGCATCGAGCGCTGCCAGCGGATCAACCGCGGCGGGCGCGGCCAGTGCAACCGCCGATCCCGCGGCGAGCATCGCAGCAAGCAGGATGGAGCTCCGGACGGCCATACCACCCCCTCCCGGGAGACCATCCTCGTATCGGGATGACGATTGGCTTGATAGCATTACGCCAGCGTTCCGGAAACTAGATGGACGGCCCACAGCGGCAATGAGGGGGAGGAGGCGGATTTGACGCCCCTGGCGCAGCGATGGATCAGGGAGGGCGGGCTGCCGGTGCTGATCGGCCTGGCTGTGGTGCTTGCCGTGCTGCTGCTGCAGATCGCCCGGCCGCCGATGGTCGATCGCATCGGCCTGCTGCTGTTCGACAGCTATCAGCGATCGGCGCCGCGCGTTTATGAAGATGCGCCGGTACGGATCGTCGACATCGACGACGAGACGATCCGTCGACTCGGGCAATGGCCCTGGCCGCGCACCGAAGTCGCGAGCCTGACCGACCGTTTGGCTGGCGCCGGAGCTTCGGCGATCGCATTCGATATCGTCTTCTCCGAGCCGGACCGGACCTCGCCGGCGCGGATCGCCGAGCGCATGCGGCGCGACGGCGTCAGCGGGTCGGCGCTGGCGGCGCTCGCCAGGCTCCCCGACAACGACAAGCTCCTCGCCGACAGCTTTGCCAGGGCGCCGGTGGTCGCCGGTTACTTCCTGACGCGCGAGGACAACGGCGCGACGGTCGTACCCAAAGCGGGGCTGGCCATCGCCGGCTCGCCGCCCGACAAGGCGATCGCGCAGTACAGCGGCGCAATCCAGCCGCTGCCGGCACTGCAGGCCGCGGCAAAAGGCGCCGGCTTCCTGTCGCTCGCCGGCGACGAGGACGGCATCGTCCGCAGGGCGCCGCTGTTCGCCACGGCGAAGGGCCAGCTGCTGCCGTCGCTGTCGCTCGATGCGCTGCGGGTCGCGCAGCAGGCGAGCGCGATCCTGGTCAAGACCAGCGATGCCAGCGGGGAGGGCGGCGGCGCCGGGGACATGGTCTCGGTCAAGGTCGGGCGGTTTGAGGCGCCGCTGACACGCGATGGCGCGCTGTGGATGCACTATACCCGGCCGCGGCCCGACCGCATCGTCCCCGCCTGGAAGATCCTGACCGGCGCGCTCAGTCCGGGCGAGATGGAGCAGAAGTTCGCCGGCAACATCGTCTTCGTCGGGACCGGCGCGATCGGCCTGCGCGATCTGGTCTCGACGCCGCTGAGCGATCGCGAGCTTGGCGTGATGGTCCATGCCCAGGCGGCCGAGCAGATCATCCTCGGCCGTTTCCTGACGCGGCCGGACTGGGCCCTCGGCCTCGAGCGGGTGCTGCTGATCGCGCTCGGCGGGCTGATGGCGTTGCTGCTGCCGCGGCTCGGCGCCGTGCGCGGGGCCGTGCTCGGTGCGGTGCTCCTCGCCGGCACGGTCGGCGGCAGCTGGTTCGCCTTTCGCGACTGGCGCTTCCTGCTCGACCCGAGCTATCCGGCGCTCGGGTTGGTCGCGGTCTATCTGGTCGAAACCTCGCTGATCTTCTACCGCGAGGAGCGCCGCCGCGCCTATATCCACAGCGCCTTCGACCGCTATCTCTCGCCCGAGCTGGTCAGGCGCATTGCCGCGGATCCCGGCCGGCTCGAGCTCGGCGGTGAAAACCGCGAGATGACCGTGCTGTTCTGCGACATCCGCAATTTCACCGCGCTCTCAGAGACGCTCGATCCCAAGCAGGTGATCCGTTTCCTGATCGGCTTCCTGACGCCGATGTGCGACATATTGCTCGCGCATAAGGCCACCATCGACAAGTTCATCGGCGACGCCGTTCTCGCCTTCTGGAACGCGCCGCTCGACGATCCCGACCAGCATCGCAACGCGGCGCGCGCGGCGCTCGCCATGGTCGCGCGTCTGGCAGAGACGAACCGGGACATGCCGATGCAGCAGCCCGATGCCTGGCCGACCAATGTGAAGATCGGCATCGGCCTCAACGCTGGCCTGTGCTGCGTCGGCAATATGGGCTCGGCGCAGCGGCTGACCTATTCGCTGATCGGCGATACGGTGAACCTCGCCTCGCGGATCGAGGCGCTGACCAAATTCTATGGCGTCACGATTGCCCTGGGCGGCGCGTTGCACGACCGCCTCGAAGGCTTTGCGACGCTGGAGATCGATCGGGTTCGCGTCCTCGGCCGTGACCAGCCGGAAACGCTCTACACGCTGCTCGGCGACGAAGCGCTCGCCGTGACGCCTGATTTCCTCGCCTTCTCGCAGGCGCACGCCGCGCTGCTCACCGCCTATCGCGCGCAGCAATGGGCGGCAGCGCGACAGGCGCTCGGTCAGCTCGAGCGATCGGCGCCGGCCTATGGCCTTGAACGACTCCACGCGCTTTACCGCGAGCGCGTCGCCGAGTTCGATCAGCATCCGCCCCAGGCCGGCTGGGATGGCGTGTTCACCGCCACGGAGAAGGCGGGGTGAGCGAGGTGGCGACGTGCTGGCTGTGCGCGCGGCCGCTCGGGCGCCGCGTCGAATGGCATCACCCCCGGCCGAAGAGCCGCGGCGGCCGTGAGACCGTGCCGATCCACCCGATCTGCCACCGCGCGATCCACGCGAATTTCTCCAATGCCGAACTGGCCCGCGTGAGCGATGCCGCGGCATTGAGCACAAAGCCGGAGATTGCCCGCTTCCTGTCGTGGATCGACAGCAAGCCACCCGATTTCCACGCGAGAACGCACCACCGCCGTGAGCGGTAATTCAAGGGGAGACCTGCGGTGAATGATGAAACCGTTCGCAATGGCTCGGCGAGGGCCGGCTGGGTGCTGAGCATTCTCGTCGCGCTGTTCCTGTTGATGGACGGCGGGATGAAGCTGGTGCCGCTGCAGCCTGTGCTCGACACCATGCCGACGCTTGGTTGGCCCAACGATATCGGCATTATCCGCGCGATCGGCACGCTGCTGATCGTCATCACCGCGCTCTATCTCTGGCCGCGCACGGCCCCGCTCGGCGCGGTGCTGCTGACCGGCTATCTCGGCGGCGCGATCGCCACCCATCTGCGGATCGGCAGCCCCTGGTTCACTCATACGCTGTTCGGCCTATACGTTGGGGCGTTGGCCTGGATCGGCCTGTGGCTGCGCGATCCGCGGCTTCGCGCGTTGATGCGCTGAACGACGCAAGGAGGATGCCGTGGCTCAGGTTCGCTCGTTTCTCTGGTTCGCCGATCATGCCCGCGAGGCGGTTCGATTCTATACGTCGGTCATTCCAAATTCGTCCTGTGATGACCCGAGCGTCCTGCAGAACGATTCGCCGAGCGGGCCGCCCGGTTCAGTCGAAGTGATTCAGTTCACGCTTGCCGGCGCTCCGTTCACCGCGATGAAAGCCGGGCCCTATGATTCGTTCAACCATGCCTTCTCGGTCTCGGTCGAATGCGCCGACCAGACCGAGCTCGACGGCATCTGGGACGCGCTGCTCGATGGTGGCAAGGCCGAGCAGTGCGGTTGGCTGGTCGATCGCTATGGTCTCTCCTGGCAGATTGTTCCAAAGCGGTTGGGCGAACTGATGCGCGATCCCGACAAGGCCAAGGCGAAACGCGTCGGCGAGGCGATGCTGAAGATGGTCAAGCTCGACATCGCCGCGCTGGAGCGCGCGGCCGAAGCACCCGCCGCGGCCAACGCGAACTAGCCGGTCGCCCCGGCCAACGAAAGCAGCAGGCCGGCCGCGGTGCAGAGCCCGAGCACGGGCAAGGTGCCGAGCCTGAACCGAAATACGGCGATCATCGCCGCCATGGCCAACAGCAAGGCGATCGGATCCAGGCTGCCGGCCACCGGCAGGTCGATCGCGGTGGGACCGATCGCCATCCGCATCTGGCTGCGGAACAGGCTGTGCAGCGCAAACCAGACCGCCAGGTTGAGAATGACGCCGACCACCGCGGCGGCGATCGCCGCCAGGGCGGTGGACAGCGCGCGATTGGTCCGCAGCCGCTCGATGAACGGCGCACCGAGGAAGATCCACAGGAAGCAGGGGACGAAGGTGACCCAGACCGTCAGCACCGCGGCGAGAGTTGCGGCCGCGAGTGGCGACAGCGCGCCGGGATCGCGATAGCCGGCGAGAAAGCCGACGAACTGGACGACCATGATCAGCGGCCCGGGCGTGGTCTCGGCCATGCCGAGTCCGTTGAGCATCTCGCCCGGCTGCAGCCAGTGGTAGGTACCGACGGCCTGCTGCGCGACATAGGCGAGGACGGCATAGGCGCCGCCGAAGGTGACCACGGCCATCTGCGAGAAGAACAGCGCGATACGGCTGAAGCGGTTCGCCGCGCCGAGCGTCGCCAGCAGCGCGACGGTCGGCGCGATCCACAGCAGGAACAGCACCAGCCCGATCCTGAGCGACCAGGAGGGGTTGGGCCGGGCGTGCGCGGGCAGCGCCTCGCCGAGCGCGCTGTCCGCATCAGCCAGTGGCTGCGATGCGGCGCGATGGGCGGCTGCCGTCCGGATCCCCGACCAGCCTTGTCGCCCCGCCAGCCAGCCGATCAGCCCGGCGCCCAGCACGATCAGGGGAAAGGGAATATTGAACAGGAAGATGGCGAGAAAGGCTGCCGCCGCGATCGCCTGCATCGGCTTCGTTCCGAGCGAGCGCGAACCAATGCGGATGACCGCCTGGAGGACGATCGCCAGGACCGCTGCCTTCAGCCCGTAGAGCAGCCCCGCGACGGCGGGCGTCTCGCCGTAAAGAACATAGACGAAGCTGAGCGCGAGGATCGCGAGGAAGCCCGGCAGGATGAACAGCAGCCCGGCGACCAGCCCGCCGCGCGTGCGGTGGAGCAGCCAGCCGATATAGATCGCCAGCTGCTGTGCCTCGGGGCCGGGCAGGAGCATGCAATAGTTGAGCGCGTGGAGAAACCGCGCCTCGCCGATCCAGCGCTTCTCCTCGACCAGGATGCGGTGCATCACGGCGATCTGCCCCGCCGGGCCGCCGAAGCTGAAAGCGGCGACCCTCGCCCAGGTACGCACCGCCTCGGCGAAGGGAATGGCGTGGCTCGCGTAGGCCAGGGCCGGCGCCGCTTCGCTGCCGACGGGAGGGGAACCGGCCATGGCGTGAACGCTAGCCACGCCCGGGTGGCGGCGCAACGACAGCCGCCACCCGCCCGGCCGGAAAGAAGGCCGCGCGGCACCTAGGGATCCGCACCGCGCGACCCCAGCTACCTAGTTAATCACGGCCTATGACCTCGCCATGAACGGGACGCCAAACCGAGGGTTTGGCGCGACAATTTGCATCTTGGGGACAGCCGCTTCGACCCTCCTCTGAGTGCGATCATCACAGCTGGGATAATGCGCCGAGACATGCGTGTTCAATTTCCGGCGGTTGTGAGAGAATGGGACCGAGAAAAAGCGACTCGGCTGCTGGGGCATGGGCGTCGAGCCCATGCCGGGGAGAGGCCGGCCGAACGAGGGAGATAGATAGATGCTCGATTTGAAGATCACCGGCGGCACGATCGTCGACGGCAGCGGCGCTCCGGGCTACCGCGGCGACATCGGCGTCAAGGACGGCCGGATCGTCGCCATCGGCAAGGTCGATGAAGACGCCCGCGAGACGCTGGACGCGACCGGCAAGGTCGTCGCCCCGGGCTTCGTCGACTGCCACACCCATTATGACGCCCAGGTCTTCTGGGATCCGACGCTGAGCCCGAGCTGCTTTCACGGCGTGACCACGGTAATGGCCGGCTTCTGCGGCTTCTCAATAGCGCCCTGCTCGCCCGAGGCCGCCGGCTATCTCATGCCGATGCTGGCCCGCGTCGAGGGCATGCCGCTCAAGACGCTCGAGATCGCCGTGCCGTGGAACTGGCAGAGCTTCGGCGAATATCTCTCCCGGATCGAGGGCAAGATCGGCCTCAACGCCGGCTTCTTCGCCGGCCATTCGGCGATCCGCCGGGTGGTCATGGGCGAGCGCGCGGTCGGCGAGAAGTCGACCCCCGACGAACTGGCGAAGATGAAGGCGCTGCTCGGCAAATCGATCGCCGAAGGCGCGATGGGCTTCTCGACGACGATCTCCACGACCCACAACGACGGCGACGGCCAGCCCGTGCCGTCGCGCTGGGCGGAGAAGTCGGAGATCGTCGAGATGGCCGGCGTCGTCCGCGACTATCCCGGCACCGGCATCGAGATCGTCCCCGGCATCGAGTTCACCGACGAGGTCGCCAATCTGCTCGCCGACATGTCGGTCGCCGGCAACCGGCCGGTCAACTGGAACGTGCTGGCGATCACCGGCGCCGAGCATGACGAGGCTAATGCCGAAAAGCAGCTGAACATGTCGAACGTCGCCCGCGCCAAGGGTGGCGAGGTCGTCGGGCTGGCGCTGCCGACGACACCGGAAGTGTTCCTCACCATGCGCAGCGGCTTCTTCCTCGATGCCCTGCCCGGCACCTGGCGCGAGATCTTCCAGATCGTGCCGGAAGACCGCGTGGCGAAGCTCAAGGATCCCGCTTACCGCAAACAGATGCTTGCCGACGCGGAGAGCGTGCCGACCGACGCCGCGATGTACGTGCTCGGCCAGTTCGACAAATTTGTCCTATCGGCGGCGAACTCGGCGAAGTTCGAAAAGGACGAGGGTCGCACGGTGGGCGAGATCGCGGCCGAGCATGGTCAGCATCCGTTCGACATGATGCTGGAGATCTCGCTCGCAGGCGATCTCGACGCGGTGTTCGTGCCTGGCCTGAGCGGCTGGGACCACAAGACCTTCGAGCTGCGCAGCCGCATCTGGCATGACGATCGGATACTGATCGGCGGCTCGGACGGAGGCGCCCATCTCGACCTGATCGACACCTTCGCGCTGGCGACGTCGCTGCTGCAATATGGCGTGCGCGAGCATGAGGTGATCACGCTCGAGAACGCGGTGCGCATGCTCACCACCCGACCGGCGACACTGTTCGGTCTGAAGGAGCGTGGCGCACTCGCCGAAGGCTATCACGCCGACATCACCATCTTCGATCCGAAGACGGTGGCGAAGGGCAAGACCTACAACCGCTATGACGTGCCGGGCGACGCCTTCCGCGTCTATGCCGAAGCGATCGGCATCGACCATGTCTTCGTCAACGGCGTGCAGATCGTGAAGAACGGCGAGCATACCGGCGCGCTGCCCGGCAAGGTGCTGAAGTCGGGCAAAGATACCGCGACGGTCCCGCTCGACGCGTTGCGCGCGCCGAAGGCGGAACGCGAGCCGGCGCTGCAGAAATAGGCGGTGGGAGGATCCTGCTCCTCTTCCTTAATCGGAAGGGGAGCAATGATTTCGCCGCCCCAGCCGGTAACGCGAAGGTTGCCGATCAGCTCAGCCCCGCTTCCATCTTCAGATAGGCGCGGATCTGCTCGGGGTTGAGCGGCTCGCCTTCGGTCACGCCGGCGCGGCGGCCGAGGAAGGCTTCGCGCGTGTTGGTGCGCGGATAGGGCTCGGGCGGAACCGGCACGCCGAGGAAGTTGCACAGCGGCCCCCAGCCGTCGGTCGCGCGGAAGACGAGCAGCCGTTCCGGCGGAATGCTGGTCAACACCTCCTCCTCATGGCGACGGTAATAGTCGGTCATGAACTGGCGATCGTGGACCTGCTCGCCAAAGCGGCTGCGGAACAGGACATTGAAGAAGCGCTGCATCAGTTCCGGTCCCTCGCCGTTGATCGCGGGCGAGGCAGCGGAGAAGATCGTCGCCTGGGTGGAGTCGAACCAGTCATCGGGGTCGCGCGTGCTGTGCAGCACCTTGGCGTCGGGGAAATGCTCGGCGAGCTGGCGGAAGAAGATGCAGCCTGGATAATCGACCATCGCGGTGAAGTTCTTGAAGATCGCGTCCCAGTTGGGATGACCTTCACCGGCGGCGATCCACAGCGGCAGGCTGTCGGGATCCATGAACACTTCGACCATGTGATGGCAGGGGCCGAAGCCGATATGCTCGAGCGCGGCCTTGAGCGACAGCGTCCCCGTCCGGCCGAGACCGGACCCAATCACCTTCAACGGCATGTGCTTCCTCCCCGCTCTTATCGTCTCAGCTAGTTTCGAATGGCCGACAGACTAGCCAATCGCGCCCGAGGCGAAAATGCCAATGATTTACCGGTGGTCGTTCGCCGCAGCCGTGCTAGCCTGTGCCGGTCACGGGAGCGGGGGGAGAGCAGCGTGCAACGGCTGCCGGCGATCCTGGCACTTTTCGTCTTTGCGCTGGGCGGCGGTCCGGCCGGTGCGCAAGCCGTCGGCGCGGCGGGATCGTCCGTCGGCGCGGCCGCGGCGAGTCAGTCTGCCGCGACTGCGGCAGGGACGCGATCGATCTACGGCAGCGTGCCCTGTTCCACGGGATCGGGTCCCGGACCGCTCTGTGACACGCAGCCCGGCATGTCGGAACGATTCAAGGCGGAGAGCGAAGCGAAAAGGCCGGCCTCGGGCATGCCGGCGAACTGGACCCAGCCGATCGCGCCGTTCCACATCGTCGGCAATATCTATTACGTCGGAACGGCGGGTCTGGCTGCGTATTTGTTCACCTCGCCCAACGGCCTGGTCTTGCTGGACGGCACGCTGCGCGAGACCGCCGACCAGGTCGAGCGCAATATCGTCACGCTCGGTTATCGCGTCGGCGACGTGAAGATTCTACTCAACAGCCATGCGCATTACGATCATGCCGGCGGCCTGCGGCAGCTGAAGCAGGATACGGGCGCCAAGCTTTACGCGAGCGCCGGCGATCGCGGCGCGCTGGAGTCCGGAGCGCCGCCGAGCGATACCAGCTATGGCCTCATGGCGATTCCGCCGGTCAAGGTCGATCGCGCCGTCGTCGACGGCGAGCCGGTGCGGCTCGGCAGCATCCTGCTCATTCCGCTGATCACGCCCGGCCACACCCCCGGCTGCACGAGCTGGGCGACGACGGCGTTCGAGAATGGCACGCCGCTGCGCGTCATGATCCCGTGCAGCCTGACGGTCGCGGGGAACAAGCTGATCGGCAACAAAGGCTATCCCGGCATCGTCGCCGATTTCCGCCGCACCTTCACAAGATTTCGCAAATTGGACGCCGACGTCGTCCTGCCGGTTCACCCCGAGCTCGCTGACGTGATCGGCCGCGGCCGGCGCGCGGCGAGCGGGTCGCCTGATGCCTTCCTGATGCCCGGCATGCTCGCGAAGATGGTCGCCGACGCGGGAAAGGCGTTCGATGCCGAGCTGGAGAAGCAGGACGACGCGGCCCACCAGCGATCGCGATACTAGACAGCTTGCGGCTCGGCGACGGCTCGTCGCATGGTGCGCGCGCATGGCGCTCCGCTGGATCGCCTGTCAGACATGATCGACCGGATCGTGAGTCCGGCGGCGAAGGGGAGATATTGATGGGGGCACGCTGGCGGCTGTGGATCCTCGCGGTTATCGCCATCCTGATCGCCGTTCCCGCCACGCTCCGCGCGATGGCGCCCGAGATCTGGCCGCGCTTCACCCAGGCGCAGGCGGATTCGGGCAAGCAGATCTATGCAGAGCGCTGCGCCAATTGCCATGGCGCCCAGCTCGAGGGTGTCGGCACGCCGGCGCTGACCGGACCACCGTTCATCCGTCACTGGGCGGGCGGCGGAAAGACCGTCGGCGATTTCTACGCCAAGATGCGCGACTCGATGCCGCTGATGGCGCCGCACAGCCTCAGCGACGACCAATATGCCAAGCTGGCCGCCTTCATCCTGTCGCACGCCGGCTATCGCGCCGGCAGCGAGCCGCTTGGTACGGGCAATATGGCGGTCGTGCTCAATTCGCCGCCAGGCGCGGCGCCAGTCGCCGGCGGGCCGCATCCACCCTTGCCGGCTGCGCCAGCCACGGTCGCCCGGGCGACGACCAGCAAACCGGACGACCAGGAGCTGGCGACGGGCTCAGATGCCGACTGGCTGATGTACAACCGGATCCATAGCGGCACGCGCTATTCCGGCCTCGATCGGATCAACCGCGGCAATGCCGCCAGGCTCGAGGTGAAGTGCCTCTACCAGGCGGGAACGACCGGCATCTTCGAGACCAGCCCGGTGATCTACGACGGGATGCTCTACCTGACGACATCCTGGACGACCGCGGCGATCGATCCGGCGACCTGCCGCCAGATCTGGACGCACAGCTATCCGCCCGACGAGAGCGTGTTCATGTCCGCCAACCGCGGCGTCGCGCTCTATCGCGGCAAGCTGTTCCGTGGCACGCCCGACGGCCATCTCCTCGCGCTCGACGCGAAGACCGGCAAGCTGCTGTGGGATGCCTGGGTCGCCGATAAGGCGGACGGCTATTTCCTCTCGGCCGCGCCGGTTGCCTATGGCGGCAAGGTGTTCACCGGCGAGGCCGGCGCGGAATGGGGCATCAACGCCCATGTCTACGCCTTCGACGCCGAGACCGGCCGCCGCGTCTGGACATTCAACGTCATCCCGACCGGCAAGGAGACCGGCGCCGAAACCTGGAAGGCGGGTTCGGAACATGGCGGCGGCGCAATGTGGACCAGCTTTGCGATGCAGCCGGAGGCAGGTCTGCTCTACGTGCCGGTCGGCAATCCCGCGCCCGACTACAACGGCGCGATGCGGCCGGGCGACAATCTCTTCACCAACTCGGTCGTCGCGCTCGACATGCGCACGGGCAAGCTCGTCTGGTATGTGCAGCAGACGCCGCATGACACCCATGACTTCGACACTGCCGCGGCGCCGATCCTCTATGAGCTGAACGGCAAGGGCTATATGGCGGTCGCGGACAAGGGCGGCTGGCTGCATGTCTATGACCGGGCGACGCGCAAGGAGGTCGCCAGGACCGCGGTGACCACGCTCGCCAATGTCGATACGCCGCTGACGCCCGACGGCGTCTATCATTGCCCGGGGATCATCGGCGGCGTCGAATGGAACGGCCCGGCCTTCTCGCCGCGGCAAAAGCTGCTCTACGCCAATTCGGTCGACTGGTGCGGCACGACCAAGCTGGTCGAGAATCGCTGGGTGCGAGGCGGGCTCTATTTCGGCGGCGAATTCGAATTCGATCCCGCGACGAAGGCCAAGGGCTGGACCTATGGGGTCGATGCCGCAACCGGCAAGACCGCCTGGTCGCGCCAATCCGCAACCCCGATGGTTGCCGGGCTGACGCCGACCGCGGGCGACGTTTTGTTCACCGGCGATCTCGACGGCAATTTCCTGGTGCTCGACAGCCAGAGCGGCAAGACGCTTTACAGCTTCAACACCGGTGGCGGGATCGCCGGCGGCCTCTCGACCTATCTGGTGGGCGGCAAGCAATATGTTGCCGCCGCCACCGGCAATAATTCACGGACGGTCTGGCGGAGCGGTGGCGCTGCGACCATCGTCGTCTTCGGCCTCGCCGATCAATAGCCTGAGGAGGGCTGGTCATGGATACGAACGTCGGCACCAAGAAACTGTTCGAGAATGACGCCATCATCCTGTGGGAGTTCACGCTCGAGCCGGGCGAGGAAACGAGCGTCCACACTCATGTTCATGATTATGTCTTCCACGTCATCGAGGGCAGCCGGCTGGAGGTCTTCGCCGAAGACGGCGCGCTGCTCGCCGCCTTTGATGCGCCGACAGGCGGGGTCTTCCCGCTCAACATGGACGGCGACAAGCTGGTCAGTCCGCTCGGCGGTCCGCCGGCGCCCGCGACCCACAGCGCCCGCAACGCCGGCACCACCCGCTATCGCGAGCTGCTGGTCGAGACCAAACGGCGCTGAGGTCAGGCGAAGATATCGCCGATCGGGCGGAGCAGATTGTTGCCGTCGAATCCCGCGGCGGCCATCTCGATGAAGTCGTAGAGATGCGCGATCTCCGGCGTGCGCTCGTAGAATTCGACGAAGTGACCGAGCTCGGCGAGCGTGTCCATCAGCACGGTGCGGGTGCCGCCGGGCAGAGTGAAGTCGAAGGCAACCGGGTAGCCGCGCGCCTCATAGCTGGCGATCGCCTCGTCGAGACTGTCCGGGTGGAAGCACACGTGATGGCATTTCGGCCCGGCGGCGGCGGACGATGCGCCCTCGCGCCAGACGCTCGGGCGATCGTCGGTCGGCTGGATAAGCTCGATCTGGACCTCACCCCATTGCCCGAGCGCGCTGTCGATGCTCATCAGCCGCTCCTCGCCGCGGTAGATGTGCGGGATGTCGGTATAGCCCTCGGCGATGAAATAGGGCCCGGAGCCGAACAGCCCGGCATGACGCCGGGCGGCGGCGCGCAGATCTGGCACGACATAGGCGATCTGTCTGATAGGCCGCGAGAAGCTGCCGGTAGGGGCCACGTTCTTTCCTCCAGTCGGGCCGGAGCTGTTTTGGTGATCTCGCCAGACTCCGCCGGCAGGTCAAGCGACGATGACAAGGCGTAACGAGCTGCCTAAGCTCGGTGCCGGGAAGAGGGGAGAGCGGCCGAGATGAGCCAGCAAGCGGCAGCCGTCGAGGAGATCATCGAGCCCGAGCTGGCGATCTGCGACCCGCATCATCACCTCTGGCACATGAGCGAGGCGGCGGCGGACTCGCTGACCCATGTGCCGATCACCGAATATCTGCTGCCGGAATTCCTGCGCGACCTCGGCGCGGGCCATAAGATCGTCAGCACGGTCTACATGCAGGCGGGCGCCTTCCTGCGCGCCGGCGTCTCCGAGGATTTGGCGCCGATCGGCGAGACCGAATTCGCCAATGGCATGGCGGCAATGAGCGCGAGCGGGCGCTACGGCCCGACACGGATCGCCGCCGGTATCGTCGGCAATGCCAATCTCTCGCTCGGGGCGGCGGTGCAGCCGCTGTTGGAGGCGCATATCCGCGTTGGCGGCGGCCGGTTGCGTGGGATCCGGGTGACCGGATCTCATGATCCGGCCGGCGCAACGCCCTGGGGCACCGCGCCGGCGGGACTCTATCTCGACAGCAAGTTTCGCGAGGGCTTCGCCAGGCTCGCCGACTTCGACCTGTCGTTCGATGCCTGGTGCTACCACGTCGGCATTCCCGATCTCACCGACCTCGCCCGCGCCTTTCCCGACCAGCCGATCATGCTCGACCATGTCGGCACGCCGCTGGGGGTAGGGCCCTACGCCAGCCGAAAGGACGAGGTTTTCGCCGAATGGCGTGCGGCGCTTCGCGAGCTGGCGAGCTGCCCGAACGTCTCGATCAAGCTCGGCGGCCTCGGCATGTTCATGCTCGGCATCGACCTGCCGGACCGTCACAGCGTGACCTCGGACACCGTCTCCGCGGCCTGGCGGCCCTATATCGAGACCGCGATCGAGGCGTTCGGCGAGGATCGCGCCCTGTTTGAAAGCAACTTCCCCGTCGATGCGCTGGCCTGCAGCTATGGAGTGCTGTGGAACGCCTTTAAGCGCATCGCCGCCGGCTGCACGGCCGAGGTCAAGCGCAAGCTGTTCCACGACAATGCGGTGCGGTTCTACAAATTATAGCGCGCGTCCCTGTTGTTCCTGCGAGACCGGCGGCATGCGATGCCGCCATGCTGAGAAAGGATAGGGAAGATGAAGCCGATCCTGGCGAGCCTTTCCGCGCTCCTGCTGCTGATCGCCCCGGCAAGTCAGGCAGCGGTGCAGCCGATCAGTCCCGGCGTCGCCTCGGTTGCGATCCCGCCGACGACGGCGGCGCCGGACATGCAATCGGTCTATGGGGCCACGCCCTGTCCGGATCAGCACGGCCGGCAATCGCCGCTCTGCGATACCCATCCGGGACCGGGATATGCGGTGGCGCCGCAGGTCGAGCATGGCGGGTTCAAGATGCCGCCCGACTGGAGCCGGCCGGTCCCACCATTCCGCATCGTCGGCAATATCTATTATGTCGGCGTCACCGGCCTTGGCGCCTATCTGTTCACCTCCCAGGCCGGGCTGATCCTGCTCGACGGCACGCTGCCGGAGAATGCGCCGCAGATCGAACGCAACATCGCCAAGCTCGGCTTCCGCCCCGGGGACGTGAAGATCCTGCTCAACAGCCATGCGCATTACGATCATGCCGGCGGGCTCGCCCAGCTCAAGCGCGACACCGGCGCGAAGCTGCTGGCCAGCGCGGGCGACCGGCCGGCGCTCGAAAAGGGCTTCCATATCGCTGAAAGCGCCTATGGCGGCTTCACCTTCCCGCCGGTGAGGGTCGACGGCGTGCTCGTCGACGGGCAGCCGGTCCGGCTCGGCGCGATCGCGCTGACGCCGGTGATCACGCCCGGCCACACCGCGGGCTGCACCAGCTGGATGACGACGGTCTTCGAACGGGGCCGGAGGCTGCGGGTCTTCTTTCCGTGCAGCGCGACGGTCGCCGGCAACAAGCTGATCGGCAATCGGACCTATCCCGGCATCGTCGGCGATTACCGCCGCACCTTCCGCCGCCTGAAGCAGGTCCAGGCGGACGTCATCCTGCCGCCCCATCCCGAATGGGCCGACGTGCTTGGCCGCGCTCGCCGGGCAGCCGCCGGTGACCGCGACGCCTGGCTGATGCCGGACGTGCTGCCGAAACTCGTTACGGGGTGGGAAAAAGACTTTGACGCCGAGCTATCCAAGGCGGTAGCAGCGGCGCGGCACTGACGGATCGCTGACTAAGTCGAGCGAAGCTCGCGGAGTTTCGATTGGTCCACAGGTGACATTAACCGTTCGCTAAGCCGTGATAGGCCAATCGTCGCTAGTTCAGGGCGGGGTCGGGTCGATGATGTACGAAGTGAAGTTTGGCTTGATTGGCTTTGTCGTCGGCACGGTGGCGATCAGCGCCACGACCTTTGCATCGAACATCGTCGCCAAACCGTCCCCGGTCGTCGCCCAGGCGCAGGCGCCCGCGATGCGTATCGCCCTGCTGCCGACGTCGAAGCCGGTCGCCGTCGCCGCGAAAGCCGCCACCAAGACGCGGGCGCCCGCCAAGCCGATCAGCGCCTGGCGTCGCGCCTATATCGCCAGGCACGGCCACCAGCCGCCGGTGCCCGCCGCCTGAGACGGCAGGCGCGGCAAGCCGCAGCGGATCGCGCGGCCAATCCAGCCGCAAAATCATCGGATCGAATGGAAGGGTGAGAGCGGGCCGTCCAGCGGACATCCATCAGGCCCGCCCTCGCGACCCCCTATGCCGACCAATGGTTAAATTCCGATGAGGCATGATGGCAATTCGGCGACGAAACGATCCGGAAACTATCTTTCCAGCCTTCCAAGCCGCTTAACTGGTTAGCGCCGCGCTGAGTCTCTTTGTCGGGAACGCTGTCGCCCGCCGCGCTTTTTTGCACCGCGAGACCGGGGCTAGGGGCACCGGCAGCGGGGAGTTCCATCATGCTTAACAATGCTGGCAGGTCGATGACGCGCGTGTTCGACTCGTGGAGCGACGAGCGCGCGAGCCTCCTTCGTAGCAGCGCCGCCGACATCAAGAACCGTGCCGCCGCGCTCGGCCAGTGGCGGACGGCGTTTGATTGTTCCTATCTCAGCTGGTCGAACGGCCGCACCGCCTAGCCGCGCCGGATATCGCTAGGAGGCCGCGCGCGACCTCGCTGCGCGGCCTTCTCGCCGATCGCGCGGGCAGCATCGCCCAACCGCTGCGACGTTTCCGCGGCGGCCTGGGGGGTGAGCGACAGGGCGATCCCATTCGGTCCGTCGATCAGGACCTCGCCGTCCTCCGCCGCGACGCGGCTTGGCCGGTCAATGGGTTTGGGCGCACTCATTACGCTACTCCCTCAACTAACAAAGGATAGAACGCCGGGCAGGGCCGATGGTGCCCGGCTTTCCTCGCCGATCCAACGATTTGGCCCTCGATCGGCGGAATTCGGCGGAAATTTGTGGCGTCGTTTCGCCACCCGCTGCACAGTTCGGGCAGCGCAATGCAGCTGGAGAGCATCACATGCCGAGCCCGACCGATACCGTCATCGCCTTCTGCGCCGAATGGGGCAAGAACAAGCAGGCGATGTTCGACAGCTTCCGCAACTATTTCACGCCGACGACGGTCTGGGAGAATGTCGGCCTGGCGACCACCACCGGCATCGACGAAGCGCTGGGGCTGATGAACAGCTTCGAGGGCTGCGAGACGATCAGGGTCGACATGGTCAACATCTCCGCCGCCGGCAACAAGGTGCTGACCGAGCGGGTCGATACCATGGTCGGCCCCGACGGTAAGGACATCATGGGCATTCGCCTGATGGGCATCTTCGAGGTCGAGGGCGACAAGATCGCCTCCTGGCGGGATTATTTCGACACCGCGGCGATGAACCCGGCCGGCTGACGCTGACAGCAATCACCAAATAAAACATCGAACGATTGGGAGCGGCATGACCAACGAAGAGGCGTTCCAGAAATTCATCGGTGGCTGGCAGCTGGTGAGCTGCATCAACCACCATCCGGACGGCAGCGAGGATCATCCGATCGGTCCCAATCCGCTCGGCCAGATCATGTACAGCCTTGACGGGCATATGACCGCGCAGCTGATCCGCACGACGCCTTCGGAGGCGAAGCCGCTCGACCTGCCTTATGTCCAGACCCTGCCGGATTACGCCGGCTATTTCGGCGCCTTCACCGTCGACGCGGCGAAGGGCGTGGTTACCCATCACGTCGCCGGCTCGTCGAGCCCGGGCATGGTCGGTAGCGATCAGGAGCGCCGGTTCAAGTTCGACGGCGACAAGCTGATCCTCGGCGCCGATGCGGGCGCGGACCGGATGGAGATCGTCTGGCAGAAGCGGAACGCGAAGAAGTGACGGCCGGCTAGGACAAAGTCGCCTTCGCTGGCGTCTTGGCCTGCGGCTGCGCCTTGACCAAGACCGGCATCGCCGGCGCAGGTGCGGCCGGGGTCGGCAGCAGCTTCTGCTCGACCGTGATCGGCTTGAGCATCGCAAAGGCGGCGTCCGCGTCCTCCGGCTTGAGCCTCGTGACGGTTACCGCGGTGGTGGAAAAATTGGTCAGCTTGTAAAGCTTCTTGGCCATCGCCAGCGGCAGCCGGATGCAGCCATGCGAGGCGGGATAGCCCGGCACACGGCCGGCGTGCAACGCGACCCCGCCCTGGGTCAGCCGCTGCATATAGGGCATCGGCGCGCTGCTGTAGAGATTGGAGCGATGGAACACGGCCTTCTGCAGGATGCGGAAGGTGCCGGTCGGCGTGCCGTGGCCGCGCTTGCCGGTGGAGACCGCCGAGGTCGTGAACAGCTCGCCGTTACGGAACACGTAGAGCCGCTGCTGGGGGATGCTGACGACCATGCGGACGCCGCGGCTGGGCGGTATCTCGACCAACACGATCGGCGGCGGCGGAGGCGGCGGGGGTGGCATCGCCAGGATCCGCGAGGCGTTCGCATCGCACCCGCTGGCAGGCGCCAGGCCGCAGAGCTTCGCGCCGGCGCCGAGCGTCGTCAGGTTATAAGCCAGCATAGTCGGCGGGACCGGCGTGGCGAGCAGCAGGCCGAAGGGCAAGGGAAGCAACCAGGCAGATTTCATGGTCCCCCCTTTCCCCTTTGGCGGCGGACGACCGCCGGCAACTGATATTGGAACATCGCCGGTAGTGGCGAAAGGTGCTTTTCCCGGAATTTACCTTGATCCGCGCGCAGTTTCGCTCCGAGTGGTTAAGGAAGGTTGTTTTCGGCGACCCAGGACGGCCCGCGCTAAGGTCAGACGTCCGAGAATGATATGGTCGTACCGTTGAAGATGCGCCCGAGCGCGACGACGTCGCAGGCCGGCGTGGCGGCGACCGCCAGAAGCGCGGGCCGCAACCGATCGATGCCGAACGCATTGAGCATGCGATAGGTCACGCGATCAATCAGAAGACCCACTCGCGGCGGTGTCGCGCTGACTTTGCCGCGATAGAGGTAGTGCAGCGACCCGTAAGGCCTGGCGCGCTCCTGAAACAGCAGGGACAAAGCTGTCCAATTGTCCCCATCACGGGCCGTGAGCCGGCAGGAACCTCGCGCAGCGTGCACGACAAGCCCGGTGATGGTCGGCTCGGTCGACGTCGCGAAGCCATCCCCCGCCAATCGCCGCTGCAACTCGCCGGCCAGACGCTGATCGTTGCCCGCGCCGTGGTGGTAACCGACAAGAAACTTGCCGGTCAGCGATACACCGAAGAGCAGCGCCAGTAGGGCGCTAGTCCAGCCGGCGCGGAACACCGTGAACGCCGAAGAACACCGTCGCGCCACAAAGAATGAGACTCGCCAATCCAAACAACTCAGCGCCGAGGCCGAAGTGCAGCAGAGAGAAATGGGCCGGAAAGAGCGCGATGGCTGACAGCCTGATCCCATTGACCAAAAGCATGACGAGGATAGCCAAAAAGCCAGTCGCCATGATACGCCGTGTCAACGGCAGATCGAGCAGCTGCACGGCGGTGACCCACAGCAGCACCGCCAGGGACATGTTGTGCAGTGACGAGCAGGCCGGGCCGATGGCGAAGCGATGGCCATTGGTGAAATTCACGACATTCCCCTCGGCCGGCATGCCGGAGAGCAACGACACGAATTGCGCGTCAAGACGAAGGAGGGTTGTCGGCGCGATCACCTCGAGGATGAGCCTGCCCCAGATCAGCGTCCCGGTCAGCGCCAGCAAGATGTAGCCGATCCGGCGTTCGCGACGGCTGGCCGGCCAGGCAAGCAGATAGATCGCCGCAAGCATCACGGCGCCAGACGCGGGCAATGGCGCGGGTACAAGCGCCGCCGCCGCCATGACGGCCATCAGAACGGCATCGGCGGCCTGCAGTGGCCGGGCTTCGCCCGCTTCTCGGGAAATCGTGATGATGGCATAGAGCGAGAACCAGACGGCCGCACTGATCCCGCCGGCCGAAAGCACGAGCCCGAAAATGCCTCCGTCATCCAGCGATTGCTGGATGTTGAGCCAGGAACCATTGATCGCGTCGATCGCAGCGAGCAGCGCGATCAGCCGTGTGCGATCGCTCCAAAATCCGAAGCCCGGCGGCGCGAGCCTCTGCAGACCGGCATTTCGTTGCAAAGGGTCAGCGATCGATCCGCCGCCTCAACGCCCGATAGCCAAGGCCCACCAGAAGAACCGCGCCGAGGCCGATGCCGGCGACCGGCGCAGGTGCCGGGAGCGTCCCGGCGAAGGCGGGGCTTGCCGTTACGGCGGCCGCTGCCGCAAATGTTATCCAATAAAGTCTCATCTCAACGCTCCCTGCCGCCTCTCCGCCGCCGCAATGCCCGATAGCCAAGACCGACCAGCAGCACCGCTCCGATCCCGACGCCAGCCACCGGGGCGGGGGCCGGGTTTACGCCGGCGAAGGCGGGACTTGCCATCGTTGCCGCAAGCAGCGCAACAGTCGACCAATAAAGCCGCATCTCAACACTCCCTGTCATGTCCGGTGCGCTTGCAAGTGAGGCCGGACCCGCAGTCCGCGCCTCATCATCCCGCGCGGTTCAGCCGTCAATCCGCCGCCTCAGCGCCCGATAGCCGAGCCCGACCAGCAAGACTGCACCAATTCCGATGCCTGCTACAGGAGCCGGTGCTACAGGGCTTCCGGCAAAGGCTGGCGTTGCGATGGTGGCCATGAGCACTGCCATCGATGTCCAATAGAGACGCATTCAAGGTACTCCGTGCAACGTCCACCGCCCGTCCGCAGTTAAACGCTCATAAAGCTGGACTGTAAAGCGGTGATCTGACTAACCCATTCTAATGGTCGCTATCATCGTAGGTATCGCCTACATCGCGGTCTTCATTTTGATCGCGGTCGCCGAGCTGTTCTTCTTCGCGCGGCCGGCGGTGAGTTCCGATGCGCGGCTGCTCACGAATTTTGGCCTGGCGACACTGAATATCGGCCTGCTCGGGATGATCCCGGTCGGTATCGTCGCGACCGCCGCCTATGGCGAGGCTCATCAGATCGGCCTGCTCCACCAGATCACGCTACCCGGCTGGGCGGCGCTGGGCGCTACGCTGATTTGCCGAACGCTGATCCAATATGGCGTCCATCGGCTGTTCCACGCCGCGCCGATGCTCTGGCGCCTCCACCGCGTGCACCATGCCGATCGGGTGATGGACGCCTCGACGGCGCTGCGCAATCATCCCGGCGAGCAGCTGGTCCTCCTCGCGCTGACCTGCCCGGCGGTGCTCGCGCTCGGGCTGCCGCTATGGGCGGTCGTGCCAATCGAGCTCGCGACCTTTTCGGTCGCCGTCTTCAGCCACGCAAATCTACGCCTGCCGCTCAATTGGTCGCGCCGGCTGGCCCGGCTGATCGTGACACCGGAATTCCACCTCGTTCACCACTCGGCCGAGCGGACCGAGCACGACTCCAATTTCGGCGATCTCGTGACGCTGTGGGACGGGGTTTTCGGCAGCTATCGCAACTGTCCGCCGGTTGCCCGCCTCGGCCTTGGCGATGCGTCAGACCTGGGGGCTGACAAGCTGATCGTCCAGCTTCGCAGTCCGTTCATCGCCGAGCGATCTCCCGCCGCGGCCCCAGGAAGCGAGGCCGACTGAACCACGGGCGATCGGCAATCCTTGACCGCACCGCGATTGCACATTGACCACCCGACCGACGCCCCTAGGCTTTCTTAGCCAAAAGCCGGGAGGGGACATGGATTTTACCGACAGGATCGCCGTCGTGACCGGCGGCTGCGGCGGCATCGGCGGGGCGACGGCGACGGCGCTGGCCGAGATCGGCGCGCGGCCGGTGATCTGGGACATCGCCCAGGGCGCCGAAATCTACTGCGATACCGCACGCGAGGAATCGATCGAGCAGGCGCTGGCGCGAACGATCGCGCGCCATGGCGTTCCATCGATCCTCGTCGCGGCGGCCGGGATCTCGTCGGTTCATGAGCCGCTGATCGACCTCAAGGTCGCCGATTGGGATCGCGCCTTCGCGGTCAACACCCGCGGGGTCATGCTGTGCTATCGCGCGGTGGCGCGCGAGATGCGCGCGGCCAAGCTCGACGGCGCGATGGTCGGCGTCGCCAGCGTCAATGGCGTGCTGACCGATCCCTATGCCTCGGCCTATTCCGCCGCCAAGGCGGCGCTCATTCATCTCAGCCGGATCGCCGCCGTCGAATTCGGCCAATATGGCATCAGGGTGAACGCGGTCGGCCCCGGCCCGGTCGACACGCCGATGCTCGCGCCGATGCTGATGCGCGATCCGAGCTACCGCACGCGGATCGAGGAGAACACACCGCTGGCAAAGCTCGGCACGCCGGACGACATCGCCCAGGCGATCGTCAACATCCTCGCGTCCGACTGGATCACCGGCCAGGCGATCATGGTCGATGGCGGCGCGTCGCTGCTCTCCGCGCGCGGCTGGAGCGCGGCGAAGGCGCGCATGACCGGGACCGGCAGCAATTCTGCCGGGCAAGCCGACTGACGCGATGAGCGAGGGCCGCAGCTTCGTCTTCGGGACCAACCGGATCGCCTATGAGGATCCGGTCGGGCCTCAAGGCGATCGTCTGCCGGTGGTGCTGGTGCACGGCTCATCGGTGCATCGCGCGATCTGGGATCCGGTGATCGCAAGGCTCCGCGACCAGTTCCGGCCGATCAGTCTCGATCATCCCGGTCATGGCCAATCCTCGCTGCCGGCGAGCAGCTCGGCCGATGCGCTGACCGACGTGCTCGCAGGACTCTATGCCGCACTTGGCATCGTGCGGGCCGCGCTGATCGGGTTTTCGCTCGGCGGAGCGGTCGCACAGCTGTTCCACGCCCGTCATCCCGACAAGATTGCCGCGCTCGGCCTGATCAGCACGGCGCCCCATTTCGGCCTGCCCGACGAGCTGGTCGCGCGCTGGCGCGCCGATCCAGCCGGCTATGCCGAGGATGAAGCGAGCCTGTCGCTCGCGCCAATGGCGTCCGCGGATGCGCGCGCGCGGGTCACGGCGCTGCGCCGTGGCGTTACTGCCGAGGGCCAGGCCGCGGATCTCACCGCCTGCGCGTCCTGGAACAATTCGTCAGCGCTGGATGGGATCGGCTGCCCGCTGCTGGTGATGACGGCGAGCCACGACATTCCGGGACTGAAGCTGCATGCGGAGCAATGGGCGCGCGAGGTCGCGCAGGCGTCGCTGGTCGAGATCGCCGATGCCGGTCACTTCATGCTCATCGAACAGCCGAAGGCCTCTGCCACGGCGATCCTTAATTGGCTCTCGTCGCTCAGCCTCCGGCCCTAGGGCTAGGGCCCGTAGTTGCAGATCGACGGAATCGAGAAGCCCGATTCCTTCTCATAGTCGGTCGGATGGTAGGGGATGTGGCGCCCGTCCGGGCAGGTGATCACGCCGCCCTTGTACTTGTAGACCTTGTCGCCATCGCGAACGACCGTGGTGTTGAACGGCGTGCCCCGCATCGAGCAGGCGGCCGCGAGCACCGCGCCGGACAGCGCCAAGACGAAGGCGATCCTCTCCAACGTTCCCTTGGCGATCATGAACCTTCCCCCCGCATGATGTGCAAGCCATTCGCGATCGCCCGCGCCTGCGACAGGGGGGCATGATACAGTATTTCCCGCCGCAACTCTACCGAGCCGAAGCCGCCCTGTCTTCGGCCAGGTGACGCGACGGTCCGGCGGCGGTTAGAAGGGGCCGCCGATCTATCGGGAGAAGGGCCATGTCGCTGTCGCTCCATTCCATCACCGTCCCATCTTTTCAGCAGATGCTGGGGTCGCTGCGCCGCATGCTCGATAAGGGCGAGGCGTTCAGCAATGCAGCGGGGCTGGCGCATGACGGCCTGATCCAGGCGCGCCTGATCGACGACATGCTACCCTTCGCTTATCAGGTCAAATCGACCGCGGTTCATTCGCTCGGCGCGATCGAGTGCATCAGGCAGGGCACCTTCTCGCCCGACCGGACGACGCCGCCCGACAGCTTCGCCGGCCTGCGCGAGCGGATCGACGATACATTGGCCGGCCTGGCGGCGATCGATCCCGCAGAACTCGACAGCTTTGTCGGCCGCCCGATGCGGTTCGAGCTGGGCGATTACAAGGTCGACTATGTCGCCGAGGATTTCCTGCTGAGCTTCTCGATCCCGAACTTCTATTTCCACGTCACCACCGCCTATGACATTCTTAGGTCCAGGGGTGTCGTGCTCGGCAAGGCGGACTATCTCGGCCGCACGCGCGGCAAGCGGGCACAGCCGGCCTGATCGAGTCCACGGAGCGGTCGTGGCGGATCTTGAGCTGGTCATCGGCAACAAGAATTATTCATCCTGGTCGATGCGCGCCTGGATGCTGCTGCGCTTCGCCGAGCTGCCGTTCCGCGAGATCGGCATCGCGCTCTACACGGCGGCGTCGCGCGATCAGGTACGGACGCTCGGCGGCGAGACCGGGCTCGTTCCGGTTCTGCGGGTCGCTGGCCATGCGATCTGGGATACGCTGGCAATCGCCGAATATCTCTATGAGCAATGCCCGCGGATCTGGCCGGCCGATCCGTTCAGCCGTGCCCGTGCGCGCAGCTACGCCGGCGAGGTTCATTCCGGGTTGAACGCGGTGCGCGCGGCAATGCCGTGCAACACCCGGGCGCGCGATCGCATCGCCGAACGCTCCGTCGAGGTGGAGGCCGAGATCGCGCGGATCGGCGAGATCTGGGAGCGGTCGAGCGGCGATTGGCTGTTCGGCGATTTCTGCGCCGCCGACATCATCTTCGCGCCGGTCGCCGCGCGCTTCCGGACCTATGGCGTGACGCTCGACGGCAGGGCCCAGGCTTATTGCCAGCGCTTGCTGTCCCATCCGCTCACTGCCGAATGGTTCGCCCTCGGCGAGGCCGAGCCGGCTGTGATCGACATCTTCGAATTGCCCCGGCGTGCGGCGGAAGCTGCGCGATGACCTGCTTCGAAGGCAGCTGCCATTGCGGCGCCATCACGGTACGCTTCACGACCAACCTGCCGGACAACGCGCTGGTGCCGCGCGCGGATCAATGCGGCTTCTGTCGCAGGCATCACGCAGCGGTCGTCTCGGATCCGGCCGGGCATCTCGACATCCGCATCACGGCGCAGGCCGGTTTACCCTATCGATTTGGCCTCGAGACCACCGACTTCCACGTCTGCAAGCAGTGCGGCGTGTTCGTCGCCGCGACAGGCCTCGGCGACGATCCGTTGCGCGGGGTGATCAACATCCACGCGCTGCACGACCGACAAGCGCTTGCACAACCGCCGGTGGCGGTCAGCTTCGACGGCGAAGATATTGCCGAGCGCCGGGCGAGGCGACGCGTCCGCTGGACACCGGCCAGCGTCACATACCTCGTCGATTGAGGATCACCTTAGCCTGACGGATGGCCCGAGCCGAACGAGCCGGACGCAGGTCAAAACTCTTCGACCGCGCTGGCGGGGTAGATCGGCGCACGGCTCAGTATATCGCGTTCCTCGCCGATAAATTCCGGCGGCATCAGCAGGATCTCGAGGGTAAGCCTGCCGTACTTGCCGTCGCGGGTACTGCGAAACAGGTCGGCTGCATCAGCCTTCGTGATCTCCGGCTTGAGGAGCGATGCGATCGATTGCGTCTTGCCATTCTCGGTCATGCGGCGGGCATTCACGCCGTGCTGGCTCGCCGCCGCCTCGAAACGCGCCAGGTCTGCCTCGCTGCCGGTGACGACGAGGCCGGCAAGTGCCACCTGCTGCTGGCCGGCCCTGACTTTGACAATGACGCGATTGCTTGGCGCCGCATTGCCGCTGGACACAGCGTCGGCGACCGGCTGGCCGCTGCCCGGTGCCGGCCAGACGAGCTGGCGCATGAAGGTCGCGAGCTTGGGCGCATAGTCGACCTGGACCGGCGACGTCGAGCGATAGGCGATCAGCCAGTTGCCGCCGACATAGCAATAGAGGTCGGTCTCGGACCGCAGCGTCTGCCTTTGTCCGTAGAACACGTCCTCATAATCGTAGATCACCTGCCGACCGGTGCCGGCATATTGCAATGACGGAGATCTGACATCGCCTCGCACGAGCTGACGTGCGCCGGGATGAGTCTGGGTGAAGCGCCGGTCCATCGCCTCGAATTGCTTGTCGCAGGACTGCGCCTGGGCGGCGCTGGTCGCGGTCACCTGGGGCGCCGGGGTGACATAGACGGTCACAGCGACCTGGGAGCCGCGAGTCAGCGACGCGTAGCCGATGCTGATGTCGGTCGCCACGCTGTTGAACGCCTTGATCGATACCCGATTGAACCCGTCGACGACCGACGGGAAGTGAAATCCGGTCGCGAGATGGGTGATCGTCGCACGCGCCTGATCCTTCGGCGCGGGCTCCAGGGCAGGGGCTGGCGCGGATATCGCGACCAGCGCCATGACCGCCGTCCAGTTCCCCTTCGTCATCCCGCATCCCCCGGCGCACGCAGAGTCCGCCATATGACCGCCTCGGGCGGCGACGGCAATATTACCACGAATTCGGCCGGCCGGGGATGGCGGCTGTGATCGGGTTAATCAGTTGATCGTGCCCTCGCTGGGCAGCGGCCGCGCCCGGACCGCAGCGTAGGTCCGCAGCTGCTCCGCGATGCGGGTAAATTCGGCCTCGTCGATCACCTCGTGGAGCTTCAGCCAGCGGAACTTGTCGAGCTCGCTGTCAGCGTCATTGTTGAAGTCGACGGTGCCGTGGATTTCCTTCATCCGCGCCTTCCAGCGGCGGGTCAGCTCCGGCATGATGGCGTCGAATTCCTTGTTGCGCACGATCCTAAGCGACAGCTCACCGGTGCCGAGGGGTGGGGCGGTCAGCGGGATCTCGGCGAACTCGACGGCAAACACGCCGAAGAACTTGCAGACGAGAAAGAAGATGCCGAGCTCGGCGGCGGCGTTGAACATCACCCCTGAAATCGCCGGATTGCTGCGGGCAAGGATGATCGAGAGCACCCACAGGACGAGCGGCACGAGCAGCATGCGCTGAATGAATTCGGGATTGCTGATCGTCGCGCTGGACGAGGTGGTGACGTCGATCGTCTCATAGGGAACAGGGAAGCGCCGCTCGCCGTTGGCGTCACGGCAGGCGTAGTGCAGCCTTTCCGGTCCGAACTCGAAAGTCAGGCGATTGCCGAACTTGTTCTGGACGATCCTGGACTCAACATTCATTGCCGGCGCCTCTGCGTCGGATCACCGCGCGGTCCGCCAAGGAACACACAGGCAAATCCTCAGCCTGCCGTGGTACGGCAAGAGCGTAAACGAATTGCTAGGATGGCGAGGCGGTTAGGCTACATCCGCGAAGGATAATCGCGGTTCAGCCGTCGTCCGCAGGCGCCATACGCAAAGGGGCCGCGCCCGGCGATCGGACACGGCCCCTTCAAATTGGCTCGGACAGATCAGCGCTTCGAGAACTGGAAGCTGCGGCGGGCCTTGGCCTTGCCGTACTTCTTGCGCTCAACCGCGCGGCTGTCGCGGGTCAGGAAGCCGGCCGCCTTGACCACGCTGCGCAACCCCGGCTCGTAACGGGTCAGCGCCTGGCTGATGCCGTGCTTGACCGCGCCGGCCTGGCCGGAGAGGCCGCCGCCGGTGACGGTGGCGACGACATCATATTGGCCGTCGCGCTCGGTGATGCCGAACACCTGGTTGATCACCAGCCGCAGCGTTGGCCGGGCGAAATAGACCTCCTGATCGCGGCCGTTGACCGTGATCTTGCCGGTGCCGGGCTTGAGCCAGACACGGGCGACGGCGTCCTTGCGGCGGCCGGTGGCATAGGCGCGGCCCTGGGCGTCAAGAATCTGCTCGCGCAGCGGCGCAGGCTCGGACGGTGGCGCTTGGCGCGCCGGCGCTTCCTCACCCGCAGCCGCCGGCGGGGGCGGGGCCTGGCCCTCGGTCAGGGCCTTGAGATCGGACAATGACTGACGCGTGTCGGACATTAGGCACCCACCTTGTTCTTGCGGTTCATGCCCGCGACGTCGAGGGGTTCGGGGTTCTGCGCGGCATGGGGATGCTCCGTGCCGCTATAGACGCGCAGGTTGCGCATCTGCTGGCGCCCGAGCGGGCCGCGCGGGATCATTCGCTCGACCGCCTTTTCCAGGATCCGCTCGGGGAACTTGCCCTCGAGCACCTTGCCGGCGGTGATGCCCTTGATGCCGCCGGCATAACCGGTGTGGCGGTAGTAGATTTTGTCGGCCAGCTTCTTGCCGGTGAAGCGGATCTTGTCGGCGTTGATCACGACGATGTTGTCACCGCAATCGACATGCGGCGTGAAGCTCGGCTTGTGCTTGCCGCGCAGCATGTTGGCGATGATCGTCGCCACCCGGCCGACGACCAGGCCGTCGGCATCGATCAGATGCCATTTCTTCTCGACCTCGGCGGGCTTGGCCGCCTTGGTCGTCTTGAGCAGCGCCTTCATGGCCCGCGACTCCCGTAAAACGAAGCGCGCCGCCCGATCGCGGACGGCGCCTGGACCCGGTCAATGACGATCAGGGGTCCGGAAGTCAAGCAAAAGCGGGGTTTTTTGTTGCGGTATCATAATACCTGAACAAACCATGGGCGGTCCAGACGATCGCCGCCAGCAGCAGCACCGCAACTGCCTGATGAGGCACGGCGAGCCAGATCCTGACGCCGCTGAGCAGGGTGAAAATGCCCAGCAGGATCTGCGTGCCGACCACCGAATGAAGCGCGATCGAGCGCGGCCTGAGCCCGGCCCGCCTGGCGGCGCGGGCGAGGACGATCACCGCCGCCAGCACGACGAAGGCGAACCAGCGATGGACGAACTGGACGACGACGGGGTTGTCGATCGCGTTGACAGGCAGCGACCAGTCGGGTCGCCAGCCGCCCGCGGGGAAGAACCGATCGCCCATCAGCGGCCAGCTGGAAAAGGCGTAGCCGGCATCGAGCCCGGCGGTGAAGGCGCCGAAGACGAGCTGAACGACGAGCACAACGATGGCAGCCGCACCCAAAGGGGTGAGACGCGCCGGGCGCGCGGCCGGATCGCGGTCGAGAGCATAGAGGTCGAGCGCTGTCCACAGAGTCGCGCCGAAGATCAGCAGGGCGGTCAGCAGGTGAATGGCGAGGCGGATATGGCTGACGTCCGGCCGATCGACCAGGCCGCTCGCGACCATCCACCAGCCGATCGCGCCCTGCAGCCCGCCGAGCGCGAGCAGAATGGTCAGCCGCGGTCCATAGCCAGGCGGGATCGCGCGCCGCCACCAGAACCACAGCAGCGGCAGGGCGAAGACGAGGCCGATCAGCCGCCCGAGCAGGCGATGGACATATTCCCAAAAGAAGATCTGTTGGAACTCGGCGAGCGACATGCCGCGATTGATCTCGCGATATTCCGGGCTGGTCCGATAGGCGTCGAACTCGGCGAGCCATTGTGCGTGATCGAGCGGCGGAATCGCGCCGGAGACCGGATTCCAATGAACCATCGACAGGCCCGATTCGGTCAGCCGGGTGATGCCGCCAATCACCACCATCGCATAGATCATCACCGCGACCAGAATCAGCCAACGGGCAATCGTGCGCGGCCGCGGCGCAGCGATGGAGGGGCGAGACAAGGACATCGCGCCGCGCTATGCCCGCGGCGCCGGAGAATGCCAACCGGCCGCCAACGTTATGATCATGCACAAATGATATATTGTAACGTTAGTGAGAGTTGTGGCATGAGTCGGGGGCAATGATCGAGTCTTCCACCAATCCGGCAAACCCCCTGGCACCGCGAGGACGTCTCGGCGTCATCGACCGGCTGGCGATCTTCCTGTCCGGGCTCTGCCTGGTGCATTGCGTCGCGACGCTGCTGTTCGTCACGCTCCTGGCCTCGGCCGGCAGCTTCTTCCTCGCCGATCCGCGGATCCATGAATATGGCCTCGGCGTCGCCATCGCGCTTGCCGCCACCGCCTTGCTGCGCGGGGTGATGCAGCATCGCCGGCTCCTGCCGATCGGCCTCGGCGCGATCGGCATCTCGCTGATGGCGGGCGGGCTGATGGTCGAACATGGCGTCGGCGAGGCGGCGTTCACGATCACCGGCGTTCTCTTCGTCGCGGTGGCCCATCGCCTGAACACACGCGGCCGGATCATCTGACCTGCTTGCCGAGGTGCGCTTAACCCCTTAGATCAAGGGGCATGAAGCACGACCATCATCTCCATGAAGGTGCCGCGCTCGCCCATGCCGCCCGGCTGGTGATGGAGCGCGCCGGCGAACAATGGACCGCGATGCGGGCCAGCGTGTTCGACGTCCTCTCATCCTTCGACCGCCCGGCCTCGGCCTATGACATTGCCGAAGCGGTGTCGCGGCGCGAGGAGCGCCGGGTCGCGGCGAACAGCGTCTACCGCATTCTCGACCTGTTCGTGACGGCCAACCTCGCCCATCGGGTCGAGAGCGCCAACGCCTATGTCGCCAATCAGCATCCGGACTGCATCCACGACTGCATCTTCCTGATTTGCGACAATTGCGGCCAGATTTCCCATCTCGACGACGATCGCGTCTCCAACGGCGTGCGGTCCGCCGCCAAGGCGACGGGCTTCTTCACCGCCCGCCCGATCATCGAGGTGCGCGGACGCTGCGGCACCTGCGCCGCCTGATCTCCAGTCGATGGCCAAGGGCGTGCGTGCCGACCAGCTGCTCGTCGAGCAGGGGCTGGCCGAAAGCCGCAGCCGCGCCCAGGCGCTGATCCTCGCCGGCCTGGTCTTCGCCGGCGACCAGCGCGTCGACAAGCCGGGCACCAGCATCAGGCCCGATTCGCCGCTGTCGCTGCGCGGGCGCGATCACCCCTGGGTCTCGCGCGGCGGGGTCAAGCTCGCCCATGCGCTCGAAGCGCTCGGCTGGGACATCGCCGGCTCGGTCGCGATCGACGTCGGCGCCTCGACCGGCGGCTTCACCGACGTGCTGCTGACCAGGGGTGCTGCCAGGATCTACGCGGTCGACGTCGGCCATGGCCAGCTCGCCTGGAAGCTGCGCAGTGATCCGCGGGTGATCGTGCTGGAGCGGACCAACGCGCGCCACCTGACCGCGGCGGAGATCCCCGAGCCGGTCGATCTGATCACCTGCGACGCGAGCTTCATCGCGCTCGAGAAGGTGCTGGCGACGCCGCTCGGCTTCGCCAAGCCAGCGGCGCGGCTTGTCGCACTGATCAAGCCGCAGTTCGAGGCCGGCCGGGCCGAGGTCGGCAAGGGCGGGGTGGTGCGCGACCCGGCGGTACACGAGCGCGTGTGCCGAGAGGTGGCCGAGTGGATTGGCCGACAGCCGGGCTGGCAGGCCGAGCTGATCGAGCGCAGTCCGATCACGGGGCCCGAGGGCAATGTCGAGTTCCTGCTTGGGGCGATCCGCACGGCAGCGTGACCAACCTTCTCGTCATTCCCGCGAAGGCGGGAATCCATGCGAGCGATCTCATGAGGCCGGGCGGCGGAGAGTCAGTATGGACTCCCGCCTTCGCGGGAGTGACGAAGGGGAGTAGGCAGGAAAGGTTTGAGGGAGAGCAGCGATGGATCGCTTCAACGTCGGTGACGCCGAGATCCGACGGATCGAGGAGATGCGGGCGAAATTTCCGGCATTGGGCTATGCCGATCAGGCCTTCCTCGATGCCAACAGCGACTGGCTGAAGCCCGACTTCGTCAACGACGACGGCACCGTCGACTTTGTCTTCCAGAGCTGGATCGTCCGCGTCGACGATCTCGTCGTGGTGGTCGACCCGTGCAACGGCAATGGCCGTTCGCGACCATCTCTTCCCTATTTCGACAATCTCCAGACCGATTTCATCGAGCGCTTCGAGCGCGACGGGGTCGACCCGCTGAAGGTCGACATCGTCTTCTGTACCCATCTCCACTGCGACCATTGCGGCTGGAATACACAGCTGCGCGGCGGCCGCTGGGTGCCGACCTTCCCCAATGCGCGCTATCTCTTCGGCCGGCGCGAATATGAACGCTGGGATCCCGCGCGCCCGGGCTATCAGCCGGTCGATCACAACGAGGGCGTCTATGAGGACAGCATCAAGCCGATCGTCGACGCCGGTCTCGCCGAGCTGATCGAGGACCAGCATCGCCTCTCGCCCTCGCTCGTCACCAGCCCGTCCGGTGGCCATACCATCGGCCATCTCTCGCTCGGCCTCAGCTCGGCCGGCGAATTGGCCTGGTTCACTGGCGATGCGATCCACCATCCGATCCAGCTCGCCCTTCCCAAGGCCAGCCTCGGCGGCGACGAGGCGCCGGAAGACGCGATCGCCTTCCGCCGGATCGTCGCCGACCATCTCAGCACCACCGGCGCGCTGATGATCCCGGCGCATTTCGCCGGCGCCCATGTCGGCCATGTCCGCAAGCGCGATGGCCGCATAACCTTTGAGCCGCTGGCGGTGACTACGGATGCCTGAGCGCGCCGGCGCGTTTACCAGCTAAGCTTGACAGCGCTGGTGAATGCCGGTGCACGCCTGCCGGCGTGTTAACGAGTCGGCGGGCAGGCGCGCCCAGGAGGATTTTTTGAGCGAGATCGCGACCCCGTCGCAATTGCGCCAGTCGTTCCTGCGCCGCGCCTATGTCACCGTGCCGTTGATCGTCCTGCTCGGCACCGCCTCGGGTATTCTCTCCGGCTCTGGCTGGAGCAACCTTTGGTTCCAGGCGCTGGTCAAGCCGAAGAACATTCCCTCCGGCATGACCTTCGGCCTGGTCTGGACGGTGCTCTACGTGCTGATGGGCTTCGCCGTGGCGATGATCCTCCACGCCCGCCGCGCCCGTGGCCGCACAATCGCCATGGCGCTGTTCGTCGTGCAGCTGCTGATGAACCTCGCCTGGTCGCCGATCTTCTTTGGATTCCACAAGATTCAGCTGGCGTTCTGGTGGATCCTCGTGATGCTGGTCCTGGCTGCCGGGACCGCCTATGCGTTCTGGCAGATCCGCCGCATGGCCGGTTTAATCCTGATACCCTATCTCCTCTGGCTGTGCTTTGCCGGCACGCTCAGCTATAAGATCGCCAGGCTCAACCCGCAGGGCGCGCGTGCCGCCCAGACGCACGAAATCGCGCTGTAGCGCGAGGAGGAATTGATGCAGTCGGACAATCGCATCTTCGATGATTTCGCGAAGGTGCTGAACGGAGCGGCCGGAACCTTTGCCGGCATGGCGCGCGAGGGTGAAGCGGCGATGCGCACCCGCATGCGCGAGTGGGTCGGCGGCGACTTCGTCACGCGCGAGGAGTTCGAGGCGGTCAAGGCGATCGCCGTCGCGGCGCGCGACGAAGCCGAGGCGCTCAAGGCCCGGCTCGACGCGCTCGAGGCCAAAGGTCCATAAATTGAACCTTAGGGAAAACTATCCACAAGATATTGCGGGCGGCTGCGAAAGTACGGTTGCCAGCATCTCGCCCCGCCGGCACGGTATCGCCAGTGGTAACTGGGACTCGGGGAACCCGGCATGACCATGCGCGACTTCGAGGTCGAGCGCGATACGAGCTCGCCGATCGACATGCTCGAACATTATTTCAACGCTCATGGCTGGGCCTATGAACGCGCGGCGGACGAAGAGATCGTCGCCAACGTGCAAGGCTCCTGGGCGCAATATGAGCTGCGCGCGGTATGGCGCGACGATGATCACGTCCTGCAGTTCCTCGCCCTCCCCGATATCCGCGTGCCGAGCGACAAGCGCCCGGCGATCTACGAAGCGATCGGGCTGATCAACGAGCAGCTGTGGATCGGCCATTTCGAGATGTGGGCGGCCTCGGGTCTGGTGCTGTTCCGTCATGCCGCGCTGCTCGACAACGAGAGCGACGCGATGTTGACGCTCGATCAGACCGAGACGCTGATCGAAGCGGCGATCGACGAGTGCGAGCGTTTCTATCCAGTGTTCCAGTTCGTCCTCTGGGCCGACAAGACGCCCACCGAGGCGATCGCTGCCGCCCTGATCGAGACTCGGGGCGAGGCGTGAGTTCGGCACCAGCGGGCGGGCTGGCGGGAGCCGGCCCGCTCTGGCTGGTTGGCGCCGGCAACATGGGCGGCGCGATGCTGCGCGGCTGGCTCGCCGCCGGGCTCGATCCGAACGCGGTGACGGTGATCGACCCGGCCGCGCCGAGCGTGCCGGACGGCGTGCGCCTGCTGCCGTCGCCACCGCCCGATGGTGAAGAGCCGGCGATCCTGGTGCTGGCGGTCAAGCCGCAGCTGCTCGATGCCGTCGCGCCCGCGCTCGCCGCGCTGCTCGCGCCGGAGACGCTGATCCTGTCGATCCTCGCCGGAGTCGAGATTGCCTCGGTGCGCGCGCGGCTCGGCAAGCCCAAGGGCATCATTCGCGCCATGCCGAACACGCCCGCCTCGATCCGCAAGGGCGTGACGGCGCTTTACCCGAGCGACGCGAACAAAACGCAATGCGACCGCGCCGAGGCGCTAATGGCTGCGCTTGGACGGGTCGAATGGCTCGACCGCGAGGATCTGTTCGACGCGGTGACGGCGCTATCGGGTAGCGGGCCAGCCTTCGTCTTCCGCTTCGCCGATGCGCTTGCGGCAGCCGGCGCGGCGGCTGGTCTCGATCCGGCGCAAGCTGAGCGGCTCGCCCGTGCAACGCTCGCAGGCGCAGCCGCGCTGCTCGATGCGAGCGAAGAAGACGCGGCGACGCTTGCCGATCGCGTCGCCAGCCCAGGCGGCACAACCCGTGCCGGGCTTGACGTGCTGGATGACGGAGAGGCCTTGCGCGACTTGCTGACGCGGACGCTCGAAGCAGCGAAAAAACGAGGCGCCGAGCTGGCGTCGGCGGCGCGGGGGTAATTGCTCGACCTCTCGGCACGATTGTCGCGCCGGATCGTTTTGGCCCTGGCACCGGTGGCGGGACGGGAGCCGAGGAAACGAACGTGCGTAAACTCGTCCAGCGCAGCGCCATTGCCGGATTGGCCGCCCTCGCGCTCGCATGCAGCGCGGTAATCGCTCTGGGCCGGCCTAGCTCCCATCCGCCCAAAGCGGCGACACCCGTTTTCCCGGCATCCGCTCCGGTCGCGGACGATCCGGTGCTCGTTGCAGCGATCACCCGAGGCGGTCCGCCCTTGCCGAGCACGCCGGTGAAGGTCGCCCACGTCGAGCAGAAGGCTCCGGCTCCCTTGTACCAAACGATCGATCTGGAGACGGGGCCGGACAACGACGGGCTGGCTCCGGTTGGCCGGACACAGGCCGACGCGGCTGTCACGGAGAACGCTGCGAGCCCCGTGGAGCCGGAGACATCGGCGATGCCGCCAGCGGACTAGGTCCCTAACAGCCCGCCTAATCCCCGCGCTGCAGCGCGAACACGCGCGGCCTCTCATGTTCGGGTATCAGGCCTTCGAGGACCTTCCAGAAGCCGGTCACCGCTTCCTGCCCGGCATTGGCATAGGCGGCCGACATGCGCTCGCGCAGCAGGCCGAACAATTCGGTCTCTAGCTGCTCGCCAGACTTGGACAGGCTGAGCAGCCGCTGCCGCCGGTCGCGCACGCCGGTGCGGACGTCGATCAGCTCGCGCGCCTGCAGCTCGGTCAGCACGCGGCCGAGCGACTGCTTGGTGATTGCCAGCAAGCCGAGCAGATCGCTGACGCTGAGCCCCGGCTGGCGGGCGATGAAATAGAGCGCGCGATGATGCGCCCGGCCGAGCCCTTGCTGCGCCAGCAGCTGATCGATGCTGCGCGTCATATGGCCATAGCCGAAGTAGAGCAGCTCGACCCCGCGGCGGATTTCCGGGTCGCGCAGGAAGAGCGGCGAGGCGGGCGAAATTTGGGCAGCCATGTTGACCTTTCTGCCATGCCCGGATAACCGACGCAACGCAGTTATCGGTTGAGGATGTTATGGTCGATACCCGCACCTACGACGATCGCGACGGCTTCATCTGGCATGACGGCGTGCTGAAGCCATGGCGCGAGGCCAACGTCCACATCCTCACCCATGCGATGCATTACGCCTCGGCGGTGTTCGAGGGTCAGCGCGCCTATGGCGGCAAGATCTTCCGTCTCAGCGACCATAGCCGGCGGCTGATCAACAGCGCCAAGATCCTCGGCTTCGAGCTGCCCTGGACGGTCGAGCAGATCGACGCCGCCTGCAACGAAGTGCTCGCCGCCAATGGCTTGAGCGACGGCTATGTCCGGCCGATCGCCTGGCGCGGATCGGAACAGATGGGCGTCTCGGCGCAGCTGACCAAGCCGCACCTCGCCGTCGCCGCCTGGGACTGGGGCGCCTATTTCGGCGCCGCCTCCACGGGCCTGCGGCTCGACATCGCGCCCTACCGCCGCCCGGCGCCCTATACCGCACCGGTCCATGCCAAGGCCTCGGGCCTCTACATGATTGCGACCCTGTCGAAGCATCATGCCGAAGCACGCGGCTTCAACGATGCACTGATGTTCGACTATCGCGGCCAGGTCGCCGAGGCGACCGGGGCCAATGCCTTCTTCGTCAGGGACGGCGTGCTGCACACGCCGACGCCCGACTGTTTCCTCGACGGGCTGACCCGCCAGACGGTGATCAGCCTCGCCGAGCAGCGCGGCATCGAGGTCCAGACCCGCGCGATCTGGCCCGAGGAGCTGGAGAGCTTCGAGCAGATGTTCGTTACCGGCAGCGCCGCCGAGGTTACACCGGTGGTCTCGGCCGGGCCGTGGAACTTCGAGATCGGCGAAATGACGCGAATGCTGCAGAAGGATTATGCCGACCTCGTCCGCGGCCGACTGGCCAACGCCTGACATCTGCATTTCTTCTGCGTCATCCCGGCCTTGAGCCGGGATCCCGCTGGCTTTTGGCTGTCGCTGCCCCCGCCGCGGCAGACGAGAAAATAGCGGGACCCCGGGTCAAGCCCGGGGTGACGGGGAAAGCGCTGGGCTAAGCGAAACCGTTACGCACCCGCCGCGTTGACCGGTTAAAGGGTGACGATGGCAGCAGCGGGCGAGGGTGATGATGGCGGTGCCGCGGGGCGCAATCTCCCGCCGCTGTCGCTCCACGTCCCACAGCCCGACTTCCGCCCGGGCGACCATGCCGATTTTTCCCAGCTGTCGATCCCCGCGGCAGGCGAGACGCCGCGCCCCGAGACCGATGCTGCGCCGGCCTCGATGCGGGACCTCGCCTATGGCCTGATCCGCGTGCTCGACGAGCAGGGCGCGGCGGTCGGCCCCTGGGCGCCGCGGCTGTCCGACGAGCAATTGCTGCGGATGCTGCGGGCGATGATCACCGTCCGGATCTATGACGACCGGATGTACCGCGCCCAGCGCCAGGGCAAGACCAGCTTCTACATGAAGTCCCTGGGCGAGGAGGCGGTGTCGGTCGCCGCGGCGGTTGCGCTCGACCGCGATGACATGTGCTTTCCGACCTATCGCCAGCAGGGGATCCTGATCGCCCGCGGCTGGCCACTGGTCGAGATGATGTGCCAGGTGTTCTCCAACCGAAAGGATCGCCTGAAGGGCCGGCAGATGCCGGTGATGTATTCGGTGCGCGAGAAGAGCTTCTTCTCGATCTCCGGCAACCTCGGCACGCAATATCCGCAGGCGGTCGGCTGGGCGATGGCCTCGGCGATCAAGCATGACAGCCGCATCGCCGCGGCCTGGACCGGCGAAGGCGCCACCGCCGAGGGCGACTTCCATCATGCGGTGACCTTCGCCACGGTCTATCGCGCACCGGTGATTCTCAACATCGTCAACAACCAATGGGCGATCTCATCCTTCGCCGGCGTCGCCGGCGCGGAGGAGACGACCTTCGCCGCGCGCGCGATCGGCTATGGCCTGCCCGGCCTCAGGGTCGACGGCAATGACGCGCTGGCGGTGTACGCCGCGACGCGCTGGGCGGCGGAGCGGGCGCGGGCCAACCATGGCCCGACGCTGATCGAGATGTTCACCTATCGCGGCGAGGGCCATTCGACCTCGGACGACCCGACCCGCTATCGCCCCGCCGATGAACGCACCGCCTGGCCGCTGGGCGATCCGCTCGAACGGCTGAAGCAGCATATGATCCAGCTCGGCCAATGGGACGAGGCGCGCCACGGGGCGCTGGTCAAGGAGGTCGAGGCCGAGGTCCGCGCGGCCCAGAAGGAAGCGGAAAAATTCGGCGTGATGGGTGACGCCGTGCAGCATTCGATCGAATCGATGTTCGACGACGTATTCGAAGACACGCCCTGGCATCTCGCCGAGCAGTCGCGCCAGGCGATGGACGAGCTCGCCGAAAAGAAGCGGCGCGACGGATGAGCCGCCGGCTCAACATGATCGAGGCGATCCGCGAGGCGCTCGACCTGGCGATGGCGGCGGACGACAATGTCGTCATCCTCGGCGAGGACATCGGCTATTTCGGCGGCGTCTTCCGCGCGACCGAAGGGTTGCAGGCGAAGTACGGCGCCGACCGCGTGATCGACACGCCGATCGCAGAGAGCGGGATCGTCGGCGTCGCGGTCGGCATGGCGGCTTATGGGTTGAGGCCGATCGCCGAGATCCAGTTCGCCGACTATATCTATCCCGCGACCGACCAGCTCGTCTCCGAGGCGGCGCGGATGCGTTATCGCACCGCCCATGAATGGTTCATGCCGCTGGTCGTGCGCTCGCCCTATGGCGGCGGCATCTTCGGCGGCCAGACCCACAGCCAGAGCCCCGAGGCGATCTTCACCCATGTCGCCGGGCTGAAAACGGTGATCCCGTCCAATCCCTATGACGCCAAGGGGCTGTTGCTCGCGGCGATCGCCGACAATGACCCGGTGATGTTTTTCGAGCCCAAGCGGCTCTACAACGGGCCGTTCGATGCGCATTACGAGCGGCCGGCGGTGCCGTGGAAGGAGCATCCGGCGAGCGAGGTGCCCGAGGGGCATTACACCATCCCGCTCGGCCAGGCGGCGGTGGCGCGCGAGGGCGAGGCGGTGACGATTCTTGCCTATGGCACGATGGTCCATGTCGCGCTCGGCACGGTCGCCGCCGACGGGATCGACGCCGAGGTGATTGATCTGCGCAGCCTGGTGCCGCTCGACATCGCGACGATCGAGGCCTCGGTTGCCAAGACCGGGCGCTGCGTCATCATCCATGAGGCGACCCGCACCGGCGGCTTCGGCGCCGAGCTCGCCGCGCTGGTCCAGGAGCGCTGCTTCTATTCGCTCGAGGCGCCCGTCGAGCGCGTCACTGGCTTCGACACGCCCTATCCGCATTCGATGGAATGGGTCTACTTTCCGGGGCCCATTCGTCTCGGCACGGCCCTGAAGAAAGTTCTGGAGGCCTGATGGCAAGGGTGCCCTTCCGCCTGCCCGATATCGGCGAAGGCATTGCCGAGGCCGAGATCGCCGCCTGGCATGTCGCGGTCGGCGATCACATCGAGGAAGACGCGCCGCTCGCCGACATGATGACCGACAAGGCGACGGTCGAGCTGACCTCGCCGGTCACCGGCAGGATTGTCGAGCGCGCCGGCGAGGTCGGCGACAAGGTTGCGATCGGATCGGTGCTGGTGACCTTCGAGACCGAGGGCGACGCGGTCTCGGCCGAGCCGGGCGTCGAAGCGCCGCCCGCCACAGCGCCGGCCGCGCCCAAGCCGGTTGCTCCTACGCCTGTTTCGCATGGCCAGCGGGTGCTGGCCTCGCCGGCGGTGCGGGCGCGGGCGAAGGCGCTCGGCGTCGACCTCGCCGAGGTGCGTGTCGCCGACGGCGAGCGGATCCGCCACGGCGATCTCGACGCCTATCTGCTCTATCGCGGCGGTGGCGCGGCACATCCGCACCCCGACGACAAGATCGAGGAGATCAAGATCGTCGGCCTGCGCCGCCGCATTGCCGAGCATCTGGCCGAGGCGGCGCATGCGGTCGCGCCGTTCACCTATGTCGAGGAAATCGACGTCACCGCGCTCGAGGCGAGCCGCGCCGCGCTCAATGCCGATCGGCCGGACCGGCCGCGACTGACGCTGCTGCCGTTCATCGCCCAGGCGATCGTCCTCGCCGTCGCCGAGGTGCCGCAGGTCAATGCGCATTACGACGATGCCGCCGGCGTCGTCCGCCGCCACAGCGCGGTCCATCTCGGCATCGCTACCCAGACCGATGACGGCCTCATCGTCCCGGTGCTGCGCGATGCCGGCAGCCACGATCTGTGGAGCGCCGCCGAGGAGATCGCCCGCCTCGCCACCGCCGCGCGCGACGGCAGCGCCCGGCGCGAGGAGCTGACCGGCTCGACAATCACCCTGACCAGCCTCGGCGCGCTCGGCGGCATCGTCTCGACGCCGATCGTCAACCGGCCCGAGGTCGCGATCGTCGGCGTCAACCGCATCGTCGAGCGGCCGGCGATGGTCGACGGCCAGATCGAGCCGCGCAAGCTGATGAATCTCTCCTCCAGCTTCGACCATCGCATCGTCGACGGCATGGACGCGGCCCGCTTCATCCAGGCGATCAAGCGCCGGCTGGAGACGCCGGTGCTGCTGTCTGCGGGCAGCTGAGGCCCCCGATCCTAGGGCCGCGACCTTCGGTTCTGCGGGGTATCATTCGCGCCGGGAAGGGCGCAGAATGACATTCGCCATCGGGACAGGACGCAGGAGTCGGTCAATGGCCATTACGCACCCTGATAAATTGTCGTCCGCCAGCGACGAACTCGCAGTCCGCAAGATCGATCTGCATGATTTGCGCATGGCGCTGGCCCAAGGCTGGGCGGACTTCCTCGCCAAGCGTGGAGACCTGGTTCTCATCGGCTTGATCTACCCCCTGGTGGCTGCGCTGGCGGCCATCTACGCCCTCAGCGCCTCGGTGCTGCCGCTGCTGTTCCCATTGGCGGCCGGATTGATCCTGCTCGGGCCGGCAGTTGCCAGCGGCTTCTACGAGCTGGCGAGACGGCGTGAGCTCGGGATGGATGCGAGGTGGCGGCATTTCTTCGACGTGGTGCGGAGTCCGGCGGCGCCATCGCTCCTGACCCTGGCGGGCGTGCTGGCCTTCCTGTTCGTGCTCTGGATCGCGGCGGCCTGGGCCATATTTTCCGTCACGATGGGGCCGCAGGCACCCACATCGGTGACGACCTTCCTGCGTGAAGTGCTCACGACCCGCGAGGGCTGGACAATGATCGTCGTCGGAAACCTGGTCGGCTTGGGATTCGCGATACTGACGTTGGCAATCAGCATCATTTCCTTTCCGATGCTGGTCGATAAGCCGGTCGGATGGGATGTCGCGGTTCGCACGTCACTGCGCCTCGCCCGGCAGAACCCGGTTACGGTCGCGATCTGGGGACTGATCGTCGTCGGATTGCTGGTGCTCGGTGCGCTTCCGGCGCTGCTTGGTCTCGCCGTGATCCTTCCCGTTCTGGGATACGCCACCTGGCATCTCTATACGCGCGCGGTGGTGCGCTGACTCCCGCCAGGCCAGGCGTCAAACGGCACGTCCGAGATGGGTGGTTAGCGGACACGGGGACACTCAGTCCCGTGCCAGGGCACCTTGTCGCCGGATGACCCATCGCGTCACCGCTTGGTGGAAGTTGAGGGGGCCGGGAACGGTCTTATGGGTCTTCACGTATTCGAAGCCAGCCCGCTGGAGCGTCCTGTTCGGCGCGGTGTTGAATGCATTTGGCTCGCAAAAAAGCTCCTTTAGCTGGAGCAACTGGAAATAGATCCGAGCGCTTCGACGAACGCATTCCGTACCGATACCCTGCTGGCGCAGCTCGGGGTCGACGACATGCAAATGCATATTCGCGCGCTCCGCAAAGACGATCGTATCGCAGCTCGAAAAGCCGATCGGCCGGTCATTGCAGAGCCAGATGAGGAAGATGAACCGACGTTCGTCGGCGTGCAGCATCCCTTCGATCTGCAAGTGATCCCGCAAATTGTTGATGCCTGCCAAGCGCGTTGGATCAACGCCGAGCCTTTCAAGGAACTCGGGCGTCGACTGATTGAAATAGTCGGTGACCAGAGGCGCCTCTTCAGGCGCCATTTCTCTAACTGCTATTTGATCGGGCATGGGGCACCTCGTTTTGAGTGGTGCCCAGGCGAGCGGCATTTTTGCTCGCGCTCCACGGTGGTGATCCACCTAACTCGCCAGTCACGCGAACCTCATCCACATACCGAATGTTGAGGCGGCCCTCAACCTACGGCGATTTGATTGGCCGCGCTCGAATGTCCATTATGGGTCGATTGCAGTCATTCCCATTCGCGAGCTCGCGACCAAGGGCGCGCCGCTTCAGGCGGTAAAGCGCCGGCTGGAGACACCTGTGCTCCTGTCGGCGGCGGACTAGGTGCGGCTGGCGAAATCGCAGCGCGCTCGCTAGATACGCCGACAAATCCAACCAGAAAGAGATAGGCATGAGTGACGTTTCAGCGGTTCCGACGCAGCTTCAGGGCGATGAGACCGAGCATCACGAGGTGATCGTCATCGGCGCTGGCTTCGGCGGGATCTATGCGGTCTACCGCTTCCGCAACCAGGGTCTCGACGTCCTGTGCCTAGAGGCGGCGCCCGATGTCGGCGGGGTCTGGTATCACAACGCCTATCCCGGCGCGCGCTGCGACCTCCAGTCGATCGATTACAGCTATTCCTTCTCCGAGGAGCTGCAGCAGGAGTGGAACTGGACCCAGCGCTATTCGCCGCAGCCCGAGATCCTCGCCTATCTGCGCCATGTCACCGATCGCTTCGACCTGCGTCGCGACATGCGCTTCAACACCCGCGTCACCGGCATGGCGCGCGACGACGAGCGCAATCTCTGGACGCTGACGACCAAGTCCGGAAAGACCTACACCGCGCAATTCGTCGTGCTCGCGACCGGCCCGCTCTCGGCGCCCAAGGCAGCCGAATTCCCCGGCATGGCGGATTTCAAGGGCGACCTCTACCGCACCTCGAGCTGGCCGCATGAGCCGATCACCTTCGCCGGCAAGCGCATCGGCATGATCGGCACCGGTTCCTCCGGCGTCCAGGCGATCACCGAGATCGCCAAGACCGCCGGGCATCTCGAGGTGTTCCAGCGCACCCCCGCCTTTTCCGCGCCGGCGCACAATCGGCCGCTCGAGCCGGACGAGCTGGCGGCGGCCAAGGCGCGCTATCCCGAATACCGCGCGGAGATGAAATCAGGTTTCCTCGGCGCCTGGGGCTATGCCTCGGGCAAGAATGCGGTGGATCTCAGCGCCGAGGAGCAGCGCGCGATCCTCGACGACTTCTGGTACAACCAAGACGCCGGCGGCACCGGCTACTGCTCGGCGTTCAACGACGTGCTGTTCAACGAGGAGGCCAACAAGGTCGTCGCCGATTATCTCCGCGAGAAGATGGCTGAGATCATCAAGGATCCCGCGCTGCTGAAGAAGCTGACGCCGACCGATTATCCGGTCGGCACGCGCCGGCCGTGCTGCGACTCCGGCTATTTCGAGACGTTCAACCGCGACAATGTCTCGCTGGTCGACCTGCGCGAGACGCCGATTGTCCGCTTCGTCGAGAATGGCATCGAGTGCAGCGACGGAGTCCATCAGCTCGACATGATCGTCATGGCGCTCGGCTTCGACGCGATCACCGGCGCGGCGACCGTGATCGATCCGGTCAACGGCAAGGGCGAGCATCTCAACGACGCCTGGAAGGAAGGCCCGCGGACCTATCTCGGCTTCGGCGTCGCCGGCTTTCCCAATCTCTTCTTCGTCAACGGCCCGATGGGCACCTCGGCGCTCGGCAATGTCCCGCTCGTGTCCGAACATGACGTCGACTGGATCGGCGATTGCCTCGCCTGGATGAAGCGCAACAACCTCACCCGGTTCGAGGCGCTGCCCGAGAGCCAGGAGGCATGGAGCCAGGAGGTGCTGGCGATCGGCAACATGACCTTGTTCATGAAGACGCCGAGCTGGTTCACCGGCGGCAACATCCCCGGCAAGCCGCGCGGCATCCTCGCCTATCTCGGCGGCCTCGGCACCTTCGCCCAGCGTTGCAAAGACGTCGCCGAGAAGAACTACGAAGGCTTCACCGCGCAATGATGAAATTGGCCGGCAAGGTGGCGCTGGTCACCGGCGCGGGGCGCGGCATCGGTCGCGCCACCGCGCTCAAGCTTGCCTCGGAGGGGGCCAGCCTGGTCGTCAACGATCTCGACCAGGGGCCGGCGGCGGAAACCGTCGCGGCGATCGTCGAGGCGGGCGGCAAGGCGGTTGCCTGCGTCGGCAGCGTCATCGACGATGGCTTTGCCGAGCATTTCATCGAGACCGGACTCGACCGCTTCGGCGGGATCGACATCCTCGTCAACAACGCCGGTTATCAATGGGACAGCCGGATCGAGGATGCGACCGACGAGCAGCTCGACGCGATGTACCAGGTGCATGTGAAGGGGCAGTTCCGCATGCTCCGCGCCGCGATCGGGCCGATCAAAAAGCTGCGCGAGCACGAACTGTCTGTGGGCCGCAACGAGACCCGCAAGATCGTCAACGTCTCGTCGATCTCGGGCACCGACGGTAGCCCGACGCAGATCGCCTATGCCGTCGCCAAATCCGCCATCGTCGGGCTGACGCGCACCGTGTCGAAGGACTGGGGGCCGTATAACATCTGCGTCAATTGCGTCGCCTTCGGCGTGATCGTCACGCGGCTGACGACGACGAAGATCCCCGGCGAAACGGTGATCGACGTCGACGGCCGCCAGATCACCGTCGGCGTCGACGAAGGGGTGATCGACGGGCTGAGCAATTTCATCCCGCTCGGCCGGGTCGGCACGCCCGAGGATGCTGCCGGCGGCATCTATCTCTTCTGCATTCCCGAGAGCGATTACGTCAGCGGCCAGGTGCTGGTCGTCGCCGGCGGGCTGCGGACGTGATATCAGGGGCGGCATGAGAGCAGGCCTCCCCGGCGATCATCCCGCGCATGGCACCGCAGCCGAATGGGGCGACCATCTGCGCCGTGATCGGCGGCGATCGGCGCATACCGTGCGCGCCTATGTCGCGACGGCGCATCGCCTGGTCGATTTCCTCGGCGAGCATCGCGGCGGGGCGGTCGCGCCCGCAGGATTGACCAATGTCACCGCGCCGGAGCTGCGCGCCTATCTCGCGAGCCGGCGCGGCGAGGGGATCGGCAACGCCTCGGCGGCGCGCGAGCTGTCGGCGGTGCGCGGTTTTCTCGCTTTTGCTGCGCCCGATGTCGCGCCGCCGCGGATGCGTGGGCCTCGGGTCAAGCGCGGCGTGCCGCGGCCGGTCGCGCCCGACGACGTCCTTGCTCTCGCCGAGGAGGCCGGCGAAGACGCGAGCGCGCCATGGATCGCCGATCGCGACCTCGCCGTGCTGCTGCTGCTCTATGGCGCCGGGCTGCGGATCAGCGAGGCGCTATCGCTGACTGGCGCCGCCCTGCCGCTGGGCGAGCTGCTGACCGTCACCGGCAAGCGGTCGAAGACCCGCAATGTCCCGCTGATCGCGCCGGTCAAAGCAGCGATCGACGGCTATATCGAATCCTGTCCTTATCGGCCGACGCGCAAGCAGGCACTGTTCCGAGGGGCGCGTGGCGGCCCGCTCAGCGCCGACGTCGTGCGCCGCACCGTGCGCCATGCCCGCGGCCGACTCGGCCTCGACGCCCGCACCACGCCGCATGCGCTGCGACACAGCTTCGCCACCCATCTCCTCGGCCGCGGCGCCGATCTGCGCTCGATCCAGGAGCTGCTCGGCCATGCCAGCCTCTCTTCGACCCAGATCTACACCGAGGTCGATGCCGCCCATCTGCTCGACGTTTACCGTAACGCGCACCCACGCGCCTGAAATCCGGCGTAAAATCTTTACTTGAAGCGAACCGCCGATCACTGGAAAATCGGCGAAAATCCCTGAACGTGATATCAGGGAGGCAGGAGACGGACATGAATGTGATCAAGGCCGATTTCGGCGCCGAAGAAGAGGCGATGCAGGCCTATTTCCGCGAAGGCGAGGCCAAGGCCTTCGCGCTCGGCAATCGCGGCCCGATCCGCTTCACCGCCGACGGCAAGCTCGATCCGGCCATCATCGAGGCCTATCGCCGCACTGGCTTCTACGTCTTCGAGGGCGCGATCGGCGCGCAGGAGCTCGACGAGCTCAAGGCCGATCTCCACAACATGATGGACCGATTTCCGACGTCGCGCGGCGCGCCGCTCGATCATAAGGGCCGCCCGGCGCTGGGCGCCGATCTCGCCAAGCCGGTGGTGATGTGGTCGAAGCCGCTCGGCGATCCGCTCGGCGGCACCGCCATCGCCAATGGCCGCCATCCGGTGAAGATGATCGAGCCCAAGCCGACCGCCGACCTGCCCGAGGAGATCGCCTTCCTCGTCATGGGCTCGCTGCAATTCTCCGACGCCGCGCTCAGGCTCTATGGCCATCCTGGCCTGCTCGCGGTCGCGGCGGCGATCAACGGCGAGGATTTCGTGCCGTTCAGCGAGGCGACGATCATCAAGAAGCCCGGCGAGGGCTCGTCCTTCGCCTGGCATCAGGACGGCACGACCCATTGGGACAGCCCGGACTGGGGTCCGCTGACCCATGGCTTCAATTTCATGGCCCAGCTCTACGGCTGCACCGCGGCCAATGGGCTCTGGTACATCCCCGGCTCGCATGCCGCCGGCAAGCTCGACATCAAATCGATGGTCGAGGCGGCCGGGAGCAACCGCCTGCCGGGCGCGGTGCCGCTGATCTGCCAGCCGGGCGACGTCGCGATGAGCAACCGCCAGCTGGTCCACGGCTCTTTCCCCAACACCAGCCAGGACTGGCGGGTGACGATCAATCTCGGCTTCCATCCGCGCGGCTCGGTTGTCGGCGTCGAGGCGCGCGGGATCGACGGCGAGCTGGCGATCTATGACAATGAGCGCGTCCGCAAGCGCTCCGAGATGATCGGCTATGCGATCGACGCGCGCCGCCAGCATTTCCCCGACGAGACACCGCACATCTATCGGCCGCAGGCGGAGAATGGCGAAAGCTATCATTGGGGCGAGGCCGCCCGCGCCAAGATCAAAGACTATAATCTGCTCGACATTTTGATCTGAGGAAGGGGCGACGGACCGGGCAAAGCCCGGCTGAACCGGGGAGCGAGGCGATGGCGACCAAGGTAGACTACGGCAGCGAAGAAGAGGCGATGCAGCTTTACCTGATCGAGGGTGAGGCGCGCGCCTGGGCGCTCGGCAATCGCGGCCCGATCCGCTTCACCGACGATGGCCAGCTCCATCCCGAGATCGTCGCGGCCTATGAGCGTTGCGGCTTTTATATCTTCGAGGGCGTGGTGTCGGCCGGCGAGCTCGCCGAGCTCGAAGCGGAATTCCTTGAGATGGTCGAGCGACTCCCCAGCGAGCCGGGCTCGAAGGTCGATCGGCTGGGCCGGCCGGCGCTTGGCCATGATCGCGACGTTCCGGTCACCGCCTGGTCGAAACCACTCGGCGATCCGCTGACCGGGACGAGCGCCGCCAACAACCGCCATGTCGTCAAGATGTTCGAGCCGACCCCGGCGCCCGGCACACCCGCCCAGATCCCCTTCGTCGTCGCCAGCCCGATGCAATATTCGGAAGCCGCGCTCAGGCTCTACGGCCATCCCCATCTCCTGCGCGTCGCGGCGGCGGTCAACGGCGAGGATTTCGTGCCGTTCAATGAGGTGATCATCATGAAGAAGCCGGGGGAGGGCTCGATCTTCTCCTGGCATCAGGACGGCACGACGCACTGGGACAGCCCGGACTGGGATCAGG
>Ga0068855_100000302_pt1 | contig 61501 bp, 60 predicted proteins | sample KBSCornC52_FD_66592 | JGI IMG/M metagenome (GOLD analysis project Ga0068855, IMG submission 66592) | Corn rhizosphere microbial communities from Kellogg Biological Station, Michigan, USA - KBS Corn C5-2 | ecosystem: Host-associated > Plants > Roots > Rhizosphere > Soil ... | reverse complement strand
CTCAAACTCCATTATCTCTCCAAAATTAAGGGCGTCGATAAAAAATATTATCATTGATTAACGTCAGTAGTCAGAGACTACAAGCATACAGTATCCGAAGTCAGAGACTTCGGACAGCGTATCCATCTAACTACGGTAAAGGTTACGAAGTAGGGACGCTCCCGGGTCTGCGAACTTGTAGTTTCTGCTCATAAGGTTTATTTGATTTGAGGCATTAAAATAATAAGCTTTTATGAAAGCTGGAAGCTTTCCTGATGCAACACCACGAGTTACGCTGCGCTAAACTCGCGGCAGCTTGCCTTATAATAATATTCCATTTATTTGGTGGCACTATTTTGTCAGTAAAACTATGTTTTTTGCGTGAACAAGAATTTTAATATAGCTGATAATGAGCCGATAGTGAAAAAAAGTAATTTGAGTTGCGTGAACACGTGAACAAGTGAACAAAGATTCTGCGTGCTGATCGGGATTTACAAATCCCCGGCAAATCAAGCCCTGGATTAATAAATCCGGACTAACTGCGTGGTAGTTCGCTATAAATAAAATTGGGAAGTCGGTTTTAAACCGGCTTCCCAATAAGACATTCCTTCGTCCCGATAATTTGTCAGGTATTCAAAAGCAATGAACGCCCTTGTTACTTCATGGAGTTGTTTACTGATTGGCTATCGACAAATTGCTCAAAACTGGTGATTTTCCCGTCTTTCAATTTCCAAACGTGTGCTACCCTTGCCTCAAAATACTTGCCTGTAGCTTTGTTAGCGCCCGTGTAAGTGCCATAGGCTACCACCTTATCATCGCCGGCAACATAGTCTTCAGGCGTAAATTTATAATCTATCCATTCGCTGCCTAAGCGGTAAAATACATTCCTGGTAATGTTTTCTAAACCGATATAAGTACCTGCATAGGGGAAGCCTTTAGCTTCGGTCCAGGTGATATTTTCTGCTACATATTTAGCCAGGTTTTTGCCGTTTTCTTCGGAGGTTTTACCCTCGTAGGTGCTCCTTACGATCTCTAAATTTGTCATTTTGTTTTTATTTAAAGAACAACCCGACAGCGCGATAAACACTGCCAGGTTGAACAGGGTGGATAGTTTTACCATTTCATTTCGCCTGTGTTTACTTTTGCACCTATTTGCAAGGCAATGTCAAAAGTAAGCGCGGGATACTTTGCTTTTAAGGCGGCTATCAGGGCTTCCGATGTTTTATTGGTTTTCAAAGCTTCTTCATAAAACCGGATATAATTTTTTGTATGCGTCACCGCGCTCATATCGAATGGGCTTTCGGATTTGGCGTGAGCCGGAACGACAATTGCTGGCTGCAGGGCCTCAATTTTGTCTAAAACACTTATCCATTCCTTACGGGCTTCCGTTGTTTGTGCATCAGCCATCCAAAGATTGAAAGTAGTTCCAAAAACATTGATACCACCGATCACGGCTTTGATGGAAGGTATCCAGACAAAAGTTTTAGCCGGAAATTCATCTAAACCAACGATCTCCAATTTCTGGCCTTCCAGGTCAATGCTGTTTCCTTTCAGCACCTGCGGTAAAACAACGTTCGAAGTAACTTTATTACCCAATTGTCCACCCCAAACCTCTAATTTTTTCTGAGCGGTGGCTTTAATGTGTTCTACGGTTGCCGGGGATGCATAAGCAGTCACTTCCGGGAAATACCTTTTGAATATTTCCAATCCGAAGTAAAAATCGGGGTCGCCATAAGAAACATAAATGGCTGTTAGTTTTTTACCTGAATTTTTGATTTCCTGGGCTACCTTTTCGGCGTCTGCCAGGGTAAACTGCGCGTCGATCAAAACGGCATCAGTTTTTCCGGATACGATGACCGAAGCTACACCAAAGCTATTTTCTGATGCGTTGTAGATCTGTAGTTTTAAATTGTTTGCTTCAATAGTTTTGAAGCTTTGTGCTTGTAAGTCCATTTTGAATAAAATTAAGATGATAAAAAATGTTGCTGAAATAAAGGGTTTCATTTTTCTGTTGTTTTTAATGATGATGCAAAGATGCGGTCATCAACTACCTGAAAAGGTTGAACAAGTTCAATAAATGAAATTCAGCTTATTTTTTATGGGCGATCTTATTTCTTATTTTACTTAAAAATTCGTGACTGATGCCCAGGTAAGCCGCGATCTGAAGATTAGAAAGGCGCCTGAAGAGTTGGGGGTATCGTTCTATAAACTCAGCATAGCGTTGATCGGCAGTTTTACCTAAATTATCTATCATTCTTCTCTGGAGGGCGACATGGGTTTTTTGGGTCATTATCCGGAACAACTTCTCTATTTTGGGTAAATTTGCGTAAGCAAACTCCTTGTCTTTTTTTGAAATCAAAAGCACCTCACTATCCTCAATAGCTTCAATAAAAAGCTGTGATGGTCTTTCATTGGTAAAGCTATCAATATCCGTGATCCACCAGTTTTCTATGGCAAAATAAAGTATTTGCTCTGCCGCATTTTTGTCAATATGGTACACCCGGAACATTCCCCTGGTAACAAAGCCTTCAAACTTGCAAATTTCGCCCGCTTTTAAAAGTGTTTGTTTTTTACTGACGTTTTTCAATTCAAACAATGTCGTAAAGCCCGAAAGCTCCGCCTCCGTAAGGTGGACATGTTGTTCAATATGATCGCGTAGCAATTGGTACATAGTAATGGTGAATTATTAATTCAAATTTGAAGATTTTGGTATAAATATGCGCTGTTTTGGTACATAATCCCGTTTGTTTGGGCAAGTTACTGATTTGTGCTGAAGGAGCAGATCATCATTTGCTTACCCCGTTGGTCGGGATTTGTAATTTTTACAATCCACTCGCTAAAGAAATGTGAATTTTTAACCCGTGCTAACAAGAATGCTTTCCCTATAATAATATCTCATTTATTAGGTGACACTATTTTGTTAGTAAATGCGCTTTTTTCTTGCGAACAAAACAACATAAAGCGCTAATAATCAAAATGTTCAAAAAACCGTGCGCGCGAAAAAACCAGAACACGCGAACAAAAATTCTGTGTGCTACCGTTGCGGGAATTACAGGTCCCGGTAGTCAAGCCCGGATGACGATCCATAAGCTAAAGTAAATATCTCCCTATAATGTATTGAATAACATTTGTATATTTATACAGCAACTTTTTAAACCAACACAATTATAGCGCATGAGTTTAACAACGCTTTTATCGGGCTGGCTCAGTAAAATTGAGATTGAAAGCCCGCCGCCCGCAGACATCATCGCCCTTAATTTCGGTGTCCTTAAATCCGACAAAGGCTATATGATATTTTTAACCGGTTCCGAAGTTTATGACGCCGCCGATGATGACTGGGCGGGCGAGATTGACTACCAGCCCCCGCGTGCAAACAAATATTTGCTGTTAACGCCGGAGATAGCCAAATCGTTAAAATGGACAAAAGTACTGGAAGAGCTTGCCCCGGCGCTTAAACAACTCGTTGCGGCGAACAGTGCGCCCAAGCTTTTCCATAGCAGAACAATTACCCTGGGTTACGATGATGAGAAGTTGGTGTTGATTAAGTCTTGAGTCCTAAGTCGGAAGTCTCGAGTCAGAACCGCAAAAAAAGACTTTAGACACCAGGCTTAGGACTCAAGACTCCCAGAGTCAACGCCAAAACAGTGTTCAAAGCCGTCGCCGTCGGTCAGGAAAAACTCCGTTTGGCCGTAATCGCGGGCTTCAATTTCCGACACCTCATAACCCATTTGTTTCAGGTGTTCCCGGCATTCATGAATATTGGCCGGTGTCCAGTAAAGGCGGATGCCGTTGTAATCTTCGGGTTTCATTGGTGTTCCGGCCCGCTGGTTGAGCCAGAAATATAAATGTTCGTTATGCACCATGCAGCCAATAAGCCTGCCGTCCTGCCGCATGTGCTGGTCGGCGGTAAGTCCGAGCCCCTCCACCCAAAAGTGCAGGCTTTTTTCAATATCCGCGCTGGGGATCACGGGGATGCAGGCTTTCATATTTGTCGCCATATGCTATTGCAATAAATTTTATATCCGGGTTTAAAATACCTCTAAAATAAGCAATTGGATTTAAACTAATGCCGCCACAGCGAATAGCCTCCCGTTTCCCCATTTCCACCAACTTTGCAAATACTTCCCCACTAAAATCCCCGGTTACAAGTAGTTATACCCAATATACGTCGCCGAAAGCCCTGTTTTTGCTTCAGGAACGATTTTTGGAACAAGGTCAACATCAAACTTAAATAAAATGACAGTTAACGAATTCACCGCGATTTTAGGAGCTTCACTTACAGGAGCGCCTATATTTTTTATCCTGAGGACAGCCGTTTCCATGATCCGCGCCAAAAGGCTTTATTAATAAAGCACCAGCGACGGTAAATGGCCAGGCGATCAGCCGGCTGCATCGGCCGTTGTTAGCTTGTTCCTGCATGTTTGCGCGATCTTATCGTCGCCAAAACCGTTCCCTTTTCCCCATCAAAACATTTCAACCAGCAATGGGTCCGACTCCTTTGGGTACCGACCGTCCCGCGTCCACTCTATGTGAGAAAACGGATCGCCGGATTATTTAAAGCGACCCTGCAGCGCTTAAACATACCATTTGCATATCCACGTTAAAATTTGTTTCTTGTGCTTAATTTGCAGGCCCTTGCTATTTAACTACTAAACAGCACAGAAGAAGGCTGTTTTGCATCGAATAAACCAATTGAACCTAAGGACACTTGCCCAAAACCAGGCTGTAATTAAAAAATTAATGAAACTAAGCCCGCTCCCGCTGTTATTAGCTTTTGTAATATTTTCCGGTTGCCACCACGGACCAATGGTAAGCACTTACGCAGGCAACGGGAAACTGGGCTCAACGGATGGCGCGGCAGCAGAGGCATCTTTTTCAAACCTGATGGCCGTGGCTGCGGATTCATCAGGCAATTTATATGTGGCCGATTCGCGCAATAACCTCATCCGCAAAGTTAGCGCGGATGGTTCGGTAAGTACCCTCGCAGGCAGTGGTAAACAGGGCTCTGATGATGGCAAGGGAAACGCCGCATCGTTCTTTTTTCCGACCGGGCTAACCGTTGATGCCCATGGTACCGTTTATGTGGCCGATACGCATAACAGCATGATCCGTAAAATAACCTCCGATGGTACAGTAAGCACACTGGCTGGCCGCCCAAACGCGCAAACCGCAAATCACCCGGATACGGTGGTACGGTTTGATAACCCCAATGGCATTGCGGTTGATAAAGATGGAAACGTATTTGTGGCAGATTGGGACCGGGATCAAATAAAGAAAATAACACCCGACGGCAAAGTTTCGGTATATGCAGGTACCGGGGAGCGGGGTTCAAAAGACGGCCCTGCGGCAATAGCTACATTTTATTTACCCGAAGGGATAGCGTTGGATCAAAAAGGGAACCTTTATGTAGCCGACAGCTATAACAACAGGATACGCAGGATAAGCCCGGAAGGGCAGGTGAGCACCCTGGCCGGCCGGAGCAAAAAAGGCTCGGTAAATGGCAAGGGCATCGAAGCATCTTTTTCGCACCCTGATGGTCTTACGGTTGATAGAATGGGCAACGTGTACGTGGCTGATGTGGGCAATAACAAGATCCGTAAAGTTACACCCGAAGGCGTGGTAACTACCTATGCCGGAAGCGGCGCACGCGGCGCACTGAACGGGCCGCCGGACAAGGCGTCATTTTATCGCCCCTTTGGGGTAACTATTGATAATGCCGGCAATATTTACGTTGCCGACTATCAGAATAACGTTATACGCAAAATCAGCCTTTAGGCATAACACCCGGAGCTTTAACTATTGGCGGTCGGGGCTTTACATAGGTAAAAATATTTAACGAACGCAATAACCATGTTTATGATAAAAAGAATTGCTCCCATTTTTTTCGCGGCCATCGTGTTTTTTGGTTGCAGCAAAAAACAGGTTACCCCACAACCTATAATTACCCCGCCACCGGTTGATTCGTCGACCGGCAAACCCAATAACGAGCACTACTCGGTATTAACACAACACAACGATAACACCAGGGCTGGCTTTAACAGTCACGAAACGGTGTTAACAACAGCCAACGTTAACTCGGCGCAATTTGGCAAGTTGTTTACGCTGTCGGTTGACGACGATGTTTACGCACAACCCCTTGTTTATGGTAATTTAAATATAGCGTCAGGAACCCACAATGTTGTGTTTATTGCCACAGTAAGCAACACGGTATACGCTTTCGATGGCACCAAAGGAACTTTATACTGGAAGAAGAATTTTACTGAAGCAGGCATGCGAACACCAATTGCATCGGACATGAATTCCGACTGGTGCACGCCCTACCAGGATATCAGCGCCAACATAGGCATCATCGGTACCCCTGTAATCGACTCCGCCTCAAAAACCATGTATTTTGTAGCGAGGAGCACCAGTGGCGGGGCAAACTTTGTCCAAAAACTGCACGCGGTAGATATCACTACCGGTGCCGATAGGGCCGGCAGCCCGGTTACTTTAGCGGCAAGTGTACCGGGCAACGGCGACGGTAATGTAGCCGGCGTAGTGAGCTTCGATCCAAAAAAGAATAACCAGCGCCAGGCTTTAACACTGGTAAACGGCGTGGTTTATATTTCGTTTTCATCGCATTGCGATTTGAACCCTTACCACGGCTGGATATTGGGCTATAATGCCTCAACCCTTAAACAAACAGCCGTTTACTGCGACACGCCAACCGGCGAAGCCGGTGGCCTTTGGGAAAGCGGTATGGGCATGGCAGCAGATGCCGCGGGCAGCCTTTACGTAGTTTCGGGAAATGGTACGGCCGGACAACTCGGGTACACGGCATCCGCAAACGGCACCAATCCAACTACTGGAAACCCCAATCCAAGTGACTTGACCAATCGCGGTGAAAGCGCCCTAAAACTTACCCCGTCGGGCTCAACCCTGCAGGTTAGCAGCTTTTTTACACCAAGCAATTATTATAACCTTGATTTAAACGACCTGGACTACGGCGTGATGGGGGCTTTCCTCATACCAGGATCAAATTTATTTTTAACGGGCTGTAAAGATGGTAACCTGTATTTGCTGAATAAAGACAACATGGGCAGCTATTCGCCAACCTTTAACCTGGTTGTACAAACCATTCCGTTAAACGTAAACCTGCATTGCCAGCCGGCGTTTTATAAAGGCAACAAACAATACATGTATGTATGGTCGGAACAGGATCAACTGCGGGCGTTTGAATTTAACGGCACTAAGTTTAATGCTACGCCGGTTGTTTCATCATATGCGGGTTCACAAGGCCCCGGGGCCGATCTTTCCGTTTCGTCCAACGGCTCAACCCCGGGTACCGGGATACTTTGGGCCTCCTACAGCACTACCAATGATGGCGCAGGCGGCGTAGGGCTCGGCATTTTGCGGGCATTTGATGCCGACGATATAACCAAAGAGCTTTGGGATAGTGGTCAAAACGGAACGGACCTGTATGGCAACTACGCGAAATTTGTATCACCAACAATTGCGAACGGGCATGTTTACATGGCCACTTTTTCCAACAAAGTGGTTGTTTACGGGCTTAAATAAAAGGCCCGCCGTAACGGCGCTGTTCACGTAAATGTAAATTGTGTTTGTTAAAGCAGCAGACAAAAGATTTGCTTCGCATTTGTCGTGCGCCGGTAAAGTCTTGTGAAGCCCTCCGGGTGTATTACAACCAGCAATGATCACGAATATCAATTGTTATAACCGCCGGGCGCCCCGGATTATTTCTCTTCAACCAGCCTTTCGTCGGTAAAATCATGCTCTTTATCGGTTCCCGGGCAACCCATTAAAATAAAACCCGGTATTTTTAGTTTAGGAGTATTAATATAAAGGCCGCTTATTTGATAAAGGAACCGAAAACCTGATGGCGGAATTTTCGACAGAGATAGGTGTTTAACCATACAATTGTTAAAAAGTGTTAAAAATCAACACACTGGAAGACCGTGCTGATGAATTTCATATTCACTACAGAATGTTTCTGTAGTATTGTTGTTACAAAAGAAGGAGTAGATAATGGTGTCAAATGCGTTGCAAAATGCAACCGGTAAAGATATTGGCATGAACGAATTGCTCGTTTTTAAAAAGGTTTGTAAACTGATGGGCAACCGCTTCGAACTAAGTGTGGTGGCTGCCGATGAGGCATGGGCGAACGAACGCATAGATGCCGGCATTGCCGAGATACAACGTATTGAGCGCCTGTTAACCACATTTGCCGATGACAGCGAAACCAACAGGGTTAATCAAAATGCAGGTATTATGCCCGTGGCCGTAAGCACCGAAACATTTAACCTGGTTGAGCGGTCGATCAGAATATCGGAACTTACCCAGGGCGCTTTTGACATTAGCTATGGATCGATAGATAAGCGGCTTTGGAATTTTGATGAAAAGATGACATCACTGCCGGACAAGGAAACGGCAAAAAAGATGGTGCGGTTGATCAATTACCGCAATATTGCGCTCGATAGAGCCAATTCTACCATCTACCTGAAAGAAAAAGGTATGCGGATAGGCTTTGGCGGCATTGGAAAAGGCTATGCCGCCGAGAATGCCAAACAGGTGATGATAGCACAAGGGGTAAGCAGTGGGGTAGTAAATGCGTCAGGCGATTTATCGGCCTGGGGCCTGCAGCCGAACGGACAGGAATGGACCGTTGGTATCGTAAACCCGAATTTGAAAAACGAGGTGTTTTCGTATATCAATATCACCAATATGGCGGTGGCTACTTCGGGCAATTATGAAAAATATGTGATGATCGATGGTAAAAAGTATTCGCACACGATCGACCCCAGAACGGGCCTGCCGGTATCGGGAATAAAGAGTGTGACGATAATAACCACTAACGCGGAGATTGCCGATGCCATGGCTACGCCCGTAATGATTATGGGTATTGCCACCGGCCTGGACATGATTAACCAGATGAAAAATATCGAAGCTATCATCATCGACGATAACGATAAACTATACACGTCAAAAAATATTAATATTAAATAAAACCCCTGTTATGATAAAAAACCTGGCAAAAACAAGCGCCCTTTTATTGTTGATGGCCTCCGTTTCCTCCTGCGTTCACTTAAAGGAATATCAGAAAAGCCGCTTAAATGATTCTGAAATGGCCCTGAGCAACCGGAAAATAGAAAAAAATGAATTAAACTTCCAATCGTATCGCGAAGGAGCTTCGGGGGCCAATGCCGGGAAAACCGGTGGTGGTTGCGGTTGTAATTAATTGTACGGAAATCAGCATTATTATTCATGAAAAAGAAATTTTTATCCATACTTGGATTCGCACTGATATGTCGTTACCATACGATGGCGCAGGTAAAAACAGATACCTCTGTTTTTAAGCGAACGCAAGGCAGCCTGTACACCCCGGTAGCACAGGGCGATACCGGAGATAACAACTATAGTAAACGACACCTCCGTATAGACGAGATTGACCTGGTTTCAAGCTATTACAACCAAAATGGTAATCATTCGGCCGTAACCGGTGGGCTTGGCACCGAAAATGTCACAGATTTTTCAAACGGCCTTAATTTAAATCTGCTGTGGTATAACCGGGCCATGAATAAAAACACCTTATCGGTGGGGCTGGGTTATGATCATCATTCATCGGCATCATCAAAATTTGTAGCGCAAAATGGGCAAGGAAGCCCTGCCGGAACGAGGATTTACCCATCACTTGACTGGACTATCGAGAATGCCAAAACCGGCGGAACTTTTGGTATCGGCGCCTATTACTCGGGCGAGTACAATTATAAATCAAAAGGACTTGATCTGCACTGGTCAACCAAAACGAATGATAAAAGTGGTGAGTTCGGTGTGAAATTACAAGGATATTTTGACCAGGTAACGCTTATTTATCCCTCGGAGTTTATAAATCAACCGGTTGCCACCACCGGCACCATGGTTATAACCACCGCAAGTGGCAACACCGAAATTGTAAACGCAAACGGACAGGTGATTTCCAGTTCGAAAAGCAGTTTACCCAGTTCGCCGAGAACTACTTTGTCAGCATCGTTTTCGTATTCGCAGCAAATCAACTCCCGGCTGCAAATCATGTTTTTAGGCGATGTGGTAAAACAAAGCGGCTACCTGGGTTTGCCATTCCACAGGGTGGTTTTCCCGCAGCAAAAAACATCAGGACTGGATACTGCCGAAAGGATAGAAAAGCTGCCATCCTCCAGGTTTAAACTGCCTGTCGGCTTCAGGGCCAACTATTTCCTGGGCGATAATTTGATATTGAGGGGATACTATCGTTATTATTATGATAATTGGGGCATACACTCCAATACGGCGAGTCTTGAGTTAGCTTATAAGGTAACACCGTTCTTTTCCATATCGCCATATTACCGCTATTACGATCAAACGGCAGCAAAATATTTTGCCCCGTATGACCAGCATAGTCTGAGCGATCAATATTATACCAGCAATTACGAATACGCAAAGTTCCACAGCGGATTTTACGGCGCGGGAATCAGGCTGGCTCCGCCGGGCGGGGTATTTGGCTGGCAAAGCCTGCATGAAATGGAGATAAGGTATGGGCACTACTCGCAAAATACAAACCTGGTTTCAGACGTTCTATCTGTAAGTTTAGGGTTTAAGTAGCGTTTGTGTAACCGGTTTGTTAACCGGTTATTAAATTTTAATAAGTTGTATTATATTATCGTAAAATTCATCTTGTCTACAGAATGTATTTGTACATTGCTCATACATAAAAGGCAGGATAACATTAGTAACTATTGGTTATGAAATTATTGGCAATTGCTTTTATGATGTTCTTTGGAACAAATGTTGCCTGGCTGGGCGATTTTAACGCAGCTAAAACCCAGGCAGCACAACAACACAAATTAATACTCGTTAATTTTTCAGGATCCGACTGGTGCGGGCCATGCATCCGGTTGAGGAAAGAGATATTAGAGTCGGCCACGTTTGAGGGCTACGCTAAAGACCACCTGGTACTGGTGCGTGCTGATTTTCCGCGGCAAAAGAAAAATCAGCTGCCTAAAGAACAGGTTAAGTTGAATGAGGCCCTGGCAGATAAGTATAATGGCGAGGGAAAGTTCCCGTATACGCTCTTGATTGACAAAAACGGGAAAGTATTATTTGAATGGGATGGTTTCCCAAATGAAACACCAGATCAGTTTGTTTCACAAATAGTTAACGTGGAACAAACAATCGTGAAAAAGAATAGTTAGTATTTACAGGTAACGCAATACTAATCAGCATCAGGAATTCAGGTAAATAATTTATAGTTCATTCACTTATATTAAAGAGCCACCGAGATGATAAACGCGATTAAAACAAATTTTAAGGAGGTGCTTTTTTATGCCTGGCTTGTGCTTATGGGTGTAATCTTCCTGTTAAGCGGAACAATGTTATAAGGCAGCATTGTTCATTTGCCGCCATAGTTGTAGTTAACTTATTTTGCTGAAAAAGTTAACAGACTGGTCGTCTGCTATAAAATCGGGCATTATTCCCTGCCTCCATTTATCATGTCCGAAACAATTCCTGGCTTATCCTTTCTTTCGGCTAAAAATACGCCGGCTAAATGCACAGCGATAAATGCCAGTATCAGGTACATCGTGAATGAATGTATTTCGCGAAACGCGTGTATGGCTTTCAGTGCCGGCACATCATCTTCAAAAGCCAGGCAAAGGCCAGTTATAGCCTGGATAATAATCATCAGGTAAAACACGGCATAAATGGTTCTCACCCAAAACTCATGTACACCGGCTTCGCGTTGTTGTTTTCGAGTTTTGAAATCGTTATACAACCGCTTCCATGATCTGATAAATTTCTGATCCGCTACCTGGAAAAACTCCATCAAAAGCCTGAAAACTACAAGCCCCACCAAAACATAGCCAATATAAGTATGCAGCTCCCAGCCTTTGTCGCCTATTTCGTGCGCCGCATGCCGGGCTTGTTCGTTAGTTACCTGCACGCCTGCGTCCTTTAACTGCTCAGCAATTATTGATGTGTTATCGCGCGGACTAAGCACTGTTGAGTGAAGCAGCACCGTTAACAAACTTCCGGTTATAACAGCTGCATTTAGCCAATGCCAAAGACGCAGTGCAGCGGAATTTTTTTTAACAGGGGGTTTAATATCGGTTGTGGTCATGGTTTTGTGATGGTTTAAAATCTGCGTCCTAAAATAACTTTAAATATCGATCGGTCCGTGGCATCGGTAAAGCCCCAGCCATAACCGGCATTAAATTCCCAGTTCGGGTTAAAATTTAAGTCGGTTGCAATAAACAACTGGTGCTGCTGCTGCTGGTAGGGGTCGTATTTAAAAAATGGTCCGGTACTTCCATAATATTCAGGCCCAACGGCAACAACTTTGCTGATGTCGTAGCTCACCTTTACGTTCGGCGAAAAAATAAGCCCCCGGTTTTGATCGGGGCCTTTGAAGCTTTGTTCTAAAGTTGGATTTACCGCAACGTACAGGCCACCCCATTTTTTATCGACGATCGGCCGGATTTCCAGCGTGGCGGTATTGGCCGAGTACTCTGCCTTTTGAAAGCCAAACTCCATAGATAAGCTAACGCCAACCGGCCACTTCCAGCTTTCAGGAACTGCGACTCTTGGCCGGATGTGCGAACCTACGTAAGCAGTACGCCCATTATCCCCAATCGTATTAAAAAAATAAAAGCCTGTTTCGAACCATGGCGTCCAGCCGTGGGTTATTTCTATGGTCTCGTGTTCTACGTGATTGGTTGGCAAAACATCGTCCTCAATTGTTTTGCTGCCGGTAAATGTGAAGTTGCTATGGAGTTCAACCATGGTATGCCCGACGTCTACCGTTTCCGAGCCATAAACCTGTATCTCATAATTATCCTGCGCTTTCGATCCCAAACAAAATCCCAGACATAAAATAATGGTGAAGTAATATTTATTCATACGTTATAAACACAGGAGATGGGGTGATTTTAATAAGGGTATTAAATTGCAAATAAAAATACCGGTAAAATCTGAAGTAAACCTGAAGTTTCCAGGATGTTTCTGTAAAATATTTGATAGGCTGTGTTGGGGCTTTCAACAACAAGCAGCACACCCAATGGCGCGGGTTTCGGTTAACATATATAACACCGCATCCCTTTATCCATTTCGATATCAAGTATCGCTACAGTAAAGGGATGCGGTGTTATGTGGCTTTAATGCGCTAACAGCTAAAAGGTTTCCCGCGCAGTTTTATTTACGCTTTCAACAGTCTCCACGGCAAATTTTTTTGCCTGGCCAAACCAGTCGGGAGCTTTATCGGTAATATCGTCGAGGATTGACCGGCCGTCAGCGCCTTTTTTGGTGATATAATTGATGCCGACACCTACAACGGCGCCAACAACTATAAATTTGAGTAAATTCATAATAGTATGTTTTTTATTGAAAAACGGGGTTTTGAGAATATTGTTTTAAGTGGAGTTGTTTCACGCCGTTTTTTACCTGTTTGCTGCGTCTCTAGAAACTACATCCACGGCGTATAAAAAATAAAAGTCTGTCAATAAGATACTTAGTAATATTTTTTATCTTTAAATAAAATAATCGTCATGACGGTAATGCATTTTACGCTTTCGGCTATTTGCATAGGTGTTGCAAATACCTGTATCGAATGGTTTATTATAGGCTTTCTGTTTCATAAATCGCAGGCATTAACTCCGCAAACCTGGCGACCGGAGAGTGGAAAAAGCTACCTGTACAGCACGCTGTTGTCCTTATTGTTTGGCGCCTTATTCACCTTTTTTTATTTTAAGATAGGTGCGCACTACGTGCTTGTCCACAATGTTTGGTCCCACATAAAATTGGGGATCATTTGTTTTGCCTGCTTTAGTTTCATTTTGGAGGCCGGAAATGCCATTTATATCAACTACGATAAAAAGTTTATGATCGGGAAGATGATCGCTTCGTGTTTAAGCTATGTTGCAGCAGCCGTTATAGCAAGCCTGTTTTACTGGCGCTAAAATCAATAATTCACATAGCGTTCATCAAAGGAGCCATCAGCATAAAAGTCAATAAGACCATAGCCGGGTGCCGTTTCGCGCTTGTTGCCTTCCCACCACGCGCCGCTTACAGCGCCATTGCACAAATAAGTTACGTTATTGTAAACCACCTTGTCGCGCAGGTGGATATGCCCGCTTAAGCATAGTTTCACGTTTGGGTGTTTGTAAAACAACGCGATGATTTTCGTGATGTCGGTGTGCATATCGCCGCCAAGCACTTCCCACTTGTTAACAGCGGTTTGGTCGTCAACCATAAGCGTGGCGCTGAGCAAGGGAATGTGCGACATAACACATACCGGCATATCGCCCGGGGTTGAATTCAACTCATTTTCAAGCCAGGCGAATTGCGCATCGCCAAGTTTGCCGATATACCAGGTATTGTCGATATCCAGGTGAACACTGTCCAGCAGGATAAACTTCCAGCCGTTTTTGATGAAACTGTAATAAGGAGATGCCAGTTGCAATTGATCAATGGAATAAGCCTTTCCATACACCACTTGCCCTTTGTCGTTTTCGTTCCACCATACATCATGATTACCCAGGACATAGTGGACCGGAAGACTGCAGTCTGATTTAATGAGCGAATGCCATAATTTCCATTGCGCATTAATGGTGTCCAGGTTTTCTTTATTCATATCGAACACTATATCCCCACCGTTCAATATAAAATCCACACCGGGTTGTTGCTGTACGTGATGCAGGCATTTGGCGAAACGGCCCGGGGCATCAAACTTGTCTTTCAGATGGACATCGGTAAGGTGGGCTACCCGTAAAACCGGTTTTCGTTTGGCGGCAAAGGTGTCCAGCGGCAACGCCGGAATGAGCAGCAGGCCGCCCAGGTTTTTAATGAGATCTCGTCTTTGCATGTTTTTAGAGTCAGGAATCAAGAACCAGGAATCAAGAAAGACAGCCACCTGGTTTTCCTTTTATCCTGGTTCTACAAGGCCGCAATTTACGTCAACCAATGTTTACTCAAAATTAAATATGCTATTCTGAATAGCGTACAAAACCAGGCCCGACCGCGATTTTAAGTTTAGCTTTAAAAAGAGCGCTTCCCGGTAATTATCAACTGTGCGGGGGCTTACAAACATCTGGTCGGCTATTTCTTTATAGGTGAGTTCCGAGCAGCAGAGCTTTAAAAACTCCAGTTCTTTTTTAGTCAGACCGGGACCATCGTCCTGATCCGAAACGGACCGCAGCAATTTCCCCGAAACCATTTCATTAATATAAGTACCTTTTTCGTGGATGGCCTTAATGGCCTCCAGCAATTCGCGCGGCCGCGATTCTTTTAGCACATAACCCCCCGCACCGCACCGGATCATCTGGATAACCGCCTTATCATCTTCAAACATGCTTAAGGCCAAAACCTTCACTTTAGGATATTTTTGTTTTAACCATTTGGTAGTAGCGTAACCATCCATCACCGGCATATTGATATCCATCAATATCACATCCGGTAAAGGGTGTTTGTTAAGTGCCTGCTGTAATTGCTCGCCATTTTCTGCATCAAACAGCACTTTAAGCTCCGGAAATTCCGACATCAGCGCGGCAACGCCATTCCTGAATAAGGTATGGTCGTCTACAATGGCGATATTTATTGGGGTTGTTTCCATTAATTAGGGATAAGGAATATAAATGGTTATTTGTGTGCCTTCGCCGGGATTCGAAACAATGTTTGCTTTGCCCCCAATTATCCCGGCCCGTTTCTGGATGTTTTGCAGGCCCATACCGTGCATTGCCAAAGGCTGTTCGTCTGTTATAAATCCCACGCCATTATCCTCCACCAGCAGGCGGAGCAGTCCTTCGGTATAATCCAGTTTCACCACAATTTTTGTAGCAGCCGCGTGTTTAATAATGTTGTTGAAGATCTCCTGCAATACCCGGAACACGATCAGGTCCTTATCGGCATTGTTATTTGCCGGTACTTCATCCTCCGTCAAGTAAGTGATCTCATACCTGCCTGATCGTTCCATCCAGTTGATCTCCTGCCTGATCGCTTCAGATAAACCTATCGCCACCAATTGATCGCCCTGCAGCAAATGCCCCAGCAACCTCATCTCCTTTATCGACCGCAGCGTAAGCCCGATAGAATCATCAATCTTTTGCCTCGCCTTGGCGGGATTATCCAACTCAATAGAGTTTAAGGTTAAAGATGTTAAACTCAACAACTGGCCAATATTGTCATGCAGATCCGCACCAATGGTTTGCATAGTTTGCTCCTGCACTTCTAGTTGGGCTTTGGCTAGTTCTGCTTCGAACGTTAATTTCATTTGGGCTTTTTCTTCGATGTGGCGTTTCTTGCGTTGGTTGTAAACGAAAATATAGGCCACGAGAAAAGCCGGGGCAATCAGAAAAATCAGGGTCGTTACAATTACAATATTTCTGATTTCTTCGTTAGCCATTTTCTGCAAATGAATGAATAGCTCCAGCAACAGTATAGGATGATATTAAGCACCATTAAAATAAAATACGGAAGTGCGTGTTTTGGCGTGATCATTATTTTTGATAAATTCCCCCTAAATAAGTTAACCGCAGTGTCCCCAAAATAAAAGAACAGAACTCCACAAGTCCACCAAAATGCGGCTGAGAATTTTAGTTTCACATAACTATCGTGTTTTAGCAACATATAAAAATAATACAGTGAATAAATCACTAAGATTACCGACAAGGAATTATATGCTAAAGTGTTAAAGCGATAGAAGCCATGTTGAGTTAGATCATAGAGGTAAAATAGGGTCAAAATTGTTAATCCGCTTATGATGATAAATGGCTTTTTCCTATTGTTTTTACCAAAAAGCCCCCAAAACATATATGAAAAAAACAGTATTTGAAATATTAGCAAAATGTTATACGGCCATTGATTGGCATGGTGCTGCCTTTTTAAATAGATTCCGGTGAATTCCGTTAAACAGGTTATAAACAGGAATAAACAGGAACTCCGCCATTGTAGGCTGGGGTCTTTCATCAAACAAATGAGCGCAAGCAAAAAACATTGCAACTCAAATACGGTAAACATGGTAAGGTAACTTAGCATAACTTTAGCAGTGAGAAAGGTTTAATTTATTTATTGCAAACGTCGGGGCATAATTCGCCATTGTCGTAACCGCCGCCGCTCGGCCCTCCGTACATAAAAGGATATTTTTGTTCCTTGGTAAGCTTTGGATGTTTGGATTTACGCCACTCCGGCGAGTATAAGTTCCTTATGTTGGCAAACCATTTGCTCATAGATGTGTCGCAGTTTTTCGGATATACTTCAACATCTCCAACGCACCCATAGTAATCGGTCTTGTCTGCATAAGTAGGTACCAGAAGCAAAATGTCCTTTAATTTACCGGGATAGTGTTTGTTTTCCCCCATGGCAAGATAAACGCGTAGCCCACCGATGCCGTTCTCATCATGAATCGCCTGGAACAAGAATTGTATGAAGCATCGGGGAAACCATTCGCTTTCTGTAATTATCGGATCTGATTTTGCATATCTGAATTTCGTAACCCAGTTATAGGCAGTTACTTCGTCAATGTAGTTACTTGGTTCGTTTTGGCAAGACTTGGGGCCACCTTGAGGAACGCCGTATAATCCGAATCCGGGAATATTATTATCATAAGTTTCTTCGCCAAATTTGCCAGCTCCCAGATAAGGAGCATTATGGCAGTAATAGTCACCATGTGGGCTTTTCGTTGGCTGCCCGGTGTTGTCCTGCGGTCGGGTGGAAACCAAGTAGATGGATAATTTTAATTTGGTAGACCTATTAGTCGGAGAGTCGCAAGCTAAGTAAAACCTAACCCCGTCCGCCCTTTGATTTTCTGGAATAGAATTGTCAGACTCAGCCGTAAGGAGTGCATTCATATTTTCAATATCGGTCTTTTTGAACCAAATAGAAGCGGCTTTCCCTTTGTTTTGGTCGAAGCCTTTATATTTTTCAAAATATGCAATTCTTTTTAAAGCGATTTTGTCGGAGACGCCATTTAATGTGCTGTTATATATACAAGAGTCCTTCTGGGCTTGTTTTTTGACTAGCGTTTTCGTTGAATCAACAGCGTTACTGCCTCCGACACCCTTACAGCCCGCCAGGGTGCTCGTGCAGAATAACAGTGCATAAATAAATGAATTTTTCATGTTCCTAAGGTTTAAAAGTTAAGTAATTAGGTTAATCACCCCTAATATCCAAATTAAACAGCAGATTTTCAAGCTGTTTGCGAATTATAAATAAAAAGCTCCCTTATGGCTTATCGGAAGCTTTTAAGTAATAGTCGAAAATGCAGTTAATTGCAAACGTCAGGGCATAACTCCCCATTATCATACCCGCCGGAATACCAAAATGATGATTTGGGCTGCAACTGCTTAAAATGATTAACAAGTTCCGCCCGGGATGAAAACGTTTTATTAACTTTTAAGGACATGGCCGGTTTACAAAAAGGCGACAGCAACATATCTTCCATACAGCTATAGTAGTCCAGGTGGGTTCCGTTGCTGCCGGCCTGGGTAGGCACCAAAACAAAAACGTCCCGTTCGCCAAGTTCAGGGTGGTCCGGGTCTATATACCCTTTACCCAGATAAATTCGCAGCCCATCAAGATTGAAAGTTTGCCGGCTTTGTATTATTGAATTAAACAGACTTGTTATGAAGCACCATGAGAACCATTCGCTTCTTGTATTTAATGGCGACTGATCGCAGGCGCTGTTAAGCTCACAGCGTTTCCTAACCCAGGCGTAGGCTTCGTTACCATCAATGTAATGATTGCTTGGGTTATTACAAACATCCGAAGGCGGGGCAACAGTATTATAAAGACTTGCCCCAAGGGTAATACCTTGTGCGGCGTTATCATCTATGGCAGCGCCAAATGGCTCACCGGTTACTAAATAGTCCGCTGTATGATCGTAGTAGTCACCGTGGTTACTTTGACCTGCGTTGTCCGGTTGTTGTGGCTTTGTAGAAACGGGGAATATTGATACCTGGAGTTTTGTAGTGCCTTCGGCAGGCTGAGTACATCCAAAGTAAAAACGAACACCATCCGTGCCAACGGTATCAACCTCCTCTAAAAGTAAATTGTTGATATTCTGAATTTGATCGATACTATACCATGCTGATATTGATTTTGAACTGATGTCCTGTTGATAGTTTTTGGCAAAACACGCGGTCATTGTCAGAACGTCATTCTGGCTATACCCGTTTAATGATTTTTGGACAGTTGTGGGAGCGGTTGCAGCATTGAAGGCCCCCCTTGGTTTAGTTGGTGCTGTAGTTTCCATGATCGTTTAAGTTTAGAGTGAATAAAGTGTTTGATTACAGCTAATGTCCGGATTAACGCACCTGATTGTCAGCGTATTTTAACCCTTTTGGTACCGTAAAATCGCCCTGCAATAAAGGGGATTTATACTGCAATCCTCTTTTCATTTTAGGGGGAAGTTTGGATAGCAAATAAAAAACGGGAACGCCGAAAACGGATCCAGAGTAGGCAATTAAACTTATCCTTATGTACAAGACAGCACAATTTTCGGGCTGGATACCTGACCATCCCGACATCAGAGACCACGACTATGAAATTCCTACCTTAAAGGATCGGCCCGCGCAGGTTAATTTGCAGGGTGATTTTCCGCAACCATATTATCAGCAGGATATTAATAGCTGTACGGCAAATGCAATTGCCGGGGCTTTTCAATTCGAATTGAAAAAGCAGGGATTGCCGCATTTCGATCCATCAAGATTATTTTTATACTACAACCAACGGCGTATTCAAAACTCGATCGAATATGATTCTGGCGCCTCGCTCAGAGACGGAATGTACTGTATTAACCACCAGGGGGTATGCTCTGAAGATCAATGGCCATATTTTACACATGAATTTGCCAAAAAACCCTTTCAATCCTGCTATGACAACGCGAAAAAGCACAAGGTAATCCGCTATTTGCGTCTTGATCAAACAACCGACCAATTAATGAATTGCCTCGCCGAGGGACACCCCTTTGTGTTTGGCTTTTCTGTTTATGAATCCTTTTTTAGTCCTGCAAAGCCAGGAGTGATAGGTGTCCCTAAACCGTCTGAACAAAGAGTAGCCGGGCACGCGGTTATTGCAGTGGGTTACAATGATGACGATCAAACTTTTACCTGCCGGAACAGCTGGGGAAACAGCTGGGGCGTCGACGGTTATTTTACCATTCCCTATAAGTATGTACAGGATAAACAACTGTCGGGCGATTTTTGGACAATAAGACTTGTGAGCAGCAAACCAGATGCCGGTGTCACACAAACTCAACAGAACGACCGGCAGTAATAACGCGGGCAAGCGAAATAAAAAATTGAAACATCCGGTAAAGCCGAAAACGGTGTAACAGAGTAGGCAAAAATTAAAATGAATACAGATTTAATAAGTGAAATTTTGCTCGGGGGGCTTTTAGGTATCCTCGGCCAGGGCATCAGGATTGTCGTTGGATTAAAAAAACTACACACCGATAATACCGCCAAGACGATAAAAAACGACAACACCGAAGCGTTTAGCCCATCGCGGCTATTATTAAGTGTTTTTATAGGATTTGTTGCGGGCGCTATTGCATCAATTATTAAGGGTCCTAATACGCAAGCCAGCAGCGAATCGGCATTTATATTTACAATAATGGCTGCCGGGTATTCTGGTACAGACTTTATTGAAGGAGTTTTTAACACGTATATCGCCAAGTTAAATCCCCCTTCAACAAACGGAACTCCACAGGATGGTATTCCATCCGTTAAAAAGCAATAACGCGAGCTCACTTTGTCAAATAACAAGACTCCGGAATTATTGGGGTCTTGTTATTGTAGATTTACCTTTTCATCCTCCATTCGTAACAAAAATATAACACCAAATTTTCATTAATACCATTATCTTTACTCATCACATGATACGATGAGCCCAGACTTTATACCGCGAAAATCACTATCGGAGGAGGTGGCCTCCAACCTGCAGGAAAAAATATTAAAAGGCACTTACAAGGTTAACCAAAAGCTGCCCGTGGAGGCGGCACTGATGCACACTTATGGCGTTGGTCGTTCTACTATCCGCGAGGCGGTGAAAATATTGGTAAATTCGGGCTTTTTACGTGTACAACAAGGTATTGGCACCTTTGTTGAAGAAAACTCGGGAATTAATGAGCCCTTATCCCAACGATTAAAACGGGCCGATCCGCAAAACATAACCGACGTCCGCCAGATCCTGGAAATGAAGATCGCCGAAAAGGCGGCCATCAACCGCACCGGCAACGACATCTCCAAACTCGAGCACTTTTTAAGCAAAAGAAATAAAGCGGCGGACAAAAACGAATTGGAAGCATCTATTGAGGCCCACATCAGTTTTTATACCATTTTGGCGGATGCTTCTAAAAATGATGTTTTGGCGGCCTTATACAAACAACTGTTATTGCATCTAAAAAACGAAATGCTGGATAACGTAAAAGATACCACAATCTTCAAAGAAAAACGCGACCACTACCAAAACTTGTTGGATGGAGTGCTGCGGCAGGATGCCCGCAAAGCCTGGTACTGGTGCGGAAAGATCACGGGAAATATGGTTTGATGGAGCTTAAAGCGGAAAGAATAAAGCTGAAAGCTTCTAATTGTTTGATCGATAAATCAATTTTGACCCTAGAAATCCCGGCCGTCTGATGATGAGATATTTACCTAAAACAAGCTGGTTTGAAAGGCTTTTGACTCAACAGAATTACCAGGCCCGGTTGCAGCGATTTTTGCGCCGTTAATGTAGAACACACCCGTTTCGGCATAACGCGAGGCAACGATTATATTGGTTCCATCGGCACAACTTTCAAATAATTGCCTCACGAGTTCCGGGTCATTATTGTTTTTTGAAAGATGCGATAACAGCAAATGGCTTAAAGTTGGTGATTTATGTGTGGTAAAAAGTTCGGCGGCTTGTTTATTGGAAAGGTGCCCATGACCGCCCCTGATCCTGCGTTTTAAATGATAGGGATAGCCGCCCTTGTCCAGCATTTCATCATCATAATTAGCCTCCAGGAATGCCGCATGGCATTTGCTAAAATAACTGATCACGTTTTCACAAGCGATGCCGATATCGGTAAATATGCCCACGGTAATGTCGCGGCAGGTGACGGTGAAACTGTAAGGATCGCTGGCGTCGTGTTTTTTTGGGAAAGCGTTTATTTGCAGGTCGCCGATGGTAAAGGTCGTAAATCCGTTAAATCCGAAAACCAGGTGGTCCTCTATGATTAACCTCCCGCTGATCATCGTTGGCGTAGTAATATACACCGGCAACTGATACTTTTTGGCTAAAACAGGAATGCCATTAATATGGTCGGAGTGTTCATGCGATACAAAAATGGCCTTTACCTTGCGAATGTTTAGCCCCAGCCGAAGCATGCGCTTTTCCGTTTCCCGGCACGAAATCCCCGCATCGATCAGCACGGCCTCATGCTCATTGCCAATATAATAGCAATTGCCGTTGCTCCCCGAATTTAACGATGCGATATAAAGTGACATACATTACAAATTAACCGGTTTTTTATTGATTTTAATGTTGAAAGGTTGTAAAGTTGAAAGGTTTTTCGGGGAGTGGAGCTAACACATTCAAGAAATAACCGCTTATATAACGAATCCTTCTAATAAAAAATTCCGAAATCGAAACTCCGAACTCCGAAATCATATATCTTTAGCCCCATGGACTCACCAACTAAACTACCTGTACTCGATCCCGAAGAGCTGCGCGTGCTCGGCGTATTAATGGAAAAAAGCAAAACCACGCCCGATTATTACCCCATGTCGATCAATAGCCTTACGGCTGCCTGCAACCAGAAAACATCGCGTAAGCCTGTTGTAAATTACGATGAAAATACCGTGGCTCAGGCGCTTAACACCCTCAAAAAACGCGGATTGATCTCAACCGCTACAGGCGGATCAATCCGGGGCGTTAAATACAAACACAATTTCGCTATTGTTTTCCCGGTAATACCTGCCGAGGTGGCTATCATTTGCCTGTTGATGCTGCGGGGGCCGCAAACGCCCGGTGAATTGAACACCAATTCGGCACGTTTGCATGAGTTTGAATCCATTGAGGAAGTTCAGGAGATTTTGGAACGGTTAAGCACTCCCGAAATGCCATTTGTGATGCAATTACCACGCAGGCCGGGCCAAAAGGAAGCGCGCTACGCTCATTTACTGCGCGGTATTCCTGATGTTAACGACGATGATTTCGACGATGAGCCTACCGTGAGCAGTTCGCGCGGAGCATTAGAGGCGCGCGTTGCAAAGCTGGAAACGGAATTGACTGAACTGCGCGAGGCCTTTAACAAACTGATGGAGCAGTTAACTTAGTCGATTGCCGGTCGCTGGCGAATAAAAACCTTAAGCGATATGATTTGTTGTATTAGTTAACAAATTATATCTATCATGAAAAAATTAAGTTTTGTTATTTTGGCAGCCTTTTCGGTATATGCTTTGCAAGGCTGCAGCGGCGGTACAAAAAGTACACAAAGCACCGACAGTGTAACTACGAAGGACTCATCCACTAAGGTAGTCACCAAAACCGACAGCATTAAAGTTGACAGCAGCGATGCTAAATTTGCCACGACCGCAGCTGGTGGCGGCATGGCCGAGATCCAGTTTTCCAGCCTGGCCCAGCAAAAAACATCCAACACCAATATCAGGAGCTTTGCTGCCATGATGGTTAAAGACCACAGCGCAGCCGGGGATTCGCTGGCGGCCATAGCTAAAAAGAAAGGTATCTCTTTGCCAGCTACTTTGGATGCTGCCCACCAAAAGAAATACGATGATCTGAATAAACTTTCGGGGGCTGCATTTGATAAAGCTTATGTAGACGTAATGATCAGTGATCACGGCGACGCGCTTAAATTGATGCAGGATGCCGCAGCAAACTGCAAAGACGCCGACCTGAAAGCCTTCGCGGGCAAAACTGCTCCGGTTGTGCAGGCTCACCTGGATGCCATCAATAAAATAAAAGACGGCATGAAATAATTGCTTACGGGGCTTGTTTTTGGGCCTTTTTATCAAAATAAAGCACAAAACAAGCTTGTACCATCTTGTATCATCTTGTATGGTTTTGTATAAGCCAGTTTAAAAATGATGTTATATTTTTGATCAGCGGTAATTAAAAGGGTTATACTACCCAAAAATATCCGGTGGGGACACTTAAAGTAAGCGGGGCACAAAATTTACTTAGTGTTTTATTGTTTTTCCCATCAAACAGGGCTTTCTGAGAAGAGGCCCTGTTTTTTTATTTAATGCCGGCGGGTAAATTATTTTACTGATTGCCTAATATTGCAGGATGAAAACCCTTGCCGACCTGCTTTTATTGGGCGATCCGCGCTTATACCAAACCTGCGAACCGGTATTGCAATCGGAATTGCCGCTGGTTGCCGGCTGGGTTGCCGATCTGGATAATGTAATGAAGGAGATCAGGCTGAAATATAATTTCGGCAGGGCCATAGCCGCTCCGCAACTGGGTATCATGAAACGGCTCATCTACATGAATATTGATAAGCCCGTTGTGTTTATTAACCCGCATTTTAGCTTTCTGAGCGACGAACTGTTTGAGCTTTGGGACGATTGCATGAGTTTTCCCAATTTACTGGTAAAAGTAAAGCGTCACAAAAGTTTAACTATCGATTACCTCGACGAACACTGGCAGCCGCAATCCTGGGATATGGAGGATGCCCTTTCGGAACTTTTACAGCATGAGTATGATCACCTCGATGGCATCCTGTGTACCATGCGCGCTATCGACCACAAATCATTTAAATGGCGGCCTTGAAAATTTAATTTGCGCCGGTATTTTGTTCTATATTTAATCGCTCAAATCCACCATTTGAAGCATACCGATTTAAGACCATCCTGTTATGAAATATTCATCACCGCTATTAACTGTTCTTTGTATAACTATGCTTAATACTGTAGCATCCGCACAACCCAAACCCGATTTTGATAATTATCGCCCGTATTTGGGTAAGGACCTTGGCGTTAAATATTCGCCGCAAAAAACCACCTTTAAAATTTGGGCGCCTGATGCATCCCAAATCACCTTGAGGTTATATGATGCCGGCGATGGCGGACAAGCTATAGAAACCATCAACATGACCCGCGGCAGCAAAAAAAATACGTTGGGTACCTGGGTGGCCGTCGTTAATCAAAACATCAAAAATAAATATTACACCTTCCAGGTAATGCAGGATGGCAAATGGTTGCTGGAGAGCCCGGATATTTATGCCAAAGCTGTTGGCGTTAATGGCGCACGAGGCATGGTGGTTGATTTGCCTTCCACAAACCCGGTAAACTGGAAAAATGATAAAAAGCCCACCCTTAAAAGCGCTACTGACATTATCATTTACGAAACGCATGTCCGCGATATTTCCATCGACCCGAATTCGGGCATAAAAAACAAAGGAAAGTTTTTAGGCCTGGCCGAAACCGGTACCAAAAGTCCCGATGGTGAATCAACCGGGCTCGATCATATTAAACAGTTGGGTGTAACGCACGTGCATCTTTTGCCTTCTTTCGATTTTAATTCGGTTGATGAAAGCAAAGCCCTATCCGGTCAATACAATTGGGGTTACGATCCTTTAAACTACAACGTGCCCGAAGGCAGCTACTCAACCAACCCCTATGATGGCAACGTGCGGATAAAGGAGTTTAAAAAGATGGTGCAAACGCTGCACAAAAATGGTTTAAGGGTGATACTGGATGTGGTTTATAACCACACAAGCGATATAGCGCATTCCAATTTCAGCCAGTTTGCTCCCGGCTATTTTTACCGGCATAATCCGGATGGCACCTATTCCAATGCTACCGGCTGCGGCAACGAGGTAGCTTCGGAAAGGCCAATGGTGCGCAAATTCATCATCGAATCGGTAGTTTATTGGGCAAAGGAATATCACCTGGATGGTTTCAGGTTTGATTTGATGGGTGTTCATGATATTGAAACCATGAACATGATCAGCGATACCCTCCACAAAATTGACCCTACGATATTTATTTATGGCGAGGGTTGGACTGCTGGCAACAGCCCGATGCCCGAAGATCTGCGCGCTGTTAAAAAGAACATGGCAAAAGTAAACCACGTAGCAGCCTTTAGCGACGACATCCGCGACGGGATAAAAGGCGGCTGGAGTGATATGAAAGAGAAAGGATTCGTTAGCGGCAATGTATCCATGGTTGAGAGCGTAAAATCGGGCATCATAGCATCTACTCCTAATAAACAGATCAATTATAAAAAGGTAAACTACTCAAAAGAAGCATGGGCTGCCGAACCGTATCAAACGATCACCTATGTGTCCTGCCATGATGATAACACACTGTTCGACAGGCTTAAAATATCAAACCCAACGGCGACCGAAGCAGATTTGATTAAAATGGATAAATTAGCTAACGCGATAGTGCTTACTTCGCAGGGCGTTTCGTTTTTGCACTCAGGCGCCGAATTATTGCGCACTAAACAGGGCATAGCCAATTCCTTTAATAAACCTGATTCGATAAACCAGATAGACTGGAGCCGCAAAGCCAAATACAAAGCCGTGTTCGATTATTATAAAGCATTAGTTGCCCTGCGTAAAAATCATCCGGCGTTCAGGATGCCTTCAACACAAATGATTCAGCAAAACCTTAAATTCCTGGAAACCGGGGAGCCGGGTTTAATCAGTTATCAAATTGGTAACAATGCCAATGGCGACAGCTGGAAAAATGTGCTGGTGATATTTAATGGTAACTCCGGATCAAAAGCAGTGAAAATACCCGCTGGCAACTGGACCCTGGTTGCCGATGAAAACACCGTCAACGAGGAGGGTATAAAAAGTGGTATTACAGGGACAATAACCGTAAATGGTACCTCGGCCAATATATTATTCAGCAAATAACCAGTGTGTCAGGGCTGTAAAGCCAATAAAGCTTTAGGCTGCCAACTGGTATTTCACTTTCTGTATAAGGCTATTAATGTCGAACGGTTTTTGTAATACATCATCCGGTGCGCCCTTTTGGTTGAGCGACTCGTCGATTGGATCATCTCCCGAGCACAAAATCACTGGCAAATCCCTGGTCGTTTTGTTCAATTTTATCAACTGGCAAATCTCTGTTCCGTTAATCCCGGGCAGCAAAGCCTCAAGAATAACCAAATCAGGATGGTTGTTTTTGATATAGTTAAATACCCCGTTCCCGTTTGAAAGGGCGAACACTTCGTAGCCATTACTTATTAATATGTAGGTCAGCACTTCCCTCATCAGCATATTATCTTCTACTATTAATATCTTTTGCGGCATGATATTCTGTTAAATAAATATTATACTGCAAAGGCTGTGCCAGTAACAAAACATGCGTTTATTGGCTTATTTCGAGGGGTTTGCCTCGCTGGGGCTTATATTTATATAATAATAAAGCAGATTTTAAACACAATTACCGACTTTTATTACATTTGGTGATCCAATTATTTATCTCGCAAAATGGACAATATTAATATTAAGGTACTTGCCAAGAAACTAAACATCTCTACCTCTACCATTTCCAGAGCATTTAATGGCAGTCCGGATATAAATAAGGATACCAAAGAAAAAATATTGGCTTTTGCCCGCGAACACAACTTTTTGCCAAACCACTATGCCAGTAACCTGCGCGATAAAAAGAGCAAAACGCTTGCGGTAATCGTTCCGGAGATAGTGAACGACTTCTTTGCCCAGGCCATTAACGGTATCGAGGAAATTGCCCGCAAAAAAGGCTTCTATATCCTACTCTACCGTACCGATGATGTTTTTGAAAAAGAAGTATCCTTTGTAAATTACCTCAATAACGGTAAGGTTGATGGTATCATCATGTCGGTATCAGGTGAGGCCAACGATCACAACTATTTGCGCAAGCTGGAACAAAAGAACATTCCCGTAGTGTTTTTCGACCGTGTGTATGAAGATATTGAGGCCGCCAAGGTTATTACTAATGACTACGAGAGCAGCTTTGCCGCAACCGAGCACCTGATTGATACAGGTTGTAAAAAAATAGCCTACCTGGTGGTAAACAAAAGCATATCTATTGGCAAAGTGCGTATGCAGGGTTATGTTGATGCCCTGGCAAAGCATAATATCCTCTTTGACGATGAACTGATCATAGATTGCAGCAACGACGAAAAAGTGAATTACGGCATCCTGAAAAAGGTTTTGGAAGAAATTAAGCCCGATGGCATTTTTAGTTCTGTTGAGCGACTTGCGTTTGCTACCTACTACGTTTGCAACGATATAAACGTCAATATCCCCAACGACTTAAAGGTGATTAGCTTTTCAAGCTTGAATATAGCCCCTTTATTATGCCCACCGCTTTCAACCATTACTCAGCCGGCTTTCGAGATGGGCAGCAAAGCAGCAACCCTGCTGTTTGATGAACTGGAGAAAAAGGGCACGCATATCCAAAAAAAGGAACATGTGCTAAAGTCCAAGCTGTTTATCCGAAAATCATCCGGTGGGTGAACCCAAAGGTCATGCTGATCAGCAATGACCGTACGTTATAAATTCATTTTACTGGTTCGCAGCATCTTTCAGGGCTTTTTCCTTATCCCGCTCTTCTTCGCGCAAGCGCCGTTTTTCCTGGCGGATCTCTTTCCGGGTTTTGCCGGCGGTATCTATTAATAGCTCTTTTTGCTCTTCATCATCCCTTAACTTTTTAATTTCGGCTTTCAACCTCGCTTTGGGGTCAAGTGCTTTTTGGTCTTCTTTTTTAGCTACCGTATCTTTTTTGCCGAAGATGCGCTGGAGCAAGGTTGGTTTTTTTACCGGTTCGACAACCACCGGCGCTACCGGCTGGGCATAGTCGTTTTGCTGCTCGTCGTGCTTTATCAGGCTGTCGGCCATGGTGGTGTCAGCAGGTGCCTCTTTGCGCAGGCTTTCCTTCAATCTAACCGTATAAAAGCCGTAAGCACTGCTGGTATCAACAGTGGCATGGCCGCGCTGTGCCATTAGGCTGCCGATTAGGTTAAAATAACCAACCAGGCCGGGCCTTAACGCGCCGTCGGGCATAAAGGAATATAAACCTGTTTTAGGATGGGGCACAATGCTGGCCAGGTAAATACTTTCGCCAAGTGTGAGCTCACCAGGAGATTTATTGAAATAATAATGAGCTGCTTCGCCGATGCCATAAACGTTATTGCCCCATTCAATAATGTTAAAGTATACTTCCAGCATGCGGTCTTTGGTCATGATCTGGTTGTTCTCAATCATCCAGACAATCAATATCTCCTCTATTTTGCGGGCCAGCGTTTTTTCACGGCTTAAAAAAGCATTTTTAACCAGTTGCATAGATATGGTGCTGCCGCCGCGTTTAAACCGTTTCTCTTTATAATCCGTGGCCAGCGATTTACGTATCGACTCTTCCACAAACCCGTGGTTCGAGTAAAACGAAGGGTCCTCGGCAGTCATAACCGCATATTGCAGGTTGGGCGAAATCTCACTCAACGGTGTAAAATTGGGGTTTTGCGGCCCGATTACGCGCGAAGGCATGGGCTTGCCATACTCGTAAGGCGTATAGGTAAAACTGCTGTTGAGTTTAGTCAGGTCGGTTTTGCCGTACCTGATGACCCGGAAATCCTGTTTATTCAGCCTCGAATCAAATACCACGTCATCCGGATGCGCTGCATTTAAAAATATATTGAGACTATAGTTGAGTTTCCCGGCCACCTGCATCCCGTCCAGCGAGTCAAAAATGCCGGTTGGGAATGAATCAAAAAGATCCTGCGCCTCAATCCAGCCAGTATTCACCTTCAATTCATAAATTTTTACCGGGTTAAGGGTGTATTTGATATAAGGATGGGCTGTCAGTTTTTTAAAGGTGATGGTTGATGAACTGTCAACTGATACATAGTTTTCACCAACAAACACATTGGCATCTATCCCCGCATTCGGCACCACAATATCTGTGGAGGATACCGAAGCCTGGTGAATAACCAGGTTGCTTACACCCCAATAGCCGTAAATGCGCGTTTCGCCGCCGCTTTGCTGCACTTTGCTCAAGCGTGTGCTCAGCGTGTCAAAGTTCACTTTTAAATGGTATTTCCGCTCAATATAAGGCAGCTCAACCTTTTTGCCGTCCGCATAAAGCCTGACGTCGATGTCTTTATCCGAAGCATGCATCCTGCCGGCGAAATGCCAGGTGGCCGCGCCATTATTTACATCAATAGTAGAGTTTAGCTGCCCATTTTTAATGCTGGCTGTCCTGGTAAGCAATCGCAAACTCGAACTGTCGGTAGTAAACGATACCAGGAAACTCGTCATGGCCAGGTTATCGGGTATTTTATACAACACCTGGTTTATCAGGTTGTACGACAGATCGGACAGGTTTACTTTTGATTTTTCGTCGGTGGTATCTTTTTTCTTTTTAAACAGGAAGTCGAAATTTTTAACGTGGTTGATGTCGGTCAGATTCAGGTGGGCATTGTCCATAGTAACATCGGCAAGCTTTACCTCGCCAAATAGCAGCGGCATCAGCTTAATACCCACTTCAAAGTTTTTGATGCTGAGTAAACTGTCGCGCTGCGCGGGGACTATGGTAATATCTTTAAACTCAACAGTGCTTAGGCCGGTAAAATAAGCCTGGCCAATCTCCAGGTCAAGGTTGTAATCTTTTTTGGCTTTGGCTTTGGCCTTGGCTATTTCGTGCTGTAAAAGCGCCTCGCGTTTGGTGTAGGCAATATAACCGCCAATAAGTAATAAAACAACAATAACAGCAAGTACAATACCCGCAATCTTCAAATATTTTGGCTTTATGCGGATGTTTCTGAGATTAAGGCGCAGCATCTAAAAAAATTTACCCAAAACTAAACTAAATCTTATGCGATACAAACGTCGCGACGGATAAAATGTTTCCCTGTGCTGCTGCGAATTGTTTGATTCATAGCTTTTGATTGGGAGAGGTCAATATTGAGACGAAATAAGGGCTGAATGCAGATAGAAACGCTATATTGTGAACAAAGGATTATCCTAATGTTTGATCAGCTAGATAAATACAAGAAAAAAGGCCATTTCTTTTTTCAACCGACCGATTCGCTTGAAGAAGTTTGCAATGCCCCCGACGACCGCGAAGGCGTTTATTTAATTTACGAGTTAAAAGACGGCCATGTTACTTTGGTTTATATCGGCACATCGGGCGAGAAAATTAAGGATTATGCCATCAGGGAAGGGTTGCTTGGTTTGCAGACCAGCATTATCTCCGGCACGGAATCGGAATGGAAAGACCGGCGGAGCCAGCGATGGCCTATAAAAATGCTGGCCGAAAATATCCATGCGCTGGATATTTATTGGTGGGTAACCTATAACGGCAATAACTACAGCGGCGATCACCCCGAAGATGTTAAACGATCGATAATGCGGATTTATAAAAAGATATATGGCGAGGTCCCAGGGTGGAATAAGCGGTGGCAGAAGTGATGTGACATTTTTATACTGAGCGGATTATTTACAGAAGCAATTTTTAATAAGACAAAAAACACTTAAATTTGAGTTATTAGTTATAGGCGATGACAACAACAGCAATCAGGGAGCGGTTACACAGCTACATTAATGATGTAGATGATGCGAAAATAAAGGCTATTTATGCGCTTTTTGAAGACCAGATTGCACCATCAGTTAATTGGTGGGAAGATGAAGAATTTGTTGCCGAGTTGGATGAACGGGTAAGAAGGCACGAGCAAGGAATAGACAGGGCCGTACCGTTGGAAGAGGTAAAGGCCAAACTGCAAAAAATGCGCGAAGAACGCTCCCGTCAGTCATAAAATGACCTACACCGTAAACCTATTACCTAAAGCTGAAGATGAGTTGTATGCCGCCATACGCTGGTACGAAAAGGAGCAGCCCGGCTTAGGCGACAGGTTCGAGAATGAATTTCTGCGAAAGGTGACTCTTATACAAAATAATCCTTTACATTATCCAATAAAAAAGGGATTTCACGAAACAACAACAGAGGTGTTTCCTTTTTTAATAGTTTACAAAGTTGATGAAAGGCGGGGTGTAATTAATATCGCTTCCGTATTTCATACAAGCAGGCATCCAAAGCGGAAAAGGCGGTAATGTTCAAAGATTCAATAGTACATACCAATCTGTATTAAAACTATTATAGTTATTAGCTTTCGTATTTTGAATGTTAGAGGTTTAAGCTTTGATAAATATGCGATTATTGGCTGTATTTCTTTTTTTACCACTATGCAGCATTTGCGAAGCGCAAAGCACCAAACCTATTGCTCATGTGGCAACAATAGATTTCAGTAACCAAAATAAGTCCGATGAAAACTATCCGATACGATCCATCTATTATCATGATAATGACGAGTCTCCGCTCTATGTGTCGTTAGGCTATGAACGTGACAAAATTATTCACTATGAATTTTTTCGGGTCGATTCGTCAAGATATTTGGTACACGAGTATTTCAAGGAGAGCGACCCTAACACAAGCCGTGGCCTTAAAAGCTTTGGTGAAGAAATAGTTTCCGACAAAATTACCGACAGCGTTATCGTTTCCAAAATAGACGCGAATGGGAATTTAATAGGTAGTTATATGAAGTATTTGAAGCGAATTTGGAAGGATGGTGAATGGGTAGAGTATGAAGATGAAGGCGAAGTAGCAATTCACTGGGTTGGTTTTTATAAAAACAATAAACGGGTAGGATTGTGGAGGCGCATAATTGATGTCGGGGGTGGTCCCGAAACTCATATCTTGCAGACGATAAACTACGATATTGACTCTACTAAAAGCGTTTACACAAATAATAAAATAAATGCTATAGCAGTCGGCGATTTGAAAAAGATTTTGACTGGCCGTTGGCTTTTGGGCAATTGTGAAGATGCAAAAAGAATGAACTATTATAAATGTGAGCTTTTTAATGGCGCTTATGGGGATGATTGCAATAACCGTTTCGGTAAGCACGCTTTTTATCAGTTCAATCAGTCTGGAAAATTCGTCCGGCAGGCGGGCGACGGTTGTCATTCGTTCGAACCAAATCTACGATTGGGTAGTTGGCGCATAAAAAGAGTTGCTGATAAGACGTTTATAGAAGTTAAATTTAACAACCGGATAAAATGGCAATTGGACATTGTTTACTTAGACGATAAAAACGCCCTGGTAACAGGTTTTGAACGCCAACTCCCCAGCACACGTAAGCTTTCTTCCCATTAATTATCCGACCAACATCCTAATAATCTTTTAATCACATAAATCAAGGTTCAGACAACCGCCGTCGTTGAAGGCCCACCCCGTTATATTTCTTTTTACCCAACGCTTTCCATGTAAATTATTTGTTCCATTGCTTTGCTTTTCCAAAAAACCGGTAATTTTAAATTTCTAAAGCTAATTATCTATGGAAGACAAATTTGTGCATCCTGACCCGGAGACCGGATCGGATGTGAAGGATAATTCACGCCGCAATTTTCTCAAACAATCTGCCCTGATTACTGCTGTTGCGCTTACGCCGGCCGTGGCTGTTAAGGCGGCTGAAGATCATGTGGATGAGCGGATTGCGGAGGTGTTTGAAAAAATGCCCCTTAAAATGGAAGTGAATGGTGTTGCCAAAACCCTGATGGTTGAGCCCCGCGCCACCCTGCTGGATATCCTCCGCGAACAGCTCGACCTCACCGGCACCAAAAAAGGCTGCGACCACGGCCAATGCGGCGCCTGTACTGTTCATGTGGACGGGCACCGGGTAAACTCCTGCCTCACGCTGGGTATCATGACCAACGGTAAAAAGGTAACTACTATTGAGGGCCTGGCGAAAGGAGATGAGTTGCATCCCATGCAGGAAGCCTTTTTAAAACACGACGGTTTCCAGTGCGGCTATTGCACACCGGGACAGATCATGTCGGCGGTGGCTTGTATCCGCGAAGGGCATGCCAATTCGGAACATGAGATTCGTGAATACATGAGCGGGAATATTTGCCGTTGCGGCGCTTATCCCAACATTGTTAACGCCATACAGGAAGTTAAGGAAGGAGGGATGCCGGTATGAAACAGTTTCAGTATGTAAAAGCCGTAACTCAGCAGGGCGCGATAGAAGCCATTAACAAGCCGGGCACAAAAATTATAGCAGGCGGCACCAACCTGGTCGACCTGATGAAACGCGGGGTAACCGCGCCTGATAAACTGATCGACATTACCCACTTGCCGCTAAAAGGCATCACCCCAACCAAAACGGGCTTGCATATTGGGGCGCTGGCGCTCAATAGTACCGTGTCCGAAGATAAGCTGGTCCTGGAAAAACAACCCCTGCTATCTATGGCGTTAAAGGCAGGGGCATCGCCGCAGTTGCGTAATATGGCGACTGTTGGCGGCAATATGATGCAACGCACCCGTTGTACCTATTTTTACGATACCACTATGCCCTGCAACAAACGCGAACCGGGTACGGGCTGCGGCGCTTTGGAAGGCATTAACCGGATGCACGCCATTTTTGGCGCAAGCGACCAATGCATAGCCGTGCATCCAAGCGATATGTGCGTGGCCCTGGTCGGCCTGGATGCTGTGGTAACGGTGAGCGGTAAAAAAGGGGAGCGTAAAATCCCTTTCGGCGAATTTCACCGGCTGCCAGGCGCCCATCCAGATGTAGATAACACACTGGCAAAGGATGAGATGATCATCGGTGTGGATATACCGAATAATAACTTCGCCAAAAACAGTCATTACTTAAAGATCCGCGACAGGCAATCGTATGCCTTTGCGCTGGTATCCGTAGCTGCTGCGTTGGATTTGAACGGTGGCACCATCCGCGAAGCGCGGTTAGCAATGGGTGGCGTGGCGCACAAGCCATGGCGCTTGTTGGAAGCCGAAAAATTTTTGGCAGGTAAAACCCCATCTGAAGAAACCTTTAAACAAGCTGCGCAAATAGCCATGGAAGGTGCAAAAGCATATCAATACAACTCATTTAAATTAAAGCTTGCCCCGGCTACTATTGTGGAGGCGCTGAAGCAAGCAGCCATGATTTAGTGGCAGTGGCGGGTATTAGTAGCAGTTGAGCTAAAAGCAGGAAAAGGTTAAAGGCGAAAGGTAAAAGGAAAAAAAAGCAAAAATAGAGTGCGATAAGTCAGATTTGACAACTTTTTAAAAGTTGTCAAATCTCTTTTCAGGCTATAAACTATGAACCATCAACTATGAACTTATAATGAATAATCCATCATCCAAAGACGGCATGCGCCGGGTTGACGGCCACCTGAAGGTAACAGGCCGGGCTAAATATTCCGCCGAGTATGAGGTGAAAGGGCTGGTTTATGGCGTATTGGTTGGCAGTACCATCACTAAAGGCACCATCAAATCCATCGATACCCAAAAAGCCACGAAAGCGCCGGGTGTTTTGGCGGTGATTACGCATTACAACACACCGGTTGTTCCCGGCTATCAACCCGAAAAAGGCAAGCCCGAACCCAAGGGCCCTTTTAAAGTTTTTTATGACGACAAAGTTGTGTTTAACGGGCAGCCTATTGCCCTGGTAATAGCCGATACATTTGAACGGGCACTATTTGCTGCCTCGCTGGTCAAAGCAGAATATATTGAGGACAAACACATCACCAGCCTGACGGACAACCTGGAAAAAGGTTTTATGCCGGCAGAGATCTATGGGATGACCCCTGAATACGTCCGCGGAACGGCCGAAGCCTGGAAATCGGCGCCGTTTAAGCTGGAGCATGAATACATTTTACCCACCGAAGTGCACAACCCCATGGAACTGCATGGCTGCATTGCCCGCTGGGATGCCGACGATAAAATAACCATCTGGACAAAAACCCAGGGCGTGAAAGAAACGCAAAGCGAACTGGCTAACTTTTTTAAACTTCCCGCAGATAACATACAGGTGAACTCCAAATTTGTAGGGGGGGCCTTTGGCAGCGCGCTGCAGGTATGGTCGCACGAGGTAGCTGCAATACTTGGGGCCAAAGTTGTTAAACGGCCGGTTAAACTTTCGCTGGCGAGGGCAGATATGTTCACCTCGGTAGGTTACCGTCCCCATACCTGGCAAAAAATTGGTATAGGCGCTACCGCTGATGGCAAACTGGTGGGTATTACCCATCACGCCGTAGGGCAAACCTCTGCGTACGAAGATTTTGCGGAGTTCCCGACCGGCGTGAGCCGCTACTTGTATGCCTGCCCTAATGTGGATACGCATTACAAAATTGTTTCGCTCAATGTAGGTTCGCCTATTTGGATGCGGGGCCCGGGCGAAGCTACCGGAACTTTCGCACTGGAATCGGCGATGGATGAGTTATCGTATCAGCTGAATATCGATCCGCTTGAGTTACGGATGCGCAATTATGCGGAGACAGACCCTCAATCCAATAAACCATTTTCGAGCAAGTTTTTAAACGAGGCCTATAAACTGGGCGCCGACGCCATAGGCTGGAAAGATCGCAACCAAAAACCCGGCGCCGTTACCAAAGACGGCTGGCTGGTTGGCTATGGCGTTAGCGGTGGTGTTTTTGGCGCTGATCGCGAACCCGCAACGGTTAAAGCAACCATGATGGCCGATGGCACACTTGTACTACAAACCGCAGTGAGTGATATAGGCCCCGGAACCGGCACGGCTATGGTGGCCGTGGCCTCCGAAACAATGGGTATTCCTGCTGAAAAGGTGAAGTTTGAACTGGGCGATTCGTCGTATCCAAATGCCCCCCAGCAGGGCGGCTCAACCATAGCTTCCAGCGTCGGCTCTGCCGTATACATGGCTTGTACCGATCTGAAGGAAAAATTTCAGCAACTGATCGGCAACGGTGGCGCCGACAAGCCCGATTACGCGAAGATTTTAAAACAGCATAATTTAACACAGCTACAGGTTATAACTGATTCAAAAGCCGGCAGCGAAGTGGATAAATACCAGATGTACTCGTGGTCCGTGCATTTTGTGGTGGTGCATGTTCATCCAGCCACAGGTGTGGTAAAGGTTGACAAGGTGACCTGTGTAGCCGATTCGGGACGCATCCTGAGCCCTAAAACGGCCCGCAGCCAGGTGATAGGCGGCGCAGTAATGGGTATCGGCATGGCCCTAACCGAGGAATTGGTTTTCGATCATCGTTACGGAAGATTGGTGAACAACAATTTTGCCGATTACCACGTACCGGTAAATGCCGACATCCCGCAGATTGAGGCCATTTTTGTGAATAAACCCGATCCCTATATCAACCCCATCGGTGCAAAAGGTATGGGCGAGATTGCCCTAATAGGCATGGCGGCAGCGGTTGCCAACGCGGTATATAACGCAACCGGTAAACGTATCCGGACGCTGCCGATCACCCCTGATAAATTGCTGGAAACGGAAATGGAGTTGAGTTGATTAGGTTGGATTGAGTTGATTAAGTTAGATTGGGTTGGATTGAGTTGATTAAGGAGGAATGGCTTTAACAGGCAAGCGCGGTGGGTTCCCCTCCCGATAGCTATCGGGATGAGAGGGGCGGGGGTGTGTTAACCCGCTAGTCAAGGAACCTTTACTTCGCAATTGCACCACGTCAAAGTTTAATGAAGTAATGAGCAACACAATGGAAAGCAAAACAGGAAAGAGAGCAGGTAATACAGGCGGATTAAGCCGGATTGACGGCCGGATGAAAGTTACCGGGAAAGCCAAATATTCTGCCGAGTACAATGTTAAGGGCCTTACCTACGGCGTACTGGCCGGAAGCGCCGTTACCAGCGGCAACATCAAAACCATTGATACCAAAGCAGCTGAAAGTGCACCGGGTGTTATAACGGTGCTAACTTATTTAAATGCACCAAAAATCCCCGGCTACCAGGAGGCATCGCCTCAGCCCAAAGGCGCATTAAAAATATTTTATGACGATAAGATCTATTTCAACGGGCAGCCGATAGCGCTCGTTATTGCCGATACCTTCGAACGCGCACTGTTTGCCGCTTCGTTGGTTAAAGCTACCTATACCACTACACCCTTTCAAACCGAACTAAAAAGTAACTTAGCCAATGGTGTTGCCATGGGTAAAAACTACCTGCGTGGGCAGGCGGATGCATTTAAAACAGCACCGGTAAAAATTGAACAGGAATATTTAATCCCAACGGATGTGCACAACCCCATGGAACTGCATGCCACCATTGCCAGCTGGGAGGGCGACGATAAAATAACGGTTTATACTAAATCGCAGGGGGTAATGTCCAGTCAGCGCAGTATTGCTACGGCGTTTAAATTAAAGCCCGAAAATGTGCATGTCATGTCGCCGTTTGTAGGCGGGGCGTTTGGCGCTGCCTTACGCACATGGCCGCATGAAATAGCGGCTGTGCTGGCGGCAAAAGTTGTAAAAAAACCGGTTAAATTGGTTTTGGGTCGTGCAGATATGTTTACCTCGGTAGGCTACCGCCCGCATGCCTGGCAGCGAATAGGCATCGGCGCCACAGCCGATGGCAAATTAGTCGGCATAACCCACGAGGCCGCCGGACAAACCTCAGCGTATGAAAACTTTACCGAGGGCGTGGTTAATATCAGTCAGCTGATGTATGCCTGCCCCAATGTGGATACGCAGTATAAAATAGTTCCGCTCAATGTAAACACACCCACACCCATGCGCGGGCCGGGCGAGGCAACAGGAGCTTTTGCCCTGGAGTCGGCGATGGATGAACTGGCGTATGAACTGAATATCGACCCAATAGAATTCAGGTTGAAAAATTATGCTGATACCGATCCGCAAAGCGGCAAGCCCTACTCAAGCAAATTTTTGAATGAAGCCTACAAAATTGGCGCTGATGCGATAGGGTGGAGCAATCGTAACCTTAAACCGGGAATGGTAACTGAAAATGGCTGGAAGGTTGGTTACGGGATGGCCGCCGGTATGTTTGGCGCCTACCGCAATTCGGCAACAGTAATGGCAAGACTATTGGCTGATGGCACGCTGGATATTGAAACCGCCGTTACCGATATTGGCCCGGGTACAGGTACCGCCATGACGCTGATCGCATCCGAAGTGATGGGCATGCCATCGGACAAGATTAATTTCAAGCTTGGCGATTCGGCTATGCCGCCATCGCCAACACAGGGCGGTTCGTCCGTTACGTCAACGGTTGGTTCCGCTGTTACGGACGCCTGCAACGCCCTTAAGGATAAACTGAAGGAACTTAACGGCAATGCCGAAGGAGGCAATTCAGGTTATGCGCAAATATTGCAGCAGCACAATTTGCCATCCATCGAAGTAACGGTAACATCAAAGGCCAGTCCCGAAATGAGCAAGTATGCCGGATATTCATGGTCGGTACATTTTATGAAGGTATTGGTACACCCTGAAACAGGTGTGTTAAAAATTGACAAAGCACTTTCGGTAGCCGACTGCGGCACCATCGTAAGCCCAAAAACCGCCCGCAGCCAAATGATTGGCGGCACCATAATGGGCACCGGTATGGGATTGATGGAGGAAGCCCTAATTGATCATCGTTACGGTCGCCTGGTAAACAATAATTTTGCTGATTACCACGTGCCGGTGCAAGCCGATATCCCACAGGTTGAAGCCCTTTTTGTGAATAAACCCGATCCGTATTTAAACCCCATGGGCGCCAAAGGCATGGGCGAAATTGCCACCATCGGCGTTGCCGCAGCCATAGCCAATGCTGTATTTAATGCAACCGGTAAAAGAGTAAGAGATTTGCCTATTACGCCTGATAAGTTGATTGGTTGATTAGGTTAGATTGGGTTGATTGAGTTAGATTAGGTTTTTTCGTTCGACGTATTATCCCGGTCTAATTCAGCGAATTTATTGCCGCGTGCACATCCCCTAAAACTTGCCGCTTGACCCGCCGCCACCAAAATCGCCGCCGCCGAACCTGCTTTTGTCCGGTGTTGCCGGGGCATGCGAAAAGGTTTCTGCAATAGCCAACGATTCTATCTTAAGCTGATCCATCAGATGCGCATCGTCCGGTTCGGCAACAGTAAAACCATGCTTTGGCGTTTTGAGGTAGCGCATTAACGCATAAACCAGCGATAGAATAACAACGCCCGAAATGGTTAACATCGCATCAACCGGCAGTACGTGATAGTAATTCCGGAAGGTGAGCGCCGCCGCTGCTATCAACAACAAACCTATACGGAGCAGTATCACATCTTTTCGCCACACGCCGCAAGCCAGGTAAACGAGGGGCAAAAGCATTGACCATGCCCAAAAAAATGGTGCAAATGATATCGGTTTTGCCGTTCCGGATATTTCGTTGCTCAGGTTCTGTATCGCATAGTAATTGCCCGAGGCATAAAACGCCAGCAGGCCGACAATTTGGGAGATAGTAAAGCAGTTTTCATAATCGGCCAGCGCTTTATCGCGACCAAACTTATAACCCAAACAATAAATCAACCCTGAAACTATCATCATGATGAAAGGCATGGCGGATAAACCGGCGCCCCCAATTCTTTCTAACCCAAAAAAGAGAATAGCCAAAACCGAAATACAGTACAGGGAGGCCATCAACAAGTCAGCAAATCGCGCGGTTAAATAGAGACTCAACACAAAAGCAACACCTGATAGCGCGAGGTAATTCTCGCCGCTATCGTAAAGGGCCACCGCGGCGCCGCCAATAAGCAGTACAGCCGTAAAAAATAATAACGCATCATCGACACCCGATCGGTAATGATGTTTCCCGTTCACCATGATTTCTAGTGCTCCGTACGAAAAAGTCCCAAGGATAATTGTCCATACAGGTCGTGTAATAGCGCTCGAACCAACAAACATCAAACTTAATATTCCATCGCCAAATAAAACAATAACGCCGGTAAGTATAAACAGGCCAACCCGGGCCAATATGGTGGGTGTATAAAATCCGGAGGGATAATTTTCTTTAATCGCGGCAAATTCGGCTACGGTTATGCGGCCTTGCCGAAAGTCGTTGTCAAACGCCTCCTTTAAGCGCAGGTTAGCCAGCCAGGTTTTGTTATAGGCTATCATGCGACTTTTATTTTTTTATTTAGATGGATCAAAAAGAAAATAAGGCCTACCGCCGAAGCAATATAGTATAGCAACATGAGCATAATGCCGCCTTCGTCGGGTATCGATATAAATAACCGTGTCATCAAGCAGCAGATGGCCACATAGCCATAAAGAACCGTAAGTAAAAGGAAATAAAATGAGTTGTTTTTGATTCCATCCTTGTAAAGCAGGAAAGCTAGTAAAAATAGAGCGACGATCCAGACGGCTGCAAAAACACTGTTGTAATAATAAAAATAGCCCCACAAAGTGGTTATATAAAGTATATGCACGGCATAGTGCTGGTAACTAAATTTGAAATGCTCTTTAAATTTAAAGTGCTGCGTGGCAAACGCGGCCAAAAGCAAAACACCTCCCAATATTGCATAAATATTAATGAGGTGGGCACTGTTAAAATCATTATGCCACAATAACTCTTTGGGTGTTACGCTAACCCCCATCCAAATGGCCATGTTGGCAATGGCCATACTGAGTATGCCCAAATGATCAAAATAATAGGCGATGGAATATAAGGCCACCATCGGGATAAAAGCGGCCATGCCATAGTGGATGCCAAAAATATTGTATTCAAATTGCAGGTAGCCCGCAAAGGTTACCAGCATTATGCTCCCCAATAACAGTATATAATCAAAATAAGCGTTTGGCGACAGCGCTTTTTGCCTGCTAAATGGCGCCTTGTTTTTAAAGCAATAGAATAAACTCCCCCCGCAAATCGCCGCAATCAGCAGCAGAACGAAACCATGACCAATAGAATCAATATTTTTGTAGATGAGCAGCCCCAGCCCCGATGTGAGGAGCAAAACCCCAATATAAAGCAACGACCGGATTTCCCAATGCAACGAAAAAAGCGGCGCTTTGCGTTCCTGCAACAGCTTTTGCAAAGAATCGTCGCTTATAATTCCATCGGCGTGAAGTTTTTTATAGAGATCGTCGTTCATTTCAATTGGACAAACAGTTTGGTTTACCAATTATAACAAAGAATATTGGAATTATAGAATCGTTGATTGCCGGATAGATGGAACAAAGGCGTTAATCGCCTTAAAGGTAGCGGTATTCGCTAAAGACGTTAAAACTTCAAATTTTCCTTCAGCCAGCGCTGTACATCTTCCTGTTTGGTTACTTCGGCAGGTAATTTATCATGGATGAGTTTTTCCATTTTATTGCCCGTATTTGCAAAACGATAATCCCACAGTATCATTAGTTTGTTTATCAGGTAAACCACTTCATTACCCTCTTCTTTGTTAAACAGCGTTTCGTCCGGCTTGCCGTTAACGCGGGGATCATTCTGCACATAAGCAGCCCATTTATAATCTGAATAATGTAAGTTTCGTCTTGAAAATAGGATCATGGCTACCGGGAATTTTTCTAAAGGTACTTATAAATACCCGTCCCTGCTGATTTTTTATGCTGACGGCCATATTGCTAGCCGTTTTAAGCTTCCAATCGCGATAGATCATGATGAAGCCTTTCAGAAAACACAGGAATTATTCAACATGTTATCAAACTTTCTACAGAATAACATTTTATACTTGGTCATAATTTAAAAGCCATGAAAAATAAACTATTAGTATCAATCATTTTGCTGATGACAGCCGGATGGGCAACTGCACAGGATTTAAAAACAAAAGATGTGCCCGAAGTGGTAAAATCCGCATTAATTAAGAAATATCCTGAGGCCGCCAAAGTTAGCTGGGAAAAAGAGAAAGGCAACTACGAAGCCAATTGGGGAGGTAAATCAGGTGAGGATAATTCTGTGCAGTTTACCCCTTCAGGTAACTTTGTGGAGATTGTAAAAGCCATACCTGTTTCATCGTTGCCGGCTAACGTTGCAACTTATGTAAAAGTGCATTACAAATCAAAAATAAAAGAGGCCGGAAAGGTAACCGATGCTGCCGGAAAGACCTTTTTTGAGGCAGAGATAAAAGGTAAAGACCTGATCTTTGACGAAAACGGGAACTTCGTAAAACAGGACTAACAGCGCTTTCGCCTCCTATTTACCAACCCTTTAACTGTTTGATATAGGCTGTAAGCTCTGCCGCAATAAGCTTATGCTCATCCATATCGGGATGCCCGCCGCAGCCATTGTGATATTGGCGCGAGAAAAAATATTCCGTTACTTTTTTGTCGCCTGAGGCATTTACATGGGCAATAATGGCATTCAGGTAACGCTGCATAACAGTTGTGAGGGTGTTATCGCCCATTGGACTGGTGAGGCAAATGATATCCGCTTTCGGATAATGGCTCCTGATGGCGGTAATGAAGTTAATATACGCGTTGCAAAAAAAAGCTGAATCCTGCTTTGGGCCATCGTTTTGGCCAAGGCAAATGGTTACCACATCGGGCGTATATTTACTAAAAGCCCAGCTTATGCTGTCGCCGCGTAAACAAACCTTGTCGTATATCTGCGGCATTACCACATCCATATTGCAGCAGCTATGCACCAGGCCAACCCCGGCCTGCGCCGTCAGTTGCCATTGCGCATCCAGGTTGCGGGCGGTAACAGCGCCATAGCTCATGTAGGCATTGTGCTGATCGTACCACTGCCCCTTATCGCAGGGGATGGCCGAAAGATCCATGCCGGTTCCGCTGGTAATCGAATCACCAAAGTATTCGATCTTGCGCTTTGGTTTGGTGGGCAGCGGTAAAAGTTTTTCGCATTTCAATCCCTCAAATTCAATATAGCCGTTGTTCGACTCTGTGTCTTTGCAAATAAGGACGGTGTGCTCGCTATCTGACAAACCTGCGGGAACATTAATGATGTTGTTTTTTTCTTTTAGTTCGATCCGGTATGGATTTTTTCCATCAATGATGATCTCCAGGTAATTGTGGTTCGATCCCGATGCTTCGTCATTAATTAATATGGCACAATCACTTCCTTTAAACTTCGCAGTGATATAAACGCCCGGCGCCCAAATACGCGGTACCTGTGGATTCGAAAAATCAACTCTTCCAACGTATTGGAAATGGCTGTCGTCGGCTTTAAATAATTTTATTGCCGGGTGCTTTTTTGCGGAAGCCACCGAATAACAAACTAGCAGGAGAATAAATAAGGATAAACGACGTGCCATGTGGTTGATTTATGCGTAAAACTAAGCAGATTGATCAGCCCAATTTAGTACTATTATAACATTTTTTGCCGCAAAATTATTGGCATTATAACTAATACGCGGAAAGCGCTTTTAAAACTTAAAACGACATCTTTTATAGTTGACGGGTTTTGAAACCTGGGGTGTTCGGAAGAAGGTAAATCCCTCCCCGGGGAGGGTAGGGAGGGGTTCTGCGTAAATGCATTAACGCAAACGCATGACGCAGAAACCCACCCCTGCCACAACATTGCCAACCGCGCCCCCTCCGAGGAGGGGAACTTTGAAGCGTTTCGAACACCCCAGGTTTTGAAACCCGTCGCTATGCTATGACTCCGTCGGGCCCCTATTTGTTAAATTTTGCTTGCTTCGTTACTCTGCATTATAATTAGCGAGGGCTTTTTCCATAGCGATGGGTTTTCAAAACCCATCGCTATCCGGCAATTTCGTTCGCCATTTTTAAAAGCGATTTCATCCCCCAAACGCAAAAGGCGACCTTTTTTAGGGGTCGCCTTTTGCTATCGTTGATTAATTTTTTCAGTTTTGATCGTCGTCATCGGCTGGAAGGCCTACAACTTTGTATGTTTTGTTGCCATTGGCGTCAACCAGTTCCTGGTAGTAAACGCCATCCGGTGATATGTACAATTTTTCGCCGTTAACTTTTATTTTGCGGCAATCAGGAGGCAACTGGGTAACAATATCGCCAAGTTGCGGACCGGTTGGCTGATCATCCTGAACAGTTGAACCGGTATTAAGCTCTCCATCTTTTCCGGCAACCATGTAAACAACGGTGCCATCATCTTTGGTTACGGGTTGGTAGTAAACGCCATTGCATTCGTAATACTGTTGGCCGTTAATCACAATTGATTGGGCTTTTTCGGGCAGGGTTGTTATTTCGGCGCCTATTGGCGGGTCAACAACGGTATATTCGCTGTTATCGTAGGTATAAAACAAACCGTCGCACAGGAAATACTGGTAATCGGACCAGAAAAAAGGATAATAACCGTAAGGCAGGTAGCGGCACCTGTAGCCAAGACGCGGACCATAGTATGTAGTATAGTAACCGTGGTTATAATGGTAATAATTATGGGCGCTCCAATAGGTGCCACGGCCGTAACCCACCCGTGGGGCGGAGCGATAGCCGCTAACGGCAGAGCTTCCTCTTACGGGTGTAATTCCTACGCGTGGAGGAATGCCATAACTCCCTCTTGCAACAACGCCCTGGCGGTTTGCATCGGTAAACGCGCCACGTGGGGCCATGCCCTGGCGGTTCACATAGTTGTATCCGCCACGCGGAGCCATGCCCTGGCGGTTTACATAATTGGGGTTTCTTTGAACACCCGACACGCCACTACGCATACCCACGCCTGCACCAGGATGAGAAATGGCCGAGCCACCGGATGGCCTGGAAACGCCTACTGAACTTGAACTTGGCCGGCTAAAACTACCACCGCTGCTAACAGCAGGCCGTGCGCTGGAAACACTCGAACTACTGCTGCCGCTGCTCGATGGGCGACTGCCACCGCCGCCGCCACCGCCTCCAACTGTACGTTGGGCACTAGCCGATGATGCACAAAAAAGGCACAATAATGCGCCCGATGCTGCATAAAAAATGTTTTTATATAGAGTTTTCATGATATTGAAAATTATTCGAAACAAATAAAGTGCGGATTATAAGTTATTAGACGGGCCGCAGGCTAAATGGTTTAATTGATAAAATAATAAATTACCGATAAATATAACCAAAAAACTAATAAAGCTTCCAAATAACCAGTAATGTTACAAAACGCAATCTGTTCCGGATTATTTTAGGCAATTGAATTAATTTGAACACCAAACTTAGAGAAATGGCATTTCAAAAATATTCGCCGTTTACCCGTGGGCCCGACTAAAGGTCTTCGGCAATAAACAAGAAAGGCTCGTTAAAACGGAGGGTAAAAAAGCCGTCTTCGGTGGTTTTGTATTGACGGTCGGTTACGTTCTCCAGGCCCATTAAGTCCAGGGTGCTCGAATGGCCAAGTAGCCGCACGCCCTCGCCGGCAGGTTTCCATTTGCTGAAGCCCGATACCACCGGGTACACTTTGCGCTGATTATTAAAAATAACGAGGTTTATTCTATCGGCAAAGTGCTCGAAATCCTTTATGTCGAAATCGTCGGTTACAATATTAACGGCAGGAAATTCATTGTCCGATAGATATTGCAAAGCAGCATCGGTCAGGTTGCCATCGCCGCAGGACATCAGCTTAACATCCGACTGTAAAACCTCGTCGCTGCCATCTGTAATTATCCAATCGATTTTTATACCGAAAGAAATCAGCTTTTCGGCGGTTTGCGGCGTAGTGATCACAGTCGGGCTCCATTCCAGCAATTGCCCCAGCAACTCGTCCGGGAAATTGTCCAACCCGAGCACCAGCAATGCCGGCTCCTGTTTTTCGCGAACAACGTGGTGTGAGGACATGTGGGTTAGTTAATTAGTGGTTGGAGGTTAGAGATTAGATTGTCAATTTTTTATTAGTTTGATAAACAAATCATTCTGAAAATTCTATAATCCGGCAAAGTCGACATTAGACAAATAACCGCGAAAAGCGCCTAGTTGTTTGCAAAGTCGGTTATATCTAATCCTCACCTGATCACTAACCATCGAATTTAACCAACCCGCAGGCAATTCTGAAAATTCTTTAATTCTGAAAATTCTGGTTCAGACAACTACTTCAGCACCTCACTTATCGGCACACCAATACTTCCGTTGGGCGCCTGGATATGTAAAAGCGCTGCTACAGTAGCGGCAATGTCCGTCATGTGTGTTTCCCTTACGATGCTGCCATGTTTAATACCCCAGCCCATAAATACCAGCGGGATGTGGTTATCATAAGGGTTCCAGGTGCCATGTGTGGTGCCAGTCGGGCCGCTATCGCCAGAGCCGTGACCGGTGAACCATCCTGGTTTTAAAATGATCTGGATCTCGCCGCTGCGTTCAATATTATAACCGTTAACAATGCGTGTACGCAATGCCTGCGGCACATCAGCAATTTGTGCTTTTTTCATATCTACCACAAAGGCAACAGCCGGTAATGCTTTTAAAAAGTCAGTGCAATCTTTTTTTAGCGCATCCATATCCAGGTGCAAATAATTAACCGTTTTGTAATTAAAATTAACCTGGTAATTGGCAAGGCTTAATACCAGCTCGTCGGTTTTATATTTATCCAGCAAATATTTGTTCAAATCCTTTAACGCCGCGCCATCGTCCCAAACGCCGGCGGGGATGTTGTGATCATTTAAAAACGCGGTGTTATGCGCCGCGCCATGGTCGGCAGTTAAAAATATAGTGTAGTTGCCTTTACCCACTTTGGCATCAAGGTAGGTCAGGAACGATGCTATGTCGCGATCAAGGTGAAGATAGGTATCTTCCGTTTCCACCGCGTTTATGCCAAACTGGTGGCCAATATAGTCAGGCGATGATAAGCTCACTGCTAAAAAATCGGTTGCCGGGTGTTGGCCCAAACCTTCGGCGTTAATGGCTGCAATAGCAAAATCAAGCGTTAAGGTACTGCCATATGGGGTAGACCGGATTAATCCCAGGTTACCTTTATATAACCCCGAGGTTTTCACCGGCAGGATAGGCGCATCGGTCCCTTTAAATTTGCCTTCGTATTTGGTATTGTCTGCAGTGCTTTGTACGTAAGTATCTATCGGGTAAATGGGGTTCCAGTCGAGCTTTAGGTACGTTTCGGGTAATTTTTGATCGTTGAAATCCTTTGCCCATTGCGGCAGATCATTCATATAATAGGTGCTGGTTATCCAGTTGCCTGATTTATCATCAAACCAATAGGCTGCATCAGCCGAATGCCCTGCAGGCAGTATACCGCCGCGATCTTTCAAGGCGATGCCGATAACCTTTGAACGGAAATTAGTAGCCAGTTTAAGTTCATCGGTAACGGTGGTGGTCAGTAAATTGCGTGGCGACATTTGCCCGGCATTACCGGCGGCGCCAACGGTTTGCACGGTACTGTCTCCGGCGCAGTAGATGGATTTTCCGGTTGCCTGAACAATAAAGTCATTACCGGCAATACCATGGATAGCCGGTACCGAACCGGTATAAATACAGGTATGCCCGGGGCCGGTGAAGGTTGGGATATAATCAACCTGCGTATTTTCGCAGCTAAAGCCATCATTTAATAAGCGCTTAAAGCCATTGTTGGAGTAGCGGGCATAGTAACGGTATAAATAATCCCAGCGCATTTGGTCGATTACAAGGCCAACCACAAGCTTGGGGCGGGGTAATTCAGTGGAAGCGGGTGTTTCAGGGGCTATCGCGACAGGGGTCACCGCAACTGTCTTTTTCTTTTTTACTTGTGCCGATAGGGATAGGGTTGCAAACGCAAATACTGCTAACAGGAGGTATTTAATCTTCATGTTGAAAATAATTTTTAAAAACGCTAATATCGGTAAAGCTACCAATACCCGGTATGATATTTACGTTACGATAATGATAAATTAACTTTCGAAAGTTAACAGGCTGTGCTGACTGGCCGTATGCAGATCGCGCCATACGCGGTTGATTTCCGTATCCGGCGATGCTGCCTGCAAACCGCAGTAGGGATACAAGTCATCCGCATAAATCCGCGCTTGCCTTGCAAGTTGACGACTGAGTTTGCTTACCTGCTGTAATGACCCTTCATCATCCTTTTGCCAGGAGGCATCAACAGCGTCGTAAAAAGCATTTCGGAGTGTATCTAAGTCAGCCTTTATGCTATTAAGTTTATCCAGCAACAAGTTTTTTTGTAACAAGGTGTATTTATGCAATGCTATGCGCTGTTCAATAATTATTTCAGCAAGGTCTATGAAATGAATGGCCATACCTGCAATATTGGCCGCTAGCGTCGCTTCCGCCAACTGCAAAAAGGGATACTGATACAACCTTTGTTTTGTCGTTGCGAAACCGGGGTCTATTTTAAAGCTACGCTCTTTGTTCACCCGCAGGTTTTCTATTTTAAAAGAATGGCTCCCGGTTGCCACCATGCCCATATACTTCCACGTCGACAGCAACTCAACATCTTTCCGGTCCACTATAAACGGCAAAATAAATGGTGTTCCATCTTCATTAGTTATTACTTCGTCGCCGTTTTTTATGATGCAGTTGGCTGTAAAATGCGTAGCATGATGTGCGCCGCTGGCGTAATTCCATTGGCCGTTGATAAGGTATCCGCCAGGAGTATAAACAGCCTCTCCTGTCGCCGCGCCGCTGCCTGCCAAACAGGTATCATCGCCATTAAATATCGATTTGCCAATCCCTTTATCAATAAATCCGGCAAACCAGCCGGCGCCGCAGCATAATGTAAAAACCCAGCCAAAACTGCCATCGGCCCAGCTAAGGCCTTCCTGCAGCCTAACCAAATCAGGTAACGGTAATTGGAGCCCGCCATATTCAGCAGGCATGAGTGCTTTAAACCATTTTTGCCGATAAACCAGGGCAAGTTGGTCGGGATGCAACATTCCCAGTTGCTCCGCTTCGGCAGCCGTATCGCGGATAGTTGACTGCCAATCCTTTTCAATAAATGCGGAAGGGTGCAAAACAGGCTGCATGGTTAGTGGTTTAAAGCCGGTTCGGCCTGCGTTTTTTCTTTTTTAAAGATAGCCACCCAGTCGAAGTATCCCCAAATGGCTATCACAAATAAAAAGAGCGTAAGCAGGGCCAGCATGGGCAATTTTTTGTAAAATAACAAAGGGATAGCAACCAGGTTGCTGATGTTCAACAAAATCCAGTTCTCGATTTTGCGCCGGGCCAGCAGCCACATACCTGCCCAGGCCGTCGCCGAAGCAAAGGCGTCCCAAAAAGGCACATTGGAATTGGTATAATATTTAAGCAACAGGTAAGTTACCGGCCACCCTGCAAAAACAATCAGCAGTGTAATCATCCACTCCTGTTTGTTCTGCCAGGATATTTTTACGGGTTGCCCGCCGCGTTTGGTGAGCCAGAAGATCCAACCGTAAACACTCATCACAAGATAATATCCATTTAACACCGATTCGGCATATAAACCGGCGATCAGCAGCAAATAGATGCCTATTACCGTGCCTGCAATGCCGGTGGGATATAGCCAAACATTGTTTATGCGGGCAAACAACACTTCAGCTACGCCAAAAATTACAGCCAGCCACTCCAGTAAAGTGGTTTGCCGTAATTGTTCTTCAAAAAGGGTTATCCAGTGCTGCATATCAATTTAAATAATGATAATATACGGTCCGCATAAATCAAAAGATCATTCAAATCCACCAAATCAGCGGTCAAAATTTAACATCCAGCCCTAACAACACATTAACCGGCGCCTGCGGGAAAAAGTAATTGTAATTTACCACTTTGCCACCTTCAATGTCCGGGTATGTTGCCCCATTGGTCTCGTACTTCTCGCTGAAAATGTTGTTGATCAGCAAAGTAATACCCACGTTTTTTAGGGATGCGGTGCTGAAATTATAGCCCAGTCGTAAACCGTTTACAAAATAACTGTTCAGGTACCGGTTTGATAAAGGGTCGGCCGGGCCGTATCCCGGCGGATTGATATTGGATGTATTATCTAAATATTCGCGGCTTACATATTTGCTGATCAGCGCAATTTCGCCGCCTTTTACAGGGCGGTAGCTGATAGTGCTTGAACCTACAAAATCGGGGGAAAAAGCAATGTTCGTTTTGCCGTAAGTATATTCAACCGTCGAGTTGTTATCGTAATTAGCTAAATACTGCTGAAAGTTTTTGACCTTGTTGCTGCTCACGGCGGCGGTTGCAGCCCATGTTAAATTTTTGCTGAGTTTCAGGGCGCCGTCAAACTCCAAACCTTCGCGATAGCTACTTTTTACGTTGCTGCGTACCTGGTCGCCAACATCATTTAAGGCTCCTGTTAATACCAGCTGGTTGTTGTACAGCATATAGTAGGCGTTTATACCACCGGTAAATATGCCCTGGCGGGTTCGATAACCTAACTCCCAATCCTGCAGGTTTTCGGGTTTAGGCCTGCTGTTCGGTGTTGATTGTACATAATCATCCCTATTCGGTTCGTGATTGCCGACTGCAAACGAGGCGTAAATATTGTTATCCGGGTTAAACTGGTATGTTATCCCGGCTTTTGGGTTAAAAAAATCCAGGTAAGCCTGTTGCTGCTCCGGTTGCAACTGGTCGTCGAAACCGTAAAACGAATAGGAGATATGGCGGTATTGCATATCAGCATAAAAAGTTGTTTTACCTATGCGGTAATCGGCTTTGCCAAAAATATTAAAATCCGTTTTAAAAGCATCGTCACGGGCGTACTGGTAGTCGGGCGGGATATTGGTGCTTTCCTGCGTCCATTCAATGTTTTCGTAATGTGCGCCGCGATACACATTATACGCCCCGCCAAGTGCCATATTAAGGTTTTTTTCGGGCTTGTAACTTAAATTGTAGGTGAGCCCGTAAAATTTATTGTTTAACCATAACCTTCGGGTCAAATCGGTCGTGCTGATGGTATCGTTATTGATAATAACGGGCGTTATGCCATAATTTGCCAGGTTTTGCTGGGGTTGATATTCTTCATAATAACCAAAGCCATGCGTGTAATGGAGGGCCCCGCTAAAGGAAAGTTTATCCGATAGTTTTTGATCCACCAATAACTGGTAATGGTCCTGTGTATAATTATCCGTTTGGTTTTTGTAAAAGGTGCCGTTTGGTTCAAGGCCCAGTTCGTTATAGGTCCGGTTGCCGGCCCGAACGCTATCTTCGGGTACGCCGTCCCAGGCCTGGTATGTGTGTTCGGTACCCGCAAAGGTCACAAAGCGGATCACCGTGCTTTTGCCATAGTAAGCGCCGGTAAAAAAGTACGATTGCAGGTTAGACGAAGCCCTGTCGATATAACCGTTGGAGGATATCCGGGATAAACGCCCGTCGAAACTAAATTTGCCACCAAGCAGGCCGGTACCCACATTGATGGTGTTTTTTACCGTACCATACGAACCAGCCGCATTATTGAATTCGGCATAAGCAGTGTCATTACGGGTGGTGGTTTGTATATTGATGCTGGCGCCAAATGCTCCTGCACCGTTGGTTGATGTGCCTACACCGCGCTGGATCTGGATATTTTCGATAGATGAGCCAAAATCAGGGATATCTACAAAAAAGGTAGCTTCCTCTTCCGAATCGTTATAGGGGACGCCATTGATGGTTACATTAATCCGCGAGCCATCCGACCCGCGAATGTGAATACCAGTGTACCCAACGCCCGCGCCCGCATCGGAATTGGTGACAAATGAGGGTGTTTGATCAAGCAGAAAGGGCAAATCCTGGCCCAGGTTGTTTTTGGCAATCTCCTTTTTGCTTACATTGGTAAATGAGGTGGGAGCGTTTTTAGCTGCACGGGTGCCGCTAACTGTTACTTCCTCGGTAAAAAGCGTGCCGTTTGCCAGCGGGAAATCAACAACCAGGTTGCCGTTTAAATCGATGCTTTTTTTGATGGTTTGGTAGCCGATGTACGACACTTCTAATTGATAAGTACCGTTTTTGAGATTGTCGAGCCGGTATTTGCCGTTTACATCGGCAATGGCTTTAACGGATGAGTTGGCAACGCTTACGGTTGCGCCGGGCAGTGCTTCGCCGGTTTGCTGATCAGAGATCTTCCCCGAAACAGAGAATTGGGCCGATGCCAGGACAGGCAGCAGCAGGGCGAAAATCGCCGCAAAAAAGTTTTTCAAAATAATTAATAAATAAAAATTAGTTAAACCATCTCCGTACCAGGGTGGATACGCAGTACACTTAACTTGTTACCTCTCCCTACGCCGGCATTACCCGGATCAGGTGTATGTGGTGAGTGATTAAGGGTGAGTGGTCAGTACGGAAGCGACTAAATAACGACACTTTTCGACTTACTACTCACTATTCACAACTCACAACAACGGGTTTGATCTCAGCCTGTCTTTCAGTTTGATTGCTCAAAGCAAGGCACCCCTTGAGAAAAATTATGCGACAAAGGTAAGAATGATTTCGGAATTCGGATGTTCGATTTCGGATTTGTTAAACTGAGGTTAATTCGGTAAAGATTTGACAACTTTCAAAAAGTTGTCAAATCTAAAAACGTCGGATTTCGATTTCGCATTTATGTTATTATCTCTAAATTTGATAAAAGCCATATTTATGAGTATCAATGAATTGAAATATAGAATCATAGCGCAAATTAACGACACCAATAATGAAGATTTGTTATATGAAATATCGACTATGCTCTATATTGAATCAAAATCTGTAGCTGGGGTTTATCAAATGAGCGATGCTGAACGGGAGGCTGTTGAAGATGGCATCAGGCAAATCGAAAATGGGCAATGGATAAGCCATGAAGAATCAAACAAACGCTTCGAAGAATTGCTAAAGAAATACGAAAATAAGGATGCCTTTTAAAGAAGTTTTTAATCGTTACTTTAAAAGGAAACTTATCATTTATGGTTCTATTACGCTTATTGTCTTTTTAGTCCGATATTATAAAAGACCAGTTGAATGGGAACTTACGATTGGTTTTTGCTTGTTCATTTTATTGGCAGTTATTATTACAGGTCTCTTCGACTACCGTTTTTACGAAAAACACATTCATAAAATAATCGATGTACTGCTTAATAGCGCCCCGTTGGCAGGTTTTACTGAAATCGGATTTATAAACGAAGAACAGAAACTGCTGGGATCAATAAACGATTTTAGAGTTATTCTATCACCCTATTCTAACGTAAACGGCACACGTTTTCTAATTATTTTGATACCCATACAACCTCGTGAAGGATTGGAAGAATACGTTAAAACGCTGAATGGAACTTTCAGGTTAAGCTACAATGGTGGAAGTTTAATTTGCGCTCAGGCAACTCTCAAAAACTATGAGAAGAATTTTGATTTCACCATGCTTTTTGAATTAATCCGTTCTGCAACCGCGTTTCTAAAAGAAAAAGCTATAAAACCCATTGAGATTGCTGAATAATCCTCCTTTTAGTTCAACTTTCGGACTTCCGGTCTTTCGGACTTTCCGACTAAAACCCTACTTTTGCAAACTTTATAAAATAATACCATGCTACGTACACATACTTGCGGCGAATTAACTATCAGTAATTTAGGTGAAACCGTTACCCTTTGCGGCTGGGTCCAAAAATCACGCGACCTGGGCGCCATGACGTTTATCGACATCCGCGACCGTTATGGTTTAACACAACTGGTTTTAAATACCGATAGCGACGCTACCCTGCGCGAAAAGAGTCGCACGCTGGGCCGCGAGTTTGTGATAAAAGTTACCGGCAAGGTGTTAGAGCGTACCAGTAAAAACGCAAAAATGCCCACCGGCGAAATCGAAATTGGCGTTACCGATATCGAGTTGTTGAACTCGTCGAAAATTCCTCCGTTTATGATAGAGGATGAAACCGATGGCGGCGAAGAACTCCGCGCCAAATACCGCTACCTGGATTTGCGCCGCAACCCCATCCGCAACAACCTGATGCTACGCCACAAAATGGCCCAGGAAGTACGTAAATATTTGGATGGACGTGATTTTATTGAGGTGGAAACACCGGTGCTAATCAAATCGACCCCTGAAGGCGCCCGCGACTTTGTGGTGCCCAGCCGTATGAACCCCGGCGAGTTTTATGCGTTGCCGCAATCGCCGCAAACCTTTAAGCAATTGCTGATGGTAAGCGGGTTCGATCGTTATTTCCAGATCGTGAAATGTTTCAGGGATGAAGATTTGCGTGCTGATCGTCAGCCGGAGTTTACGCAGATTGACTGCGAAATGGCCTTCATTACCCAGGAAGACATATTAAATATTTTTGAAGGGCTTACCCACCATTTATTTAAAACGGTAAAAGGTATTAACCTTCCGGCCATCCCGCGGATGCAATATGCTGATGCAATGCGCCTGTATGGTTCCGACAAACCGGATATCCGTTTCGGGATGCAGTTTGTGGAACTGAATGATATTGTAAAAGGAAAAGGCTTCGGTATTTTTGACAACGCCGAACTCGTGGTGGGCATCAATGCCAAAGGCTGCGCCGAGTATACCCGCAAGCAAATCGACGAATTAACCGAATGGTTAAAACGCCCGCAGATTGGCGTTACCGGGATGATCTATTGCCGTTATAATAGCGATGGCACCTTAAAATCGTCGGTTGATAAGTTTTATAGCGAGGACGATTTAACCAATTGGGCAGCAGCATTTGAAGCCGAGAAAGGTGACTTAATGCTGGTGCTTGCCGGTCCTGCAGATAAGGTTCGTAAACAACTGAACGAGCTTCGCCTGGAGATGGGTAACCGCCTGGGTCTTCGCGATAAAAATACTTTTGCCGCGTTATGGGTGCTTGATTTCCCGCTATTGGAATGGGACGAAGAAAGTGGCCGTTACCATGCAATGCACCACCCGTTCACCTCGCCAAAACCAGAGGATATTCCTATGCTGGACACAGCACCGGGCGAAGTACGCGCCAATGCCTATGACTTAGTTATTAACGGCACCGAAATAGGTGGGGGGTCTATCCGTATCCACGACCGTGCTTTACAATCGTTAATGTTTAAGCATTTAGGCTTTTCGCCCGAAGAAGCGCAAAAACAGTTCGGCTTTTTAATGGATGCCTTTGAATATGGCGCACCTCCGCATGGTGGTATCGCCTTTGGTTTCGACAGGCTTTGTTCTATTTTCGCCGGACTGGATTCTATCCGCGACGTAATCGCCTTCCCTAAAAACAACTCAGGCCGTGATGTGATGATAGATACCCCATCAACCATTGCCGAAGCGCAAATGAATGAGCTGAAGATTAAGACAACTGTCTGAACCGGGATTCGTCGGATTGAAGGATTATAGGATTAACGTGGTAATAAAGATCATGGCAATCCTTAAATGTCTGAACCTGGATTCGTAGGATTGAAGGATTAGAGGATTAATTTGCCGTTAGGATCAAGGCAATCCCAAATCCTAAAAATCACGGTTCAGACAATCCTGCAAATCATAGTTTTCTTTCTATCTTAGGTAAAAAATCCCCGAGATGAAAAAAATCTTCCTGCTTGCACTTTGTGTTTATACTATTCCTGCGTTCTCTCAAAAATCCTTAAAAGATATCGCTGCTAAAAAAGCGGATTCGTTGCAAGACCAGGTCATTGCCTGGCGCAGGGATTTTCATGAACACCCGGAATTAGGCAATCACGAATTTCGGACGGCTGATATTATTGCCAAACATTTAAAATCGCTGGGCATGCAGGTGCAAACCGGCGTAGCCACCACAGGTATTGTGGGCATACTGGTAGGTGGAAAACCGGGCCCGGTGGTTGCGCTGCGCTCCGAAATGGATGCGTTACCGGTAACCGAGCGTCCACATGTAGCTTTTGCATCGATAGCTAAAACCACCTATATGGGTCAGCCTGTTGGTGTAATGCACGCTTGCGGCCACGATTCGCACATGGGGATGCTGATGGCTGTGGCGGAGATATTGTCATCGATGAAAAGCCAGCTGCACGGGACGGTGAAGTTTATTTTTCAACCTGCTGAAGAAGGTCTGCCGCCCGGAGAGGTTGGCGGCGCTGAAGAAATGGTAAAAGAAGGCGTACTTGTAAACCCGAAAGTAGATGTGATATTCGGTCAGCACATTATTTCCTATATCCCAACAGGCACCTTGGTTTACCGGCCGGGAGGTGAGATGGCAGGTGTAAACGGTTTCCATATGGTGGTAAAGGGCAAATCGTCGCATGGCGCAATGCCCTGGATGGGTATCGATCCAATAATTGTATCCGCGCAAATCATCAACAACCTGCAAACCATTGTAAGCAGAAATATTAACATTACCGAAAATCCTGCAGTCGTAACCATAGGCGCTATAAAAGGTGGCAACCGCGGCAATATCATCCCGGATTCTGTGGAAATGGACGGCACCTTGCGATCTTTTACCGATGCAGATAAAAAAATGCTGTGGGATAAGGTAAACGAAATTGCCACTAAAACTGCTGAAATGCAGGGAGCAACGGTAAAAGTAACCTTGGGCAATAACTACCCGGTTACCTATAACAATCCCGAACTTACCGCCAAAATGGCGGCTACTTTGCAGCAAACAGCGGGTGCCGGAAATGTTAGTATTGGGCCGGCGGTAACAGGCGCAGAGGACTTTAGCTTTTACCAACAGAAAGTACCTGGCTTGTTTTTCTTTTTGGGCGGCATGCCTAAAGGCGGCGATCCTAAAAATACGCCGGCAAATCACTCGCCCGACTTTTTTATAGATGAAAGCGGCCTGACTTTAGGCGTAAAAACGCTATGTAACCTGACGCTGGATTATATGGCTGCAAACAGTAAACAGTTATAGATCCTTAAATAAAAAACTTCTATAATGACATTTAAGTTAGGCGATTTCTTCCCCAGAAAACAGATAAATGAGCCGTTTTTAACGCTGGACGACCCGAAATGGAAAGAAATGGAAGGCGGCTACCGACGCACTTTATATGATGCTTCCGATGCCTTAAAAAACCTTGAACAAGCTAAAACCTTGTCAGAAGTTAAAGCAGTTTATGAAGAATTATGGAATGAACTGCATCACCAGGGAGATGTGGGTTTAGCTTCCTATTATGCAGTACCTCATTTAATTAGAATAGCTACAGAAACGGGATTCATGGATTCGAATGTAATTGATATGGTAGCCACTATTGAGATCTGTCGGCATGGCGATAATCCAAAATTGCCAAAAGCGCTAACACCGCTATATCAGCAAGCCATTGCTACTTTGGAGGAGTTTGCTCACATATCGTTAAAAACAAGTAGCACATTGGAAAATGTGTCTTGCGCACTTGTAGCTATTGCTGTTTCCAAAAGTCAAATTAAATTAGCCCAAGCGCTGCAATTACTGACCAGTGAAGCAGATATTCAACACTTTCTCGAGAATTACTAGTGCCGCTTTTTCTTATTCCTATTTTTAAAGTTTAATATTCAGAAGAATTCGCGGCCTGACTTACGATTTGAATTGTGCTTATGCAGATATATTTAAAAACAAATTATTACTTTTGTACCCGAAATTAAAATCCGGCAGGCCCATTGCCATACCGGGTTATCATCCGATGAAAATTAAAAAGTAGTATTTCTTACCTACCCTCAGCCGCAGGGCGGTTTGCTAAAAGTGACCGTATTTCGCGGGTTCTATCACTTTAACCCATTTAATTAACACTTAGTTTGTGCCATTTATTAACTTGGCATTTATATTGTAAATCATTATTTTAATGAAACAGAAATTTTATGATACTGCTGTGAAGCAGGAACGTGCTGTGCTGGTTGGGGTGATTACCCAGGGAGAGACAGATGAACAGGCGAAAGAATATTTAGAAGAACTGGAGTTTTTAGTGGCTACCGCCGGCGCCGAAACGGTAAAAACCTTTACCCAAAAACTGACCAGGCCAGACAGGGCAACCTTTGTTGGCTCAGGTCGGCTGGAAGACATTAAAGCTTTTGTAACTGCCGAGGAAATTGATATGGTGGTTTTTGATGATGAGCTGAGTCCATCGCAATTGCGCAATATCGAGAACGAGTTGCAGGTGAAGATACTGGATCGCAATAACCTTATACTTGATATTTTTGCAGGCCGCGCGCAAACCGCGCAGGCTAAAACGCAGGTGGAGCTGGCGCAACTGCAATATTTATTACCACGGTTAACGCGTTTATGGACTCACTTAGAGCGCCAAAAAGGTGGTATTGGTATGCGCGGTCCGGGTGAATCGCAGATTGAGACTGACCGCCGGTTGATCCTGAACAAAATCGATTTGCTAAAAGATAGATTAAAACTTATTGATAAGCAAAACGCAACACAGCGTAAAAACCGGAGCCAGCAAATCCGCGTGGCTTTGGTGGGTTATACCAACGTTGGTAAATCAACCATCATGAATATGATCTCCAAATCGGAGGTTTTTGCAGAGAATAAGCTATTTGCAACGTTGGATACTACCGTACGCAAGGTGGTGATTGAAAATGTGCCCTTCCTGTTATCGGACACGGTAGGCTTTATCCGCAAATTACCGCATGATTTGGTGGAGTGTTTTAAATCGACACTCGACGAGGTGCGCGAGGCGGATATCCTGGTTCATGTGGTTGACATTTCGCATCCCAACTTCGAAGACCAGATACGCACGGTAAGTGAAACGCTGAAAGACATTGGCGCCATTGATAAAAAAACCATCACTGTTTTTAATAAAATAGATGCCTTTAAACCTATTCAGCACAATATGGAGGAACAGGCGGAGCCGTTAACCCTGCACGATTTTAAAAACAGCTGGATGGCCAAAAATAACAGTCCGGCTATATTTATATCAGCAACGCAAAAGGAAAATATCGAGGAGTTCAGAGCTTTGCTTTACAACGAAGTAAAGGCAAAGCATGTGGAAAGGTATCCTTACGACCAGTTGTTGTATTGAAGTTTTGGAACCTTGATTTATAGGATTTGAGGATGGCCATGATTATCTAAAATCAAGTAAATCATCAAATCCTATGAATCATGGTTCAAACTTACGCTGTATGCAGCGCGTTAGTGGTGCAGTACAAAATAATGATAACAATACCCGCTAAAATGCGATAGTATCCAAACAGCTTAAACCCTTTTGTTTGTAAAAAGGTAATAAAGCTTTTTATGGCAAACAGGGCGACTATAAAGGCGATGGCGCTTCCTATTACTAAGTATTTAACATCGTCATGCAACTGACCGGGGCTAAGCGTGTTGGCTTTGTGAAAATCCCACAGATCCTTTACAGTCGCGCCAAACATGGTGGGTACCGCTAAAAAGAATGAAAATTCGGCTGCTGCTTTACGGCTTAGTTTCTGTGTCATGCCGCCAACAATAGATGCCGCCGAGCGCGAAACACCGGGAATCATGGCCAGGCATTGAAAGAAACCGATTTTTAAAGCTGTGAGGTATGATATTTCTTCTTCATCGTCAACTGTGGGTTTGTTAAACCATTCATCAACAAAAAGCAAAATAACACCTCCTACCACAAAAGCAATAGCTACAACCAGCGGACTTTCAAGCAATACATCAATTTTCTTTTTAAACAGCATCCCCAATATTACCGCGGGGATAACACCGATAACCAATTTTATATAAAAATTGATAGAGCGAAAAAACCGTTTGAAATACAGCACAACAACGGCCAGTATGGCGCCCAACTGGATAACGATCTCGAAAAGCTTTACAAACTCGTCTTTACTGATGCCCATTAATGAGCTGGTAATTACCATGTGCCCGGTTGATGAAACCGGCAAAAACTCCGTTAATCCTTCAATAATGGCAAGGATTATAACCTGGATAATGTTCATTTGTGTTAAGTTGATTAAGTTGATTGGGTTAGATTCGGTTGATTAAGTTGAGTAACGGCGATAAAAAACTTAATCAACCACTCACTTAATCAACTTAATTAACTCGCCGACGGCTTCTTAAATATTGCGTAAAAGCCTAAACCGAACCCTGCAAGGACGATTAGCGGGGCAACCACAATTTTGGTGGTGCTGTAAATATCGGTTGTGCCTGACATTAAAATAAAGCCAAATGCAACTACGGCAACGCTGATAATTAACCAGCGGTAATTATCGCGGGTAAAAATAAACTGAGCCGGCGTATTGTCCGACGCTTTCGCAGCCGGCTTTGCCGGACTTGATACTTTAACCGGGGTAGCCGGTTTAAATTGCTGTTGTGCCATATCTTAGTGATTGAATTGTCGAGGTATTGAATTGCATAAAGTTGAAACGAAACCTTTTAGCTTTTACCTTTCAGCTTTCGCCTCATCTTACCTATACAAATTATATATTTTTAAACGTAAAAATTTATTAACAGCCAGGTAGGTGCTAAATCCCGAGATAAAGATCCCAAGGCCCACAACGCCCACAAAAATCACCCCAAACTCGGTGTAATTGCGCAAAACTACCAGGTCGGGTATCTCTTTGTAGGCCAGGCTAAGCGTGCCCACCAAAATTAAAATGGCTATTAAAGCGCCCAAAATGCCATGCCAGATGCCATATAATAAAAATGGTTTCCGGATAAAACCTTTGGTTGCACCCACCAACTGCATCGATTTTATTAAAAAACGTTGCGAGTAAATAGCCAAACGGATAGTGTTATTAATTAACGCTACCGAAAGCACCACAAATATTCCCGCAAAAACCAGTATCACCAGGCTTATAGTGGTAATGTTTTCATTCATCTGGTCAACCAGCGATTTTTGGTATTTAACCTCCTTAATCATCGGGTTTTTCAGCAGTTCGGTTTTAAACTTGTCGATGTCGGTATTATTGGCGTACCCTGCTTTTAAATAAACATCAATAGACTGCGAAAGCGGGTTATAGCCCAAAAATTTCACAAAGTCTTCGCCCAAATCCTTTTGCAAGTTGCGTGCAGCAAGTTCTTTGCTCACGTACTGCGCCTGTTTTACAATAGGGTTTTCTTCTATCTGTTTCTGCAGCTGTACTACATCAGTCTCATGTGCAGCATCATCTACATAAATATTCAGGACGATATTTTCCTTTACGTAGTTGGAAAGATT